>Ga0299915_10001706_pt1 | contig 16200 bp, 10 predicted proteins | sample RVTome_13_FD_200263 | JGI IMG/M metagenome (GOLD analysis project Ga0299915, IMG submission 200263) | Soil microbial communities from uranium-contaminated site in the Upper Colorado River Basin, Wyoming, United States - RVT92D227 (version 2) ... | reverse complement strand
AATGGAGAGAGTGTTTTCATGGCGAACCTGGAACTAATGAAGGAACTCCACCGAGATAAAGGTGGCAAGATCGTGCTCCTGGTGATGGATGGCCTTGGCGGCCTTCCGGTTGAGCCCGGCGGGCCAACCGAACTGGAAGCCGCCCACACGCCGAACATGGATCGGTTGGCGGCAGAAGGGACCCTCGGGCAGATCACTCCTGTCGCTCCGGGGATCACACCCGGCTCGGGACCGGCCCATCTGGCGCTGTTTGGATACGATCCGCTGCTTTTTGTCGTGGGCCGAGGTGTGCTCGAGGCGACCGGCGTCGGCCTGCGTGTCAACAAAGGCGACGTCGCTGCCCGCGGCAACTTCTGCACCGTCGACGGACACGGGCTCATCAGCGATCGGCGCGCCGGCCGGATCGCCACGGCCGAGGCGGCGCCGATCGTGGAGAAGCTGCGCAGCATCGAGCTTCCTGGCGTGGAGGTCGACCTGCGCCACGTCAAAGAGTATCGCTTCGCGGTCGTCATGCGGGGTGAGGGTCTCGATCCGGCGATCGAGGACACGGACCCGCAGGCGGTGGGCGTCGCACCGTTGCCGGCAAGGGCCACGGATGCCGCATCGAAGCGGGCCGCGACTCTCTTCAACCAGTGGATCACCCAGGCCTGTGCCCGGTTGGCCGACCAGCCAAAAGCGAATGCACTGACGTTGCGTGGATTCTCTTCAGACCCGGCCCTGCCCCCGTTTCCGGAGATCTATGGCCTGCGGGCGGGCTGCTTCGCCGTGTATCCGATGTATCAGGGAGTCGCCTCGCTGGTTGGGATGGACGTACTGCACTTCGGGGGAGAGGCCCCGAGCGATGAGCTGGCCGCAGTCGCCGGCAAGTGGGATGAGTTCGACTTCTTCTTCATTCACATCAAGAAGACGGACAGTCGCGGCGAGGACGGAGACTTTCGAGGCAAGGCCAGTGTGATCGAAGCCGTTGACTCAGCCCTGCCACGCCTTATGGATCTCAACCCGGACGTCCTGGCCATCACCGGCGATCACTCCACTCCTGCCAGGCTGCGGGTCCACACTTGGCATCCGGTCCCATTTCTGCTCTGGGCGCCGGCCACAGTTCGCGCCGACGATCGCCGAGGTTTCGGGGAAACGAACTGCACGCTCGGGGGACTGGGGACATTCCCGGCGAGGGAGGTAATGCCATTGCTTATGGCGCACGCCGAGCGGCTCGAGAAGTACGGGGCGTGAGAAATAAGGGAGGCGAGCACCTAGCGCCTGGCCCCAGCCGGTAGATCTCCCGGCAAGAGAGGACTACCGGGCAAGAGTCACCGGACATTCATGCCACTCCCCTCGGGACTGGCACGGGTCTGTCTTTTGCGGCCAAAACGGGGAGTGAGGGAGCGACGCTCCCTCACTCCCCGTTTTGGCAGTTCACATTCTCTAGCGCGGATGTGCCGCGCCATCCTGTCAGCCGCGCCTCTTCATCCAGCCTCGGGTCAGCCAATACACGAGCCCGGCCTCAACCAGCGTCGCCACGGTCAAGAAAGTGAACGCATCCCGCCAGAAGCGCTCGGGGAACAATCGGATCAGCGTATCGGCGTAAGAAAACAACCAGGTATCCCCCTCGAAGAAGACGAGATGGAACTCGACAAACAAGGAGGAGAACGCCGCCGCGAGCACGATCGCCAGGGCCCCGAACAAGCCCAATGTGAGGATCGATCCGAGACGAAGTCCATCGACGGCCGCCCGGCGGCGTCCCCCGACCAACTGGGCCAGGGACAAGACCAGGATCAACAATGTGCTGGCGGCCCACACTCTGAGCGCGGCCTGTACTACTCGTTTGACATCCTCCATATGGCGCAGCTCGCGGGCGTTGTAGATCGAGCCGCCATCGGCGAAGCTAAGATCCCCAAGGAAACTGATTCCGGAGTCGTTCAGCAAGTAATCCAACGATAACAGCGACCAGTGCAGCCTGTCTTCCCGAGAGAACCCGTACGGATCCGCCGGGAAACCAGGCGTCTTGTACTCGATCTCGACGAAAGAATGCGTCAACAACAATCGGACGTTCGTCAGAACGAGGAAGACCGGCATCACGATGGCCACAATCCAGCGAGCCGCCCTGCTCCAGGCAGCGGTTGATTCAGTTCGCTTCATCGGCATTGCTCCTCAATTCTTAGCGCAAGCTGTTCAGATCGCCACCGAGGATGAAGCGGATGGCGACCGCATTCGTCATCTGCTCGATCGGGGCCCGATCGTCGGTGAAGACCACATCCGAGGCGGGCGTCGGTTGGAGATTGATGATGGTCCGGGCAACGGCATCCAGCAGTAACGGGTGGGCCTCGGATTGCGCCAGCGCCTGAAGATTATCGGCGAGATTGGTGGGGCTGGTAGGCCGAACCGTGGCGTACACCAGGGTATTGAACGTGTTAGGAACGTCAACGACATAGATTGAAGGGAACACCGTTCCCATCGTTCCGACAAAAGCCTCGATCAATCGCCGGTCATCCGGCGTTCGCCCGATGTTGATTGCCAGAACGCCCCTGTCGACAAGATGACTGCGCACCTCGAGGAAGAACTCGCGCGTCGTCAGATGCCAGGGTATGTACGGAAGCCGATAGGCGTCGACTGCGATCACGCTGTACTTCCATCGGCTGTGTTCCAATCCCCAACGGCCGTCGGCCACGACAACATTCAAGTTGGGCTCGTTCATGTCGAACAGCCTGCGGCCCACGCTTACGATCTCGGGGTCGATCTCCCAGCCGTCGATCGGCACAGGGCCGTACACCTGGGTATATTGCTTGGCGATGGTCCCGGCCGCCAGCCCCACGATCCCCACCCGCATGACTTCGCCTTCGGCCATCGGCGGCGGATTGAAGTATGGTGCCGAGAGGAAATAGTCCCACGTTCCCAATGTCGCTTCCGCCCCGGGATGGTAGACGGAGTGGATGCCCTGCCCCTCATTCAGCAGCAGGTATCGTATGCCACCCGTCTCGATCACCTGTATGTAGTTGTAAGCCGACTCCTTCTCGTAAATCTGACCGGCGCTGGCCTTAATCGGTCCGGCGAGGCTGAGGATCGAGAGGGCGATCAAGACGAGCGGGAGCAGAGCGTATCGCAGGGCAGCCCGCAAATCTGAGAACCCCAGACCGATCAACGCCACGGCCATGAGCGACAGGCTCAGGGCCAGAAAGGTCTTGGCAGTTCCGATCGTCGGGATGAGCCAGAGCACGGGCAGGAATGTGCCCAGGATCGAGCCGAGCGTCGACAGTGCGTACAGTCTGCCCGAGACTGTGCCGGCCCGATCCGTCTCGCGCAAGACAAGCCGGATGGCGAACGGCGAGACGCATCCGAGCAGTGTGACCGGAAGGCTGAAAAGGACCAGTACGCCGATGAAGGACCCAACCATCACGGCCGCATCGAGGCTTTCCACGGCGGATGCCGCCAGCCGAAGGACCGGCCTGGCCACGGACGGGACCACACCTGCGAAGAACGCGCCCCAGGCGAGCAACCGGTAAAACGTCCCGGGATGGGGCGAGCGGTCGGCCCATCGGCCGCCAATGAAATACCCGGCCGTGAGGTAGACCAGGATCAGGCCGATAATGTTGGCCCAGACGATATTGCTGGTGCCGAAGACGTTTCCCAGCAACCGAGAGGCCGTCAGCTCAACGCCGAGGGTGGTCATGCCTGAGACGAATACGGCCAGGGTGATCAGCCGGCCGCGAGAACGATCCTCGCCTGGGTTCATGCCACCTTCCAGGCCGGGAGGGGCTGGGGCGCCCCGGACAACGCGCTGCCGACCCTGTCGCCGCAACGAATCAAACGAACCCCCATCCCCCGACGGGAGGCGCGCTCGGCGAGCTCAACGCTCCCCGGCGCTCCACCGAAACTCTCTGCATCGAGCAGTACGAGCATCGGACTGACTCGACGTCTTTCCAACTCTCGCGTGGCGAGAAGCAAGGACTGCCGAGGATCAGCGGTGATCAGTACCGCCGTAGCTCCCCGTGGGATGCGCGGCGCCTCGATGCGAATGACCTCGTCGAGCCTCAGCCTCCCCAATGCCTCGAGCGTCGCCAGGGTCTCCAGGATCTGATTGAGCTGAGGCTGACCGCGGTTGGCCTGGATGACATCCCGGAGGCGTCCATAGGCGATCAGGCCGACGGCCCGGTCCCGCGAAAGGAGGTGGAACGCGAGCGAGGCCGCGGCCGCGACACCATACTCTTCGGTTGTCGGTGGCAATCGGACTTCAGACCGGGGCAAGATGCTCTTCGGCTGGGCCTCGGCCACATCCGGCAGCCGGCTCTGGGTTATCGAGGAGGCGTCGACGACGATCCACACATCCACCTTGGGATCGATCTCGAACTCCTTCACAATGAGACGGTCGCGGCGGGCGGTTGATCTCCAGTGGATTCGATTCAACCCATCGCCCGGGGCGTATTCTCGCACTCCGACGGCATTCGCCGTCACCTGGTTCGTCCGCTGGTGAAGGGCACCGCCTCCCGGTAGATAGCCGCTGGGGACGCTGAACTCCGCGATCGGATCCGTCGAGGGTAGGACGATCAGATGGTGGGCCGGCGCGGCATCTCTCGAAATCCTGAACAAACCGAATGGATCTCCCGATTCAAGAGAGGCCGGCCCCAGGCGATAGCGTCCGCGGCGGGTGCAACGCGTCCGCACCAGCCAGCGGAATTCGCGTCCTGATCCGAGTCCGGCGATGACGGACGAGACTCTATGACCGGGAAGATCGGCCGCTCGGCCCGTTCCCGCCTCGTCGCCGGTCAGCCCGGCGGGTCCCGGCGTCGCCCAATAACCGGGAAGAGTCGAATGATCTCGTATCTCTACCCATAGTTTGGGGAGGCGGCCTTGGTTTCGAAGTATGATGCGTTCCTCGAAGACGCTTCCGACCTGAGCTGCCGTCGAGCGCGCCTCCCGTTCCAGGACCACCCCAGACAGCGCCGAGCGAGCCCAGACGAAGGAGGTGAGCAGCAGCCCTCCCCAGAGGTAGGCCAGGCTGTAGAACAACTCACGACCCGTCGCCAGGCCACCAAAGAGGCACAAGCTAAAAAGAGCGAGGACCACCCACGCTCGCGACCTCGTCATCCTACCTCGCCCCCCGGGACAGGGACAGCATTCAAGATCTCGTTGATGATCGTGCGTGTGTCGATCTCGCGGACCCTCGCTGAAGAACCAATGATGAGCCGGTGAGCCAAGGCCGGGACAGCGCACGCCTTGATGTCATCCGGCAATACGTACGACCGTCCCAGTACCGCGGCGCGCGCCTGGGCGCTGCGGACCAGCGCCAGTGTCCCTCGCGGGCTTGCCCCGAGGTAGACCTCACCGTGATTGCGGGTCGCACTGATGAGATGCAAGATGTAGCGCTTCAACTCATCCGAGACCCGCACATGGCGCACCGCCTTCTGAGCGGCCAGCAATGCATCCACCTCGACTACGCGCTTTAAGTCTTCGATGGGGTGCGACACCATCTGGCGGTTCATCATCTCGATCTCATCTGGGACCGATGGATAGCCAAGGCTGATTCGCAGCAGGAAGCGGTCGAGTTGCGCTTCCGGAAGGGGAAAGGTCCCCTCGTACTCGATAGGGTTCTGGGTGGCTAGGACGAGGAAGGGCTCCGGGATCGAATGGGTGACTCCGTCGACCGTAACCTGACGCTCTTCCATCGCCTCCAGGAGCGCCGCCTGGGTCTTAGGCGTCGCCCGATTGATCTCGTCCGTGAGCACTATTTGGGCGAGGATCGGGCCGGGGCGAAACTCAAATTCGCGAGTCTTCTGGTTGAATATCGAAACCCCGGTCACATCGCTCGGAAGCATGTCGGGAGTGAACTGAATCCGGTTGAAGGTCGTTCCGATCGAACGCGCCAGGCTCTTGGCCAGCATCGTTTTTCCGGTGCCTGGGACGTCCTCGATCAAAACGTGGCCCCGGCACAGGAGACCGATAACCGTAAGCCGAACGGCCTCCGTCTTGCCGACGATGACTTTCCCGACATTCTCGATCAGTCTCTCTGCGATGAGCTGGGTTTCTTCCATCCTGATCCTCGGAGTCGTTTCGGTCGACATAGAGCGCGTGCCGGAGGCTCTTCACTAGCCCGCCAGCGCTGAACTTCGAGACAACTCGGGAGTGATGGGCTGCAACTGGCACGCCCGCCCGGAGTCACACGATGCCCCTTGCCTACGGGGACTTCCCGAACACCCCGCGACAAGCTGCGAACGTGTGACCGATTCCTTTGGGGATCTCCCGACATGCCGCGCGCATCGCGCTTAGGCCTTAGCCCTAGCGGTTGAGTAAGATGAAGAGCATGCCTGTCCAGAACAGACTGTAGTTCAGCGGCCGCTTCAAGCCGTAGCGTGCGGCGAACAGGACGGTCGCAAGCACCAGACCCGAGGCGACGCGAACAATGCCCAGGGGCTCACGAAATGTCGAGAACGGCAAGAAGGGGATGATGGCCGCATTGAGGAGCAGTCCCCACACCTCCGGATCGCGCAAACCAGCCAGCGCCGCACGCAACGAGACGATGATGCCCCAGACCGTTGGGAACAAGATGCTGGGGCCGAAGATGATGATGTAAAGCAGAAAAACAGGGATGCTGACAGCAGCAATGCGCCACAGTCCCATGAAGGGGAACCACTCGAACGGGGTGGCCAACGCTCCCCCGCTGCCGATCCCAGGTTCGCCGAAGGCATTCCAAAGCCAGACTTGCCAAATCGCGAACGCCAGCCCGCCGATCCCCAAACCGGCAAGTCTCTTCCGGGAAACGGAGGTGAGCACTCCGGCGGCGAGCATGGCCGCCCAGAAGAAGATGCCTGTCTCTTTGGCGAAAAGACCGAGGCCAAGGAGTGCCGGCCCCGCGACATTCCTTTCCCGCTGACAAGCGAGCCAACCTGCGGCCGAAAGCGCGTAGGCGCAAGGCTCGGTAAGATCGGTTCCCACCCCAACGACAAGGCCGATCCAGAGGCCGTATCCTAACGCATACCCAGGCCAAATACCATACCCGATCAGCGTTTCAGCGACCGCCCACGTGCCGAGGAAGTGGGCGAGGATATTCACCAACAACATTGTCCATGGGATTGCGGCCGGGTCGGCCAGCGCCAACGCGCGAGCCACTAGCGGGTACAAGATCCTTTGGTAGCGGTAGGCCGGAGCGTCGAGCTTCGGCGCAACAACCCGCGGAACTGGATCGATGGCGATGTAGTACGCGAACTGTCCGTCATAGCCTTTGGGCGCGGCTGTAACACTTTCGGACTCACGTGGGAGTTCGACCAGGGCCAGCGCGTCCCAACTGGCGTTCGACAAGCGCCACCCAACGAAGAGACAGCTCAGCGCCAAGGCGGCCAGCGCCGGCCAAAGGGATCTCAAGTGTGTCCTCTGAACCGTAACGCGGCTAACACACACGGCCATGCGACGAGGCTCAGCACAAGGCCGACGGGAAATGACCACGGCGAGTACACGAATGTGACGATGTGGGTTCCCCCCGGAACTTGAACCGCTCGAAACAAGTAATCACCCTTGAGAACCTCAACTTCGGTTCCGTCGACGAGAGCTCTCCAACCGGGATACCAGACATCCGACAGGACGAGCCAGGGCTCCCCTTCAGCCGAGACGTGCACGACCACCCTGCCTGGGCCGGTGTCGGGTTCGATCCAGGCTTCACCCTCGGCGGAAGCCGTCGTCGAGGCTGCAGGTTGCCCTTCGAGGATGACGACCTCGTCAGGGCGGAATCCGGGAGCAACGACTTGATCGAGCGATGCCTCGGCGGTAGCTGCCCACTTCGCCTGCCCGACGACCCGGACTCGGGCGGGATGTTCGACCGGGACGAGATGGAAACGGCCGTCTTCGTCGAGGATTCCCTGGGACGAGACACCCATCAAAGCCAGGATCGCCTCCCGCCGATCTGGCTCAAGCGCCTCGAGCCTTTCGACGAAGCTCGCATACCTTTCCGGGAGGAGCGGGTCGAAGTTGTTAGCCGAACTCCGCCCCACGAGGATCGATGTGTTTGGGAGTCCGAGCTCCAACAGGGCTTTTACAGGGACGCGCGAGCGGAAGCTCGAGAAGGGGAATGCCTCCTCGAACTTCAGTTTGTAGTCGGCCTCCTCCGTCATGTAGGCCCGATCCCCAACCTGCGTCAGCTCCGATTTGCTTCCCATCGTAAATACCGACGCCGGCAGACTCGGGTTCAACCCGGCTCCCACCAGGAGCAGGTCGAATAGCACGAATCCACCCACGATGAGGATCCATCGTGGAGACTCTCGAATCGGATGCCACAGGGTCAATATGCCGGATACACACAAGAGCGCTCCGCCCGAGGCCATCGCTCGGACAAAGGTGGGTTCGACGGCGTTCAGCACGATCAGGCCGAGCGGCGCGGCCATCAGGATAACCCCCGCTCCGACAGTGGCCAGCCGAGTCCAGTACAACAGCCGGCCGGTCGGCCTGGTCCAAGAATCGACGCCGAGCGAAGCCAGGAGCGCAAGGCTGAAGACCAGCAGGAGCGTCCATCGCGTGGGCGCCTGGAACAGATTGAAGGTCGGGATGTGATCGAAGAGGAATGGAAAGATGGGTGTGTTCTTGCCAAGGGCAAGCAGAAGGGCGACGGCTCCCGTGATGGCCAGCAGTCGGGCAAGTCGGCCGTACCCGTCACTTCGACGCAAGCCTCGGATGATACCCAGCCCAGCCAAGACGATCGGGAGGATGCCGATGTAGACCGCATCTTCCCAGTAGTTGCCATATCCCCAGTAATCCCCGGTGGCCGGGCTGCCGAACAAATTCGGAACCACGAGCCCAAGAATGCGCCACGGCCAGAAGGAGTACGTAAGAGCGAAGTCGCGCCCCAATGCACCCCCCCTTTGCGAGTTCGCCAGATACTCCAGTGTCGGCAACAACTGAACGGCTGAGAGCATGAACGCCATTGCTGCGGCGACACACAGTCCGGCTATCGCCCTGGCTGGACTGTGTGTCGGCCTGCGTCCAGACGACCTCCAGAGCAGCCAGACCAAGACGAGAGTCAACGTGTACCAGGAGGTCTGTGCGTGGCCAGCCAGCCATTGGAGCGCGAGCGCACACGACAGCCGCCCGGTGGAGGGAATGAAGGACGTCCATGAACCGGTGCGCGGGCTGTCCTGGATCAGTCGCTCGGCCGCCAGGATCACCCATGGCAACCAGGATGCGGCCGCGTTGATCGTCAAGAAACCGGCGCGCGAGACCATGTAGCCCGATAGGCTGAAAGTGAGCCCTGCGATGAGTTGAGCCAAACCGCCGAAGCCTAACCTCTTCGCTAGAAGGGCCATCCCCCACGCGGCCCAGATTAGATGGAGCAGAACCAGCAGGCCATGGCCCCAGGCCGGTCCTGTGAGCGCCAGGATGGCATTCGGGGGATATAGCAGAGCGGACTGGAAGTTCGCCAGCAAGGGCGCACCCATTCCCAGGTACGGGTTCCACAACGGAAGGTGCCCGAGGGAAATGATCCTGAAGGCGAGCGTCCTCCAGGGCACAAACTGGAGGATCGGCGTCCCCCAATACAACGCCTCGCCCCGGATGAGCATCGGGCCGAAGAGGATCAGAGGACCGAGCGTCAGAAGGATCGCATTCAACCACCGCCAGCGTGGATCCGTTGGATGATCGTCACCAGCGGCCGTTGTGCCAGGAATGGCGTGACGAAAGCCATGTGGCGGGATCATCGCTGCACGACTTTGAACAATCGATAGTCGCCGGCCCTATGCAGCTGCTCCAAGAAGTTCGCGCTCGCTGGGTCCCAATCGCCAAGGCGCCTCTCTTTGGGGCCCCAGATGACAAGTGAGACTCCATACTCACGAAGGAAAGCCGACCTGTACTCGTCACTGACAGCGACGGTGTAGAAGGCCTCGACTCGCGGGAGGACCTCATTCAAGCCGGCGCTTTCGGGGCCGTGACCGACAACGACCCTCACTGGCGCCCAGGCAGGAAGCACATTCCCGGTATCGAAGGCCGCCAGAACGAGGGACCCGCGGTCGGTCTCCTGCCCAATCCATTCAAACAACTGGATTTCGGCGGCGGGCCGGAACAGCGGCTCGGACGGATGCATGCTCGCCGAGAAGCTTCCGCCGATAAGCAAGAGGCTTGTTGGGAGCGAAACCGCCATGAATGCCGGCCCGACCCAGCGGGCCCGTGGGGATGATCCGGCGTACTTGCTGAGCCCGATCGCGGCAAGAACGACAATCGCCACCCAGGCCCCCTCGGGGAGCCGACGTTGAACATTGACCGGCGCATACGCCAGCGCCGGGACGATGATCATCCAGACGGTCGGGAGTAGGCCCTCGGCTGTGGTCCCTGTGATGAGATAACGAACGCCGAGGAGAGCAGGTACGATCAGGATCCCATACGCGACCAGGTAGTGACCCGGGATGGGAGAAAGGATGCGGTTCTGCGACGCCCATGCCTGAAGGAACGGATCGCGAGCATAGGCCACGACTGTGTAGACCGCGATCGGTGAAGTGGCGATAACGGCTTGGATCCCCGACCGCACCCAGCCTCGCCATACCCTCCAATCATGGCTGACTGAGGCTGCACCAGCCAGCGCCACGAGGTGGCCGCCGATCACCGCGAATGCCGAGACAAGGCTCAGAGGTTGCGCCAGGCCCATCATGAGAAACAGGAAGCCAGCGAGCCATGCTTGGCGGGCCGATCTGTACGAACCCAGGTAGGTCGCCAGTCCAAGTAAGAGAAGCGCTCGCGCCAGAACCAGGTGCGGCAGGCCGAGCACTGCCAGGAAACCGAATGTCTCCGGTGAATAGAAGTCGAGTGGCAGGCTGCCGCCCCAATTCCCTAACCCGGCGAGGATCAAGACCCAGCCGAATCCTCCACCGAGGGTCGCCATCACCGTCACCCACTTCCGCCAGGAAGGCTCTGAAAGGAAAATGCTGGCGAAGCGATACGTAGCCGGAACGAGGGCGAAGATCGCCACGACGCGGAAGAGGTGAAAGAGAGCCACGAGTTGCTCGTGCACGGCCTCTCCTGCCGCAAGCTTGCCGAGCAGGATGTAGGGCAAAAAGGCGAGGACACCCGCCTGAGGTTCAGCTGTGTAGGGCGTCTTGAAGAGCCAGGCGCCGCTGGAGCCGGCGAGCATCTTGGCGATGTATGAATTCCCATCTTGGACGGCGAACACGAAGCCGGTGAAGCGCCAGGCCTCACCCTGACTGAAGTAGCCCATGACATAGGGGAGGCTGGTGAGCCCGGCTACTACCGCCGCAAACGCCCAACACCATTTCCACTCGGATCGTCTCACCGCCGGCTCCACAGTCCGATCAAAGTCAGTAGTGTCAGCAAACTGATCGCGCCGCCCACGTAAACAATCATCGGCCTGTAGACGAACTCGACCTCGTGGATTCCAGAAGGCAAGTCGACTGCCCGCAGCACGCCATACAAAGCCCGGATAGGAACGGGATGTCCGTCGAGTTTTGCCTGCCAGCCGGGATAGACCACTTCGCTCAAGACAAGGGTACCGGGACCTGCGGCCTCGATTGAGATGGCCTCGGGTGACCACTCGATCTGCTCGACTGGTCGCCAATCATTATCGAGATCCGAGGCCGGCTGCACAAAGGCCCGAGGACGGCTGAGCATGTTGCGGTAGACGTAAGCGCCGGAGATGCGCCGGTCTAGCACTAAACCGTCCGCCTGGATCGGATACTCGGAGACGACGACACGGACGTCCAGCTGCCCAAGACTCCGAGCATCGAGGGAGACCGGCCACGGCGCCGACGGATCGCCATCCGGGAAAGGAGGCAGCGTCACACTGTAGCTGGAGGTCGAGAATCCGGTTGCCTTACCCATGTAGTCGCGATAGCTGGCGAGTTGGAGAGGATTGACACCGTCGGCCAGCTCGAATCCGGCGTAAGCCGCGGCCGGCTGGCGGAGGCTGTCCGACGGAGAAAACACCCGCGCACCGCCGCTCTCTTCGGCGACTTGCGCCATGAGATCGCTGCGATCTCGGAGGATCACATCCGTCTGGACGATCCGCAGGAGAGAGAGACTCATCAAGGCCAGATCGGCGCACACGAGCAAGACCCATCCGATCCCACCGGCTGTCGCACCCACGCTCCCACGTAGGACCAGCCCAAGCCAACACACCGACAGAAGCGCGAACATTCCCCCGGCAAGTGCCGCGGCTCTCCAGGCCGGGCTGATCGTCTCGAATCCCGCGGTGTCGGCCAGCGCCGCGAGGACAACGTACCCAATGAGACCGAGGCCCGCCCCGAGGATGCCTCGCTGTCTACGCGAGCTCTCTTGAGGGCTAGACAATACGTCGATCCCGATCCCTGCCAGGACAGCAAGGCAGAGGAGTGTGAGATAGACGAATCTCCCCGGCACACGAAGCAGGCTCAGGCCCGGAATCAGGCGCTCCATAACGGTGTAAATCAGGAGGACAGGACCCGCCGAAAGGACTCCTGCCGCTGCGCCTAAACACGACCAAAACAAGGACCGCCTGGGCCGGACGACCACTGCGATTGCCGCCAACAAGAGTACGGCGATGCCTGGGTACGTGAGTTGCTCGGGCCACCCGCCGTAATCGGGCAAACCGAATCGGACGAGATGATCGACAGGGATCGACAAAGCGGTCCTGTCACTTTGGGTGAGGGCGGTACGGGTCGACAAAGAAACGAGCTCTATGAGCGGCAGACCGAGCCCTGCGGCTATGCCGATGGCGAACAGGCCCGAGGCACCGGCTGCGGCCAGGAGTCGCGTTCGAGGCGGGGATTTCAGCCGCTCTGGATGGCTACGCGCAAGTCGCCATACGCCGTACGCAAGGGCAGCCAAACCGGCAGGGATCGACCAGCGCGGGTCCGCAATGAACACAATCGCAATCAGTGCTCCCGCCAAAGCTGCCCGCCGGAACCACTTTGGATCACCTTCACTCACACTTTCGGCCGCCCTCCCCGCCGCTATCAGCAGCCAGGGAGTCCAGCTCACGGCGGCGACCAAACTCAGGTGACCGAGACCGACATGGCCAATCAACTTCGGCGCTCCGCTAAAGGCAACCCCCGAAATCAGCGGCCCGACTCCCCGCGCACCTTCTGCCCTGGCCAGACGGGCGGCCCCCCACCCGGCCCACGCCAGGTGCAACCAGAACAGCAGGTTGAAAGAGGCGGCGGTCGGCCACAACGCCGCGAGCCAATTCGGCAGGTACCACACGCCGGATAAAGGATCTGCGACGAACGGCATCCCGCTCAAGATCGTCGGATTCCACAGGGGAATCCGGTGGCTCAGGACGAGGGATTGGTGCAACAAGAGAGCATTTGGCCAGTGCGATATCAGCAGATCCGAATATGCACCGCCTCGCCAGAAGGCGATTGAACCCGGATGGAAGACGAGAGGGAGAAGCCACAGGCCGGCGGCGGCCAGGAACGGACCGAGCTCCTTCACAATCGTGCGGAGAGAGAACCTCAAGGCAGAGTCACCTGGCGAATCTGGACATCCCCCTGAATGAAGACTACTGTCAGCTCACTCAACCACGTCGGCTTCCCGATATGCCTCTCCTCGGGACCGAAATACACGTAGGCAACATGCCGCACTCTCAGTTGATCCAGAGCGGCGCTCTCTTCCCCGGTCCATGAGTACATCTCTTCCATCCACTCGCGTTCGGAAGTTGCATCCGGCGTCTCGAACGGGTGCCCGTATACCACGCGCACGTCGGCAAACGCCGGAAGTCTGTTCCCTGCTATCTCGCCGGCCAGGATCAGGCTGCCTCCCGCGATATGATCGGCGGCCCAGCGATATGCGTTGGCTTCTTCTTCCGATAGGACGATTCTCGGCTCCAAGCGGGAAACGCTATCCAGACCGGCGAGCACGACCATAAGATTGGATGGAACCGAGAGGACCATTGTCATCACAACGGCGGGACCGAAAAGGCGCCAACGCCTTCCAATTGCTTCCAGGCCAAGTGCCGCCAGCGCCGCCAGCGGGAAGAACAACCCGTGAGACAGACGGCGTTGCACATTGATCGGCGCGTAGAGCAGGATCGCGGTCACAATAACCCACGTCAGCAAGAGACGGCCTGTCCGCTCGCCGTCAGGGCGTGCCAAGACCGTGCCGACAACAGCGAGCAACAAGACCATGCCAAACCCAAGTAGATAGTCGAAAGGAGGCGGAGAAGGCGTCTGGTTTTGCGCGTTCCATACCGCCAGGACCGGCTGTGTCCGGGTGAGCCAGAAATCGTATATGAGCCAAGGCCCGGCCGCGGCGATGTATCCACCTGTGGGGAGAAGCGCTCCTCGATGCTCTTGCCACAATCGCGTCCAGCTGGTGATCGCTCCGGCACGCCAGATCTCCCAGGCATTCCAGACGATGAGGAAGGCGGCTGTGCTGAGAACTACAAATGGCAAGACCGCGGCGAGGGTGAACCCACATACCAGGCAAACCAGGCTCCGGGGAACGACCGGTGAGTCGGACTTCGAAACCGCCAATGCCGCGCCGAGGACGCAGGCTGATGCTAAGGGAAAGTGGGCGTTGGCGTAGGCAGACAGGAAGGGGATCGACTCAGGCATCCAAAGATCCGTACCGAACAGACCCGACGGGATGCCTAGCCAACCGACTCCGGATCCGAACAACGTCAGGACGAATGCCACCCACCTTTGTCCGCGCTCAGGGAGCACGGATTCGTAGAAACCGAATGCGGTGAGGAACATGGCCAGGGAAGCGACGACGCGCGCGCCGTGAAAGACAGTGAGTAAGGGCGCTCCGAACAAGCGAGCCAGATGGCCGAGGAGCAACATATACACGAAGGCGAACGCTCCCTCTCCGGGTTCAGCCGCGTACGGCAGATGAAACTCCCAGGCACCTTGGAGGCCTTGGCGCATTTTCGCCAGATAGCTGAAGCCATCGAGGGGATGAATCAGGAAGCCGCCGAAGACGGCCTTCCCCGCTACGGCCTCGTTCGCCAACAAGTAGGGGATAGTCGTCAACCCGACGGCTAAGATAGCCAGGCCACTGGCGAGAAGCCATTCGGCGCGTCTTGTCACGCTTGAGATTGTACGCCGACCGTTCAACCCCTGCCAATCGGAGTGACGCTGGTTCACCCTCACCCGGGACTGCTCGAGACCTTCGTGCGTCAATGAATTGCCACCCTCGGTCGACATTCCCTGGGGGACACCTTCCTCCAATTCGTCTTGCTATCCCCTCCAACGCATCTATAATTCCCGCATGAGCCGCGCCTCTAGCCTCCTCCGCCTGCAAGAGATCGACCAATCGATAGACAGGGTGCAGGAGCGGTTGACAGCCATTGAGCTGGTTCTTCAGGGTTCGAGTCTTGTCCTGGAGCGTCGGGCCGAACTGAGCGATCGCGAAGCGCATCTGCGCGTGACCGAGTCTGCCAGTCGAAGCGCAGAGGACATGGTTGATTTGCAGCGTCAGAAGATCGAACAGACCGAAGGCAGCCTGTATGGAGGATCGGTCCAAAATCCGAAGGAGCTCCAGGATTTGCAGATGGAGGCTGAGGCGCTCAAGCGGCATCTAGGGACCTTGGAGGACCGTTTGCTGGAAGCGATGTTGGAGGCCGAGGAAGCCGAACTTCGCCGCGCTTCAGCCAGCGAAGCGCTGGTTCGGGCAGAGTCAGTTGTCGCCGAGGAGCACATCCAGCTCAACCAGGAACGCTCGCTCCTGCTGGCCGACCTTAGTCGCCTCCAGGCCGAGCGTGAAGCCAGCCTGGGAAGTGTGGACCAGAGTGATATTGCCCTCTACGGGGAACTGAGGCAAGGTATGGGAAGCGTCGTTGTGGCACGGGTGCAGGATGGCAGTTGCGGAGTATGCGGCTTGATCCTGCCGGCCTCAGCCAGTCAGGCCATCCGCAACGCGAATGAACTTGTACGTTGCCCTCAGTGCAGGCGGTTTCTCTATGCGGGGTAACCAGGCATGACCGACATCTTCGGCTTCCAGTTCAATCTTCCCGAGTTCCTCCTCGGCCTGGGTGTGGCCGTCGTTGTCCTCTTTCTGCTGTACCGGATCGCGCCGGCGTTCTTGTGGGTCCTTCGTCAAGCCGCATTCAGGGTGAAGCTGCTCTTGGAGCAATTTCGCGCGGGCGCGACGGAGCGTTATCAGCGTGAATTGATCGGACGCGCGGAGACCATGCACCTCGCCAGGGCGATCTTCGCCTTAGACGAGATCGTAGTGGAGCCTCGCCTGCTCGTTCTCCCCTCGGCGCCTGACCCGCAGCATGAGGAGGCGGGTCACGAAACTACCCTG
>Ga0299915_10001704_pt1 | contig 16202 bp, 7 predicted proteins | sample RVTome_13_FD_200263 | JGI IMG/M metagenome (GOLD analysis project Ga0299915, IMG submission 200263) | Soil microbial communities from uranium-contaminated site in the Upper Colorado River Basin, Wyoming, United States - RVT92D227 (version 2) ... | reverse complement strand
CACAAAAGACCTCATGGAGGTATCGATAAAATGACTCCCATCCAAAAATTAAACTTGAAACTAAACTCATCTTAAACTACATTCCACTTCACTCTCTTGGGTGTCCGATATGTATTTGGTCATTACACAAATAAAAAAACGTCCGCTGTCCGCCGATATGCACCATATGGTGCATACCGCCGCAAAACCAAGGGAAGAAGGAAGATAGAAAAACAACAAATAATGACTTGCGACATGTTTCGGACAACAAAGTAGATTTACTTAAATCGATTCAATTAATTGGATAATATTCTCAAATCCTCTTACTCCTCCACCTCCCTCGGCTGAACCAATAGGTCAACACAATCCCTTTGACGATGGAGGTCAGGCTGATCGCCCACCACACTCCATTAATTCCCATCCCCCAATGGACCGCTAAAAGATAAGCCAAAGGTATGCGGGCTAGGGATCCGGGAATTGATACCAGCATGGGAGGGATGGTGTTTCCCGCTCCTCCAAAGGCACCCTCGAACACAATCTCCAAAGCCATAAAAACCTGGGATAAAGCTAAAATCCTCAAATATCCGATTCCGATCCGGTCTACTTTGGGATCGGAGATGAAAAATGAGATGATCTGCCGGGGAAAGATTAAAAACATTATACCCACGAAAGCAGTGATTAAAACCGCAATTTTAGCGGTTTGCCAGGCGGATTGAGCTGATCTTTCCGGTTTGCCCGCTCCCAGATTCTGTCCCACCAGGGTGGAGGCAGCCATAGAGAAGCCAAAACAGGTGAGGAATGAGACCGACTCCATGCGATTGCCTATTCCCAGAGCAGCTATAGCTTCGGTTCCGAACAAAGCCACGATTTTATTGATAAACAAATATACCAGGCTGAAGAGAATTCCTGCGGTTGAGGCAGGAATGCCGATGCGCAGAATTCTCCAGATCATTGAAAAGTCTAAGTCGAGCTTGGGGAAAAGAGAAAACTTGAAACCTAATTTTCCTCTATTTATCAAAAGCAAGAAAAGCAGACTGCCCAAACCTTGAGAAATTATGCTGGCTAAAGCGGCGCCGTCGGTCCCCAATCGGGGGAAAGGACCCCAACCGAAAATCAAAAACGGATCCAGGACGATATTAAGTCCCACGCTGCCCAAGGTCACCAGCATGGGGGTTTTGGTGTCGCCGGATGCGCGGAAGGCAGCTCCTAATACATCTATTAAAAAGAAGAAAACCGCTCCGGAGAAGATTATTCGCAGGTAACGGCTGCCTAAATGGGTAACGTCCGGGGCGGTTCCCATCAGAGTAAAGGCCAGCCTGGAGAATAAAACTCCCAAAAGAGAGAGGGTTATCGCAAAAAAGATGGAAAACAAGTAAGCCTGTCGGGAAGCGGAACCGGCTTGTTTTAAATCTTTTGCTCCCACCGATCTTGCCACCAGAGCAGTAACTCCTACGGAGATGGTTCCAGCCAGAGAATAGTTTATCCAGATCAAAATCGTGCTGGAGATGACCGCTGCCAGTGAGACCGCCCCTAATTTTCCCACCCAGAAAATGTTCGCCAAAGAAAAAGCAGTCTCCAGAAACATGGTGCCAACCGCCGGTCCGGCCAGATAGAAGATGCTTCGGGTGATCGATCCGGAAGTTAAATCATGCTTTCTTATTTCTGAATTTATATTTTGCATTTTAAATTCGTCTTCCATAATTCGAAATTATTCATGCGATTGAAATATATCAGATTTTATTGAATAAGCAACTTATTGAAATCTTCCGAATCCCTTCTATTAATTTTGTTAAACCATAAAAATTTTCCTTGACAAAAAAAGAACCGATATTATAATATAAGAGGAAGGGGATTAAGATAGTCCTGTTTTACGGACAAAATATAATTATTAAAAATGTCTGCTTATGTCTTTTTAGACCGGCAGAAAGTAGTTGTTTTAACCGGAATTCTCGGTGAGAGGGGGAGCTATTGCCGGGAGATTCCAAGGATTCTTGAAGAAGCGAATTTGATGTGAATGAAATAATCCATACACAAGAAATCCAATCCATTATCCACCACCATTTTAAGGAGGTGATAAACTGAGGAGTTCTTAATCGATTTCATGTCGAAGCTGTGAAATCGAGCAGAACCGATGAATTTTTGTTAAAGCTTTCAGACGTAATCCGGGCTGTCTTTTCTTGATTGGGGCTTATTCTTATATTCAGTTTAACTCAGTCAAATCAGGAGGAGTGTTATGAAGAGAATCTTACTCATCGTCGTTACCGTTATCCCTTTCCTACTAACAGGAGCTGAGGGCGTCCCGGACGGTCCCGATTTCAATGTGCATAAGATTGAACTGGGAGAGGTTTCCTCAATTCAGAAAATCCCCCGGATCATCCTTTCTCCCCAGCCGGATACGATATCATACGATGACAATGCCCCCCATGCTCTATATCTTAATCCCGGTCTATGGTCCGGTGCCAGGTTTACGCCTCAAAACCCATTTGAACTCAAGTCGATTTATTTCGCCATCCACAATCCTTTCAGTCAATCGCCGGGATGCAGCCTTTATGTCACAACTGACGCCTCCGGATTTCCCTCCTCCACGGTTTTAGCGGGTCCCTTCTTTGTGGCAGGTCCGCTTCCCAACCTCACCTGGAATCAGGTGGATCTGACCACACCCGTCCTATTCAATGCCGGGGAGGATTTCCACATCATCTATGGTCCTCAGCCCGGTGGCATGAACTATCCCAACAATCCCAGTGAGGGTTGGTGGGACTTATTCGACAACGGCACTACAACTTATCGAAGCCATGCCTCCTTCGATCGGGATTCTGGCTGGGCGACTGATTCCGTGGGGGATTTCTTCATCCGGGCGGGTGGCGAATACACCGGTCTTCCCTCGAACTTTCACTTAGAAGGGGTCTCCGGAGGCTGGGGACCTTGGACCAGACTACTCCGTCTGGAGATCGATTCGGCTGGTCATGGAAGCTACTGGATCATGTATCCGCAAGACCGGGATACGGGTATTTACACCCTTCTCGACACTTTCACTCTAAGCAGCGCTCAGCTTGCCAGCCTCTACAACTCCAGCTTGCAACACGGTTTCTTTACTATGGATACCCTGTATACCGGAGATAAAAGTGATGGAAGTTTCTGTGATCTTGAAATCAAGGCGGGAGGAGTCACTCATCGGGTGCTGACCACCAATATAGAGGTCCCTCATTTCGACAGCCTGATTCAGGATATAAATACGGAGACGCCGGGAGACCGGGATCTGATCTACAATGAGCTATTCCTCAGCGGACCGGAACCGCCGGGACAAGAAGAACCGAAACAAACGGTGGTCTGGCGCACAGGGTGTACCATTTACGTCCAACTTCGGATAGAGTTCTCCGGTCCATGTGCCACCGAAGCCCTGGCAGCTGCCTGGAAGACAAACATACAAAACGTATGGAACAGAAACGGTAATTACTTTCGTTACGGATGCTGCCCCTGTGGGTGCGGTTGCGGGTGTGAAGTGTACTTCCACGTTCTTACCAGCGTGAGGGATCAAAACGATCCTCCGACCGCGGGTTACCACCAGATCAATGTCCCCTGCGATAACTCGGCGGATGGAGATGGTCACATATCGTCAGTTAACAATCCTCTCCCCCAGCCCAACGGTGCCTCAGGTTCCGGTAATTGGGACAACAACGAGCCGAATAACACTCCCGCTCACGAAGCGGGTCACTTGATGGGGGAGAATGATCAGTATACCGTGACTTCTCGAGATCCCTACCGAACGAAACCAAATGCCGGGCATGAGAATGATATTATGGCCACCTTGGGTGGTCAGCCTCAACAATCAGCTGTGGACAACATCATTTCCAAGTCTGGAGTGGACTGCCCATGGTACTGTTGCCCCTGCTTCTGGTTTGTATACGTCTCCGATATGGGCCAGCCCAATAATTACGATCTTTATCGCTATGATATGATATCTGGCATCAGCTATCGGTTAACTGCCAATCCCGGCATCGACAATCATCCGGACGTGTGGCAACACCTCATAGTGTGGTCCTCAACCGGTGATTATGTGGGAACAAATCCTGATGGTGACTTTGAGATTTTTGTAGCTGACATATCAGACATTCCCGGAACCGTTCGACAGCTCACCTTCAACGACTTTCCGGACAGGCATCCCCATTTCTATCATGACGGCTCGAGGATCATCTATTCCTCCAAACGAAAATGTGAGACCTTGAAACGGGATCAGTGTTCTATTCCGGTGAATCCCGAATGTGACGACCCGGATACGGTGGGTGGACCACTGGATGGTTCCCTGTACGAAGGGCTGAATATCATTCGAACAGATGGAACGGGACTGACTCCTCTCGATTTGAGAAGCGCTGCTCCCTGGTGGCCGACCGACAATGCTAGTAATGAGGGACATGCCTCCTTCTCCCATGATGGCACCGAGATCATCTTTGGAGCGGATACTGCCGGACACGGAGATAACTGGGAGGTCTACGTCATGGACTATGATTCATCTAGCAATATCATCTCCAATCTCCAGCCGGTGACGAAGGGTCCTGAGATCGGTCCCAATCCGATAAAGATGTCGGCAGGACCGCATTTCGGCGAGAACGATAGCACCATCGTCTTCTCCTCCACCCGGACTGCGATCGGAAATTCTCAGATATTCGAGGTGCCAGCCACCGCCCGTAACTTGCCGGTTACCAGTGCGGTTCAGCTTACGGATAATTGCGCTAACGATTATGTGCCTGAGCCTATGTGCATGGATCGGATACTCTTTGTTTCGGATCGGGGTCTGGTTAACAATGTCTGCACACCTTGCGGCACTGGCATGGAAAGCCCAACCTACGATCTGGATGTCTTCATCATGAATTCGGACGGCTCTGCTCAAGCCAATCTGACCAACAACGATGCCTCAGATGATGTTCTTCTAATAGGAGATGAGGTCTCCTGGTTCTGTGGGATAAAACCTAATTTGTCACCTTGCACTTACTATCCGAAAATCTGGGAGATGTGCTGGATCAATACGGTTTACGAGATGTGGCGTAATCCTTACTATCTCCCTGATTTTCCCAACCGGCATCTTTATCCTATCTACTGGAACGAGCTGAATCAGTATATGATGCAGGAAAACCCCCAATACTGGATGTATATATTACAGCATATGGGAGACTCTCTTTTATGCCACGAGAAGGTGGTAATACCTTCTCTTGCAACTCGTCCACCCGATTCGACCTTCACCCTGGAGTGTTCACCTGATACGAATCATGCCACTCCTGGCGATCTACCCAGCATCCTATACACCATAAATGTGAACTCCTTTGTAGGGTATCATTTGCCTGTGGACTTAGAGCTGGCGAATGTCAATCCCCCCGCAGGAATTACAGCTATGTTTAACCCGGACAATCTTCCCGCACCCTACACTTCTAACGTCACCATTGGGGTTCCTCCGTCGACTCCTTACGGTGACTACACTTTGACTTTCAAAGGAATGGGTGGGGATGGACAGAGGAATACCTGTCAGGCTACCTTGCGGGTTCAGTCTCCATTTGTTTGTGGGGATTGCAACGGAGATGAGATAATTGACGTAGGTGATGTGGTTTGTATGATCAACTATCTTTTCAAGGGAGGACCTACGCCCAATCCTTCATGCCTGTGCGATGTGAACTGCGATCACCTATGCGATGTGGGTGACGTAGTCTACCTGATAAACTACTTGTTCAAGGGAGGAACTTCGCCATGCACCCAGTGTTGCTTATAGAGTAAGAGAAGAGAATAGGCAAATCTACCTGGAGGAGACTTAAAAAAGTTCCTCTCCGGAAAAGACCTGCTCTTTGAGCTGCACGAGACCGCATGCAGATCAGATAATACGAAGAATGTGAAGACCATTTAAGAAAAAACAGGCTTTGCTGGCAACCATGTAATCCCACCCCAGCCTTGATAAAATCGAGGCTGGGGTATTCTTTTGAACCTTTTTCCTTGCCCATATCAATATGATCTAACGCTGATGCGAAATCGGGTTGCTTTTGGGGAAGGGGTTCAACCCCTGCTCCAATTGGATACCTTGACCGATAGCCAGTAAAGATGTGGCGCAGGTCATCCATCACCAGTGCCATGTTTTTTATGGTCCTCAATAACTCGTTGATTATCTTTGGATTAAAAACATCGAGTTTGTCTGAGAGACAACGGGTGTCAAATTTTCTCAAAATAGTTCAAAATTTTACTTGACAAAAACCAGATACCTGCGTATCTTAACAATAGGGACTAAGAAGGTCTTATATATCCTTTAAGTTGGAAAAGTTCTGTTAGCACTGTTGGAGTCGAGAAATGTTTAATTGTAACTTTTAAATGGGAAATTATTCTGCAGTGTCGTTCATTCAGATTAGCTTAGGCGGATTTTTTGTATCTGATAACGGGACAATAAATGTCCTGATTACCTCACACCTAAAACCAATGCCCTATAACATGTTGTTTGGAAGGAGGTGGTATGGAAACTCTGAAAGGGGAAAAAGGGAAAGAGATGTAAACGTTAACCTTTTTTCTATTAGGAAAGGAAAATTAGTGTCGTCCCGATAAATCTTAGGCGAACGTCCCGTCTGGGCAGGTTTTTTACTTTGCGAATCTGCGCCAACATGGTTGATTCACTCATAAACCATAGGAGGTCTTTATCGAACCATATGGAGGTAAAAAGCCAATTACTATCTATTAGGCGCTTTTGATGAAGGCTCGATTCTCAATCGGATCTGAAAATATAAGACCGGAAGGGAGAAGAAGGATTTAAATTCATAACTTTTTAAATCGAAAGGAAGTTTATAAATGAAATCGTTCGGAAAAATAATCGGATTGGGCTTATTTACCTTTGTAGTGTTCGCAGTTTTTTCCACCGGAGCATTTGCGGCTCCTGGAGACTTAGTAACGAAAATTTCCGTTCCAGTTCCGAGTCCTACCGGATATGGGATTGGAATTGCAGTCGATTGTGATGGGAATCTTTACTTCACCAATACTTGGATAGACACCCTTTACAAGATGGATAAGACCGGGCTTTTGCTCGACAAAAAGCCCCTTAAAGATGCCTCTGGTGCACCCATCTCTTTTGGAGCCATCTCCTGGGATCGGACTCGAAATATGATTTGGGCTGGAACCGACAGCAGCGGGTCTCCCCTCAAGGTTTATTTGATCGATCCTGCCACTGGTGTTGCTACATATAAATTCACCAGTTGCCAATACTCCTTTGGCTTCTGCGACGGCATCGGTTATGACGGTTCGGACAACTCCATCTGGGTCAGTGATGATGTGTCTACCACCATCTGTCACTTCGATACACTGGGTAACGACCTGGGTGCAATTACCCCCTTGGATGCTTCGGGAAATCCTCTCGGACATATCAGTGGGAATATAGCTGGAAAGGGCAACATCCTTTATGTCGGACAAAATGGTCTTGGTCAAATTGTAAAAATTGATAAGACCACTGGTAACTATCTCAGCAGTTTTGCCACAGTTGGGGGGAGAGATGAGGATTTAGAGTGCGACGTGATCAATTTCGCACCCCTTGAGGTCATCTGGTCTAAGGATGCATACAATGATACCGTTTTCGCTCTTGAGGTGGAAGAGGGGACCTGTATCTGTGCGGGTGAGCCGACTGTTATCACCGTTGAGTTCGACGTTAAACCCACATCTTGCCCTAATCCATTTAACATGGGAAGCAAGGGCGCTCTGCCAGTAGCCATCCTGGGGACATCCAGCTTCCCGGTTAGCGCGGTAAATCCAGCTACGATTAAGCTGGAAGGGGTGTCTCCTCTGGAATGGAACATAGGGGATGTGACCAGACCAGTTGATCCTCGGCACGATAGTTGCGAGTGCACCACTCTCGGCGCGGATGGGTTTATGGATATGACCCTGAAGTTTGACCATCAAGCAATCGCCGCAGCACTGGGTTTGGTATCTGACAGAGAAGTCAGAGTTCTAACCATCACTGGAATGACCTATGATAGCATACCCTTTGTAGGCAAGGATTGCATAATCATTCTTAAGAAGGGAAATGCCAAGCTGTCTGAAGAGGAAACAATAGCTGGGTTCAGTCTGGGTAACGCATATCCCAATCCTTTCAATCCAGAAACTGAGATCTCCTTCAGCTTGCCAGAAAGGGCAGAAGTCTCCTTGGTCATTTACAACATCTTAGGAGAGAAGGTTAAGACTTTGGTGAACGGGGAGATGTCCGCTGGAACCCACACCGTCAGTTGGAAAGGCAACGATGAAGCGGGAAATAAAGTATCCAGTGGAATCTACTTTTACAGAATGCAAGCTGGTGATTTCACTCAATCCAAAAGATTGACTCTCTTGAAGTAAAGCCAGATTTAAACTAGCAGAATCTTCCGGTCTTAAGGGTCAGAGAATTCTCTCTGACCCTTTTCTTTTTCCAAACAGAAACCTACGTTGTCCGAGACAAGTCCTGCACTGCATGCTGCTGGGCAAGCTCGGGAACTAACGATTCAATTCAAAAGGTAAAATGGAAAATTCAAAAAGTTCTCCCTGATTCTACTCTTAGCTCGTCGATAGTAAGCGTTTTTTCCAATAATTTTAAATTTTGAACTGTAATTTTGCACTTCGTCTCCCGCCAAAGGCGGGATGTTAAAGGGCAATGTCGAAGCACAAAGCTCACCATAAATGGTTCGACTCCGCTCACTGTAAACCAACCCTCTGTGTTGTGAAGTAAGTCGATCATCACCACACTGGATATTAGTTATTGATTTTTAAAGGACCCCTCTCCCTTTAACTTCTGGCAATATTCAAGGAGAAGGAAGCTGCTCGAACCAAGTATAAACCTTGTTAAGTAGTAATCCTATTGCGAATATGCAATGGGAAACCTAGTCTACCTTAATTATCAACCGATATAATAATTGGAATAAGCTCTCCAACATGGTTAGAGTTTGTTTTCGAGGTTTGGATTATTACTATTTTAACCTGAGTTACTCAAGCATATCATTAATCCTGGAGGGGGAGATGAATAAATTCAAATCCTTTCTATTTGCTCATTTTGAGAAAATATTGATTTTGACCCTGGCAATTCTGGTGGTGCTGATAAATTTATTCGTGGTTCAACAGCTGGCTTTCCTGAATTTTTACTACCTGCCGGTTTTGGTCTCCGGGTACGTGCTGGGACGCAGGATGGCGGTTTTAACCGCCTTATTCTGTGTGGCTCTGATTGTCTTTTCGGCCATCAATAATCCTCAGCTTTTCCATTCCAAGGACACCTCCCTGTTTTTTATATCCGACTTGATGCTGTGGGGAGGTTTTTTGATTCTAGCTGGTTATGTGGTCGGTTCTCTTTACCAGCAAAAAGAAAAGAAGATACAGGAGCTGAAGAACGCCTACGTGGGGGTGCTGGAGATATTGGCGAAATATCTCGAATCTTACGACCGGTATACCCGCAGTCACTCCCTCCGGGTGGCGGATTATGCCACCAGCATCGCCATAGCCATGGAGCTCCCCCGTAACCAGGTGGAGAACATAAAGGTGGCGGCGCTTTTGCACGACATCGGCAAGGTGGAGATCAGCTCCGATCTGATAAAAAAAGCGGCTTCGCTTTCCGAGGAGGAAAAAAGGGAAATGGATGCTCACACCCAAAAAGGGGTGGAGCTACTCTCCATGGTAGGCCCGGTTTTGAAGGAAGCCATGCCCATAGTGGAAGCTCACCATGAATATTTCGTCAATAGCCACCCTGAAGAAGGAGTAGGAAAACAGGTTCCGCTGGGAGCAAGGATTTTGGCGGTGGCAGATGCTTTCGACGCCATGATTACCGACCGGCCCTACCGGCAGGGAAAACCGCACTGGCAAGCCATGGAGGAGCTGGATCGCTGCGCCGGCGTGCAGTTTGACCCTTAGGTGGTGGAGGCGTTCAAGAAGGTATATGCGGAGAAAGCGGAGGTGGTGTAAACACAAACAGCATACCTATCTGTAAATTGATAGTAAGTTTTTCCTTTTCCTCCCGGAACGGATCAAACCTTTACCAACATTATTTTTTTCCCACTATCATAACACCAAAAGGTCAACAACTCGGTGGAGAACCACCTTTGAAGAGATAGTTGATCAGATAAACTACATCGCCGATATCAACAACTCTGTCGCCATTGCAATCTCCGGCTGCATACGGTTTCGGTGGAGGACCGCTCTTGAAGAGATAATTAATCTCCCATACCACTTCCCCGACATCTACTATGCCATCAGCGTTACAGTCTCCGCACTGGTAAGCATAGAAGCTCCAAGCAGTGTCGGATGACCATCTTTCGAACCCATATCTATCGTGTGCTTTTACTTTCCAAAACCAAAGCTTAAGACCAATAATGTCATTAGTGTCTGTCAGGCACGTGTCTACCAGATTGGGATAGAATATATAAGGATTGAAGTTACTAAAGCGGCTGAGATATAAGTCATATCGGATTGTGTCAAAAAGATCTATATCTCGTGCCGTCTGCTAACAAAGAGTCAATGGTGTCTTGACTGAATCAAGATCTGTCGGAGATATTAATGAGAAGGACTCGGGTCCAGACAAAACGTAGAAACTCCAATCTGTCTGGTTAGACCATTGGGTTAAACCCCACGTATCCCATGCCTTTGTTTTCCAATACCACAAGCCACCTGCCAGACTATCAGTAAATGAGGCATCAATTAAGCTGTCAACGATGATAGATGAATCGAAGCTTGAAGAATGACTGAGATATAAATCATATCGAACTGTATCATTCGGATCAGGATCAGTGGATTCCTGCCATGCTAAGGTAACTGGTGCTCTTACGGAATCATTATTCAGGGGAGATAAGAGTGAATAGGGATCTGGTTCTGAGCAGACCCAATAGCTCCAAATCTCATTGGACCATATTGCAAGACCCCAAAGATCATGTGCTTTGACTTTCCAATACCAAAGTCCAGAATTGGGTGTGCATACATAAGAAGTGTCTAGCAAGTTACTATATATTAAGGTCGACTCCGGACTGAACATTGCAGAGCGACTGATGTATAGATCATAACGGATAGTATCATTGGAGACTGGCTCTGTCGAGGTCTGCCAACTAAGTAATATGGGATTAATCACAAATGCACCATTCTGAGGTGAAATAAGAGAAAATGAATCGAGTGGTACAAAGACAAAAAAACACCAGCTTTGGTTTGACCATCTGGATAGACCTCCCGTATCATAGGCTTTCACTTTCCAATACCAGAATCCGAGATCAAGACTGTCTGTATAGGTGGTATCCAGTAGAGTGCTGAAAACCAGTGTTGAATCAGGATTGAAAACAACAGATCGGCTCAGGTAAAGTGAATACCGAACAGTATCATTAGGGTCGGGATCAAATGCTTTTCTCCAACTTAAGGTTACAAGATTTGTGATAGTATCATTGTTCACAGGCGAAATCAATGAAAAATGATTTGGTGGACGGGGTTCGCTCCAAGGGAAATAGAAGCATGTCTCGAAACTGCTCTGGTTGCCAGTTCCTGATCTGGGAATATAGGTTTGAGCATCACAACGGGCGAAGGCTATCTGGGAGGTGGGGGGCCAGAGGCAGGTATCTATGCAGATTTCCATCGAGTCTTGCAACTTTAAGGTCATGGTAGCAATTAGAACCTTACTTCCGGGTCCAAATTTTGGATCCTCAGAAGCGGTAGGAACCATAGAGAGCCAGAAATGATTCCGGGGCTCAGTAGTAAAATCCAAAATGATTGTACTCCACTCTTCGCCATTTCCTGCATTGTATAAGTCCATCATCCAGTTGTGAATGGTGTCACCCGTAGAAGTAACCAAATGACGGAAAATGCTTCGGGGAAGACTAGAACCAGTCCATAATATTCTATTCCAATATGAACTCACACTACAGTACTTGGTTGGGTTGGTGCGAGTGAAACACAGTGGGATAACCATGGCTGCGATTGAATCTATTGCTGGATTTGGAACATCGTGGGTGATAAAGAGAGGGACCCGGAATAAATATGGACCTCCACCAGGGTGATATTGGGCGAAATCATCCTCCCATGGTTCTACATATACGGTATCACAGATTCCATTATCACTAGGCGCTTCAGGACATTGACTATAGGTCTGCAAATAGAATGAAAAGAGGATGACAGCACAGCAGAATATCGTTATCAATGAACGCATAGAAACCTCCTTGAATAATCCAGCTTATTATTAACAAGATGGTGGCGGTCCTGATTTGAAGAGGTAGTTGATTAGATAAACCACATCGCCAATATCGACAATGCCATTGCAGGTAACATCTCCTGCTTGCAAGACGGGAACAGGATCAGGCCCATACTTAAACATAAAGTTGATCAAATGTACTACGTCCCCTACATTCACATTCCAGTCGCCGTTGACATCCCCGGACAGATACCAGGGAGCCTGGTAATGGAAAGTATCGACACCAGTCGGATCGGGACAACGATAAAACGAGGTTAACATATCCATAGCCCCACCATCGATCCTTATTCCCAAACTGTAGTCTCCTTTCTCGAGTGGCTCAGGGAATACACGAATCATATAATCACCCACCAAACGATTCGGCAAGGTGGCTATATCGTCGCTATCTCCGTCGTGGTTATAATCCAGGGTGTCATCATAAGACGCACCCGGAATGGTGTTAAAGCCGAGTCCGATCGAATCCCCCTTCGGATCGGTTATGATGAAGTCTACCGGAGAGAATGCTACACAAACCAAAGTATCGTTTAGATAATTGGTGTTGAAGAAGCGGCAGACCTGATTGGACCAGCGGTTAGCTCCCCAGTTATCGAAGGCTTCAACCTTCCAATAATATTGACCGACTGGAATGATATCGGTAAATCGACTGATCAATAAACCAGGATAAACCTGCGTATTTGGCGGAGCAAAATCCGGATGGGTGCTTAAGAACAGATTGTAGCTCAACTGATCTCCCAGGTTCGGATCCATGGCATTCTCCCAATTGAAATGAACCACCTGAAGAGTGGTATCCTGGTGGGTATCATTACCACAAGGATAGAGGAGTGAAAAAGGATATGGAGGTTGGTTAGCGGGGTTCTGGCTTAAATTTATTAAGACGGAAACATTGTTGCTTCTGCGATTTGCAACTGCCAGGTCGAAATCCCTGTCTCCGTCCAGATCCGCACTAAAAACGGAAACCGGAGCATTTCCTACCCCATAGGTACCTGTAATTGGAAAAGTTCCATTTATGTTCTCTAAGATGGAGACATTGTTGCCATTGGCATTTGCTACAGCCAAATCGAAAAAGCCATCCCCATTCAAATCCGAACAAAAAACCGAATGGGGACCAACTCCGGCGTCATAATCAGCTTTGGGTTGAAAAGTTCCGTTTCCGTTGTTCATCAGGACGGAAACAGTTCCGCTGACCTCGTTCGCTGTAGCTAAATCCATATCCCCATCCCAATCCAGGTCCGCACAAAAAACAGAGATTGGACCCAGGCCGGCGTCATAATAGGCTGCAGGTTGAAAGGTTCCATCTCCGTAGTTCCTCAGTATGGAAACGTTATCACTGTTGGAATTGGCGACTGCCAGGTCTATGCCCCAGTTCCCATCTAAGTTTGTACCAAAGACGGACAAGGGACCAGTCCCTACAACACAGCGTTGACTAACATCAAAGAATGACCCACCTCCGTAATTCATTAGAATCACGACTTCATCGTTGAACACGCACGTCGCCACAATGTCCAGAGCATCGTCCCCATTCACGTCTGCACAAAAAACCGAAGTAGGATTACATCCTTCCTCCCCGAAGTTATAATTAACCGCGGGCTGAAAAGTCCCGTTTCCATTGTTCATCAGGACTGACACCGTGTGGCTTTCCATATTTATCACAGCCAAGTCCAAATCCCCATCGTTGTTCATATAGGCGGCAAAGACGGCTTTGGGTTGGTCTCCCACTGCATAATTGACTGCAGGTGAAAAAGTTCCATACCCTTGGTTAATCAGGATGGAAACATTGTTGCTGCTGTCGTTTGCCACAGCCATATCTGCATCACCGTCTCCATCCAAATCTGCGCAAAAAACGGATGATGGACCTAATCCTACGCCATAGTTAACCGCTGGGGTGAAGGGAATGGAATCGGGGCTCGATTGAAGAGTTTGAGCATTAGTTAGAGAAGCAAAGCTGATAGATAGTATAACAGAAAAAGTGATGATTAGAGAACGCATAGCACCTCTAGCGTTAGGGGCTAAAAAAAACGGTGGTATCTCATCTTAGATTACCTGCAATAATGGATTGGTTCTTTACACTTATAATATGCAATAATTCTTAAAAAGCAAGAGGATATTACTTAATAAAAAACTAAAAGAATCAACATTATATGAGGCAAGTAGTACTACATCACAGTCATGTTGATTTTAAAACAAGGTACATTTGCATACATGGAAACAAAAATGCCTGTCAATTCCTTTATTGACAGGCATTTACATAATCTGGTAGCGCTACGGGGAGTCGAACCCCGGTTTAAGGGATGGAAATGATACTAATCCTCACTTTGCTTCAATTCGATTTTGCCCAGAATGAAAATATCTTACTTTTAGCAATGCGATGATAATAACATCACAGCGCAGATACGATTACTTTTCTCCAATGGTAACGATACAAATGCCCAAAATAAAAAGAGCCTCGCATCATGCGAGGCTCCTTTTACTTTCTAACACTTCACTTTCTTACTTCATCAGCATCATCTTTTTAGACTGCACAAAGTTTCCTGCCTCAATGCGGTAGAAGTAGATTCCGCTTGCCAGCTCTTGACCCTGACTATCTTTTCCATCCCAGGTTACCGATTTATATCCAGCGTTCTGGTGTTCATCCACCAAAACCTTGACTCTTTGCCCAAGGAGGTTATAGACAACCAGCTTTACCTGGCAGTCCGAGGGAAGAGCATAAGAGATAACACATATGGGATTGAAAGGATTGGGGTAGCTCTGACTCAGCGAGAACTCGGTAGGCATAGATACCGCTTCCTTATATAAGCTTAGGACTGGTAACAGTGGGCCGCAATAGGTCACAAAGCGGCATTCATCGAAACCTCTATTGATGGCATCGACTGCGTTGTTGATCTGGGAAAGACTGGCGTCACCCCTAGGCCAACCAGCGAGTGCGCGGTTTGCCAGTTCAAGCAGACCGTTTACATCGCCGGACAAACCGAGGTTCGAGAGCGCAGTTAGCACTGACGCTGAAATCTTGACGGAGATGCTGTCCACTCCTGGCATTATCTCGTCATCCTCCGTGCAAGGTATGCCATCGTCTCCATAATCCGCTTCCTTTGTCTGTATTTCTTCGCATAGGTCGAAGGAACCTAAATCGCACGTACTCACTCTCAGGTTCAAAGACAGGGTGATGGTTTGAGCTAACAATACATTCGCGAACCTGCCAGGATCGTTCCCGTTCAACATCAGAGGGATTGGAGGCGAGGTCTGACAGCTGTTCCAGCTGAGGGTATCATTGCCGATTGCCGGCAAGGTATCCGGTTTGGTTCCTCCGGGCAATCTCTTGATAATGCATTCAGCCGAAGCCAATGTGATTGTAATGGAGCGTCCCGGTTTACCCACCACCAGGGCTGAGTCGGCAAGCAGGCTCTGGATAAGCTCCAGTGTGCCCTTACCAAAGTAATTACCACCATAATTACCATAAGCACCTTGCGTCAGCCCGCAGTACTCTTGCCCACAGGTCTCGGTGGTAAGTATTCCGTCGCATCTGGTCGTGCAGGCATGAGCATCCGTCACCTTTACCGAATAGGTGCCAGCATCGTGAGCATACATGCATGATTCGGAGGAGCTGAATGCGTTGGGTCCCTCCCACAGGTAGGTATACGGTGGGGTACCACCAGCCGGGAACACGCAGAAGTGTGCACTATCCCCGACACATATCAAGGTATCTGTCGGCGAAACAGTGCACGTTAGCTGCGGTGGATCAACCAGAGTTACAGACAGACTCGAATCGCAGTTGTTCGCATCCTTCACCGTCACCGTGTGAAGCCCGGCACATAAACTGGTGAACATATGTCCCGAAGGCCATGTCTCAAACGATCCCCCATCCAGCTTAATCATGTACGGTGGGGTGCCACCTCCAAATGTAGCCGTGATCGTGCCATCACAGGATAGAGAACAGAGCGGATCCGTCTTGGTCAGGCTCAGCCGCAACAGCGGCGGATCAACCAAAGTTATCTGCAGAGTAGAATCGCAGTTGTGAGCATCCTTCACCGTCACCGTGTGA
>Ga0299915_10001703_pt1 | contig 16205 bp, 9 predicted proteins | sample RVTome_13_FD_200263 | JGI IMG/M metagenome (GOLD analysis project Ga0299915, IMG submission 200263) | Soil microbial communities from uranium-contaminated site in the Upper Colorado River Basin, Wyoming, United States - RVT92D227 (version 2) ... | reverse complement strand
TGGAATTCTGCGCCGGAATCGGATTTTTGCCGTAGTTGTGGCCGGCATAGAGCGTGGTGCGCGCATCCCAGTCGTAGGCCACCGCTGAAGCGATCACCCACTGGTCCTTCCAGTCGGCCGCCGAGACGAGTTCGTAGGCGGCCGGGGCTGCGCCATCGTCGGGCTGCGTGGCGCGCACCGTGACGGTCTTGATCGCATCGGCCCAGTTGATCCAGTTGAGCTTGAACGACAATAGCCAGGCATCGGCCGGCTTGAACGCCAGGCCCAGGGCGATTTCCCGCGGCAATGCAAACCCGGTCACGGTGGCGTCGGCGTAGCGCACCTTGCCCAGGCCCTGTGCGGTGAAATTGGCCACCATCGTGCCTTCCGTCAGCGGCAGTTCGGTTTTCTCCGTATAGGTTGCCGCCAGCGTGAGCGCGGGGCTCACCCGGTACTGCGCGCCCACCTTGTAGCCCATCTTCAGCGCGGCAGCCTCCTTGAGTTCGTATCCCGCGAAGGGCGCGAGGCTGGACGTTTCCGGAAACAGTTTCTGCTCGATGCTGGCGTAGACGATGCCCAGGCTCGCACCCAGCGACAGCCTGTCGCTCACCCGGCAACCCATCCCGGGAATGACCTTGGCGATGCCGAACAGCGAGGACAGTTCATCCTGCGTGCCGAACGCGGTGTTGACGTTCTCGAAAACGCCGCCCGCACCGCCTTGCGCGAACAGGCCCACGCCCGCCGTGCAGGGCAGGGTCTCCAGCGATTTCGCATAGCCGCCGCCACCCAGGAAGGTGTAGCGGTTGGACGCATGCACATCGCTGTTGAGGTCGTCCTTGTGGACAAGGTCGAAGGTGCGCAACAGCGCGCCGAAGCCGTCGAACGCCTGGCCGCGGATTTGCGTCAGGCCGGCCGGATTGGTGTTGAGCGCGCTGGTGTCGCGCGCCACGGCAATGTCGGCGCCGGCCATCAGCGTGGATTCGGCGCCGAAGCCGATCAGGTTGATGCCATTGGTGGCAAAGGCCGGATGCATCGCCAGCATGCCCCCCAGCAGCAGGGCGACACGGCGACAGGCAAGCCTGGCCGTCAAGGCGGTGGTGCGCGTGAACATTATTGTTGTACTCCCCGTTAAACCCGGCGGAGTTTCCCACAAAAACCGGCAGCCGGCCTACCCCACCAGCAGGCCCTGGTGGGCGAACAGCCACAGCTGCTGTCGCGTCAGATCGTCCAGGCGCGCCAGCGGCAGGTCCAGTCCCGATTGCGCCAACCTTGCCTGCATCTGTGCCGCGAGTTCATCGACGGTGCGGATGCCATCCAGCATGCCCAGCAGCATCCGCCCGGCCGGATCCAGATCCAGCGCCACGTGGCGCGCGCCGCTCACCACCCAGCCGGGGGAATTCGCCTGCCGCCGCGCCAGCGCATTCGCGCAGGGGCGCTCGCCCGGCTCGACGGCAAACGCGCCGGCTGCAACGGTCGGCATCACGCCATGCAGCAGCACCAGCCGAAACAGCGCGTCGCGAAACGCGGCGTCCTCTACCGCCGCACCGGCGCCATATTCGGCCAGCACCTGGGCGGCGGCCGACCGCAGGGCCACGTAGTCGAGCGCGCCTGGATAGGCGGCCGACAAGGCCATCGCCGCCGCCTTCATCGCAGGCAGCGTGACCGGGAAGGTATTGCCCGCCGGGTTGAGAAAGCGCTGTTCGACGGGTGTTTCCAGATCGATTTCCTCGTCGCTGCCCAAGTCGGCGTAGAACGCCAACTCGCGCAAGGCTTCGGGCTGGGGCGGCTGGGCGCAGGGCGCGTCGTCGCGCGCAACCAGGGCACGCCGAAAACGAATCGCGAGCGCGTCGTCGAGCGCCGCCTCGGCGTCCAGCCAGCGCCCTGCCGTGCCTTCCGGCGTCAGTCCCCAGGCGTCCTCAAGCTCGACCACGGCACGGCGCGGCCCCGCCTCGCCGACGTAGCGCAGGCCGTGCGCGTCGAGCTGCGCGGCGAATTCCGCGAACGGCATCGGCGCATTGAATTCGGCCAGGTATTCGTGAAACAGATAGGACGGCGCGGCCGTCTTGAGATAGGCGATTTCCTTCAGCAGAAACGGATCGCGCCATTCGGCTTCGAGTTCGCCCAGCACGCGCAGCGCCTGCCGATGCCGCTGTGGCGCAGGCAGCCCGGCCGAGGTGCGCTCGATCAGCGCCGCGCGCAGCGGCTGAAGTTTCTCCCAGCCGGCGGCGACATTGAAGCTGATATAGGCGATGCCATGCGGCGAAAGATGGCGCCGGCAGACCTCGAGCAGCGCCTGCTGCACCGCCGGCGGCACCCAGGAAAACACGCCGTGGGCGATGATGTAGTCGAACGGCCCTAGGTCGTCCGGCAGCGCGGCGAGATCGCCGTGCAGGATGCGGACGTTGGGTAGCTTCAGCGCCTCGATGAATGCGGCGCCCGCCTCCGCCTGCACGCGCGACAACTCCACCCCCACGCAGTCGGATTCCGGCCAGCGCCACGCCAGCGGAACCAGGTTGCCGCCCTGCGCGCAGCCCAGTTCGAGGATGCGCGCACGGGACGGATCGGGTGCGTCGAAGCCGTGCAGCCTGGCCACCGCCGCCAGGAAATCCGGCTGGGTTTCAGGCAGCGGCAGGCTGTCGTAGGGGAGTTCGTCGTAGCTGGCGAGGGTGTCCATGGCGGCGATTGTAGCGCCGCCATGGCAAGAGATTTAATGCCCGCGCGTACCCGGCTTGGACGAGAACAGCGCCGCCTGCGGACGCGGCTTGCGCGGCTGGGCAGGCGAATTCGGTGCGGCGCCGCGGTTGGCTGCGGGCTTGGCGCCGGCGCTTGCAGATTTGCCCTGCGGCGCACGGCCGGAGCCACTGCGGCCGCCAGGCTGGCCCGAACGGGCGCCCTGACCCTGGCGCGGGCCGCCACGTCCTTGCGGCGGGCGCGGCGGGCGTTCGTCGGACATCAGGTCGGCCTTGGCCGGCGGCACGAAGCCGGGTTCGATTTCGACCCGCACGATCGAGCGCTTGATCAGCTTCTCGATGTCGCGCAGGTAGCTCATTTCTTCGTCATCCACCAGCGACAGCGCCGAGCCGGTGCTACCGGCGCGGCCGGTGCGGCCGATGCGGTGGACGTAATCTTCCGCCACGTTGGGCAGTTCGAAATTCACCACCTGCGGCAGCTGGTCGATGTCGATGCCACGCGCGGCGATGTCGGTCGCCACCAGCACACGCACGCTGCCGTCCTTGAAGCTCGACAGCGCCTTGGTGCGCGCCGACTGGCTCTTGTTGCCGTGGATCGCGGCGGCGGTGATGCCGTCCTTCACCAGTTTTTCGGCGAGCTTGTTGGCGCCGTGCTTGGTGCGGGTGAACACCAGCACCTGCTGCCAGTTGTGGTGCTTGATCAGGTGCGCCAACAAGTCCCGTTTATGGGCCTGCGGCACCCGGTGCATCGACTGCTCGATGACTTCCACCGTGGTGTTGCGGCGCGCGACTTCGATGCTCTTCGGGTTGTGCAACAGACCATTGGCCAGCGTGCGTATCTCGTCGGAGAAGGTCGCCGAGAACAAGAGGTTCTGGCGCTGCTTCGGCAGCACCGCGAGCACTTTCTTGATGTCGCGGATGAAGCCCATGTCGAGCATGCGGTCGGCTTCGTCGAGCACCAGGATTTCGACGCCGGACAAATCAACGGTCTTCTGCCCCATGTGGTCGAGCAGGCGGCCCGGCGTCGCCACCAGGATATCGACGCGCGATTTCAGCGCCTTGAACTGCGGGTTGATGTTGACGCCGCCGAACATCACCATCGAGGTGAGCGACAGGTACTTGCCATAGGTCTTGACCGACTCCTCGACCTGCGCGGCGAGCTCGCGCGTCGGCACCAGGATCAGGCAGCGCGGCCGGCCGGCCTTCTGGGCCTGCGCGGCGTGCGTCGACAGATGATGCAGGATCGGCAGGGTGAAGCCGGCGGTCTTGCCGGTGCCGGTCTGTGCCGCGGCGAGCAGGTCGCCGCCCGCCAGCACCTGCGGGATCGCCTGCGCCTGGATCGGGGTGGGCGTGGTGTAGCCGGCGTCGGCAATCGCACGCATGATGGGTTCGGCCAGGCCAAGCTCGTTAAAGCCTGGGGTGGCAAGGGTTGTTTCAGTAGTCATGTAATTTTTCCTGCGACGGCCTGTTGCGCTGGTTTGATTAAAACGGCGGCAACACCAATCGAGGCAGACGAATAGGGATCGTGAGATCGGGTAAGAGAACCGCGCACCGATTGGCAGGGTGCGGGAGGCCGCACTATACCGGCCGGGCTCTGATGCGGCAATGCTTTTCTGCCGGAAAGCGGAAATGAAAAAGGACCGGCACAGGCCGATCCTTTTTCGATGTCCGGGTGGTGGGCAGTACAGGGTTTGAACCTGTGACCCCCGCCGTGTGAAGGCGATGCTCTACCGCTGAGCTAACTGCCCCGAAGCGGCGCGAATTAAACCACATCCGACCCGACATGGTCAATTTCAGGACGCCCGATCCGGTAAAATGGCCACTTTTTCCGCCCGGCCCTGTCATGATCCGCACCCGTTTCGCCCCCTCCCCCACCGGTTTTCTGCATATCGGCGGTGCCCGCACCGCGTTGTTCTCGTGGGCGTTTGCGCGTCATCACGGCGGCCAGTTCATCCTGCGCATCGAGGACACCGACATCGCGCGCTCCACCCCCGAGGCGGTACAGGCGATTCTCGACGGCATGGCCTGGCTCGAGCTCAACCACGACGAAGGCCCGTTCTACCAGACCCAGCGCCTGTACCGCTACAAGGAAGTGATCGAGCAGATGCTGGCCGACGGCCAGGCCTACCACTGCTACTGCAGCCCCGAGGAGCTCGACGCCATGCGCGAGGCGCAGCGCGCGCGCGGCGAAAAGCCGCGCTACGACGGCCGCTGGCGCCCCGAGCCCGGCAAGACGCTGCCGGTGCCGCCCGCCGGCGTGCAGCCGGTGGTGCGCTTCAGGAACCCCACCGAAGGCACGGTGTCGTGGAAGGATCTGGTCAAGGGCGTCATCGAATTTGCCAACGCCGAGCTCGACGACCTCATCATCGCGCGCGCCGACGGCACCCCGACCTACAACTTCTGCGTCGTGGTCGACGACTGGGACATGCAGATCAGCCACGTCATCCGCGGCGACGACCATGTCAACAACACCCCGCGCCAGATCAACATCCTGAAGGCGCTGGGCGCCGAGGTGCCGCAATACGCCCACCTGTCGATGATCCTCGGCGACGACGGCACCAAGCTCTCCAAGCGCCACGGCGCGGTGTCGGTGATGCAGTATTTCGAGGAAGGCTATCTGCCGGAAGCGGTGATCAACTACCTGGCGCGGCTCGGCTGGTCGCACGGCGACGCCGAACTGTTCAACCGCGAGCAGTTCGTGCAGTGGTTCGACCTCGACCACATCACGCCCTCGGCCGCGCAGTTCAACACCGAAAAGCTGCGCTGGCTCAACCAGCAGTACATCAAGGCGGCCGACGACGCGCGGCTGGCGGCACTCGTGCGCCCCTTCCTCGTGCGCAACGGCGGCAATCCGGACGACGGCCCCGAGCTTGCCGCCGTCTGCGCCCTGGTGAAGGAACGCGCCGCCACCATCGAGGAACTGGGCGACGCTGCCACCCTGTTCTACCGCACCCTGCACCCGACGCCCGAACTGCTGGCGCAGCACGTCACCGCCGAGGTGCTGCCCGCGCTCGCCGAGCTGGCGGGTCGCCTCGAAGCCTTGAGCTGGGAGCGCAGCGCCATCAGCGCCGCGTTCAAGGAAACGCTCGCCGCGCACGGCCTCAAGATGCCCAAGCTGGCAATGCCGGTGCGCGTGCTGGTGACCGGCGAGGCGCAGACGCCGGCGATCGACGCGACGCTGGAACTTATCGGCCGCGACAAGGTGGTTTCCCGCCTGAAAGCGGCGCTGTAGGCTGCCACAGAGGCGGACGATTCCGCTATAATGCGCGCTGTTTTTCGCCGGCGTAGCTCAGTTGGTAGAGCAGCGCATTCGTAATGCGAAGGTCGTCAGTTCGATTCCGATCGCCGGCACCAGTTGTAAAAAAGCGCCGCTCATTGAGCGGCGTTTTTTCTGGACAGGTTCTCTACATCCGAACCGTCTGCTCCGCCATGATCTCGTCGATGCGACACGGCTTGTGGACGGCGTAGCCCTGGGCGTAGTCGACGCCGATTTCCCGCAGCGCATCCAGGAGCATGGGGGATTCCACATATTCGGCCACGGTGCGCAGGCCCAGCGAGTGGCCGATGTCGTTCATCGACCTGACCATGGCGAGGTCGCCGGGATTCTTCAGCATGTCCCGGATGAAACTGCCGTCGATCTTCAGGGTATCGGTACGCAGATTCTTCAGGTGGGCGTAGGAGGCGAAGCCGCTGCCGAAATCGTCCAGCGAGAACTTGCAGCCATAGCGGCGGATATCGCGGATGAAGTCCTGCGCGGCGCCATAGCTCCCGATGGCGGCGCTTTCCGTGATCTCGAAGGTGATTTTGTCGGTGGGGAAATCGCTGTCCGGCAGCGCCTTCTGCAGATAGCGCATCACCTCGGGACTGCTGAGCGAGGTGGCGGAAAGGTTGATGGCGAAGCCCCCCAAGGACGCGAAGTTCGACCGGTTGGCGCCAATCCACTCGAACACCTTCCTGATCACCCAGATATCCACTTCGTGGGCGCGCTGCAGGCGCTCCACACTGGGGATGAAGTGTTCCGGTTCGATCGTCAGACCGTCCTCGCCTTCGATTCCCAGCAGAATTTCGTAATACGGCAGCAATGCGGTGTCCGCACTGAGCGGCATCACCTGCTGGCAGCGCAGATGCAGCCCGCTGCCTTTGAGGAAGGAATCGATGCGCCCTGCCCAGTCGATGAGGGATTCCTGGGACTGCAACTGGGGGCTGCTCTCCTCGTAGATCTGCATCCGGTTGCGGCCCATGGATTTTGCCGTGATGCAGGCCGAGTCGGCGTGCCGGATCGCGTCTGCGGCGCTGAATCGGGCCGGCGCATATTCGGTGATGCCGATGTTGAAGCCGATGCTGTAGCGGTGCTGCCCATGCTGGAAGGGATAGTCCTTCACGTGATCGAGCAGGCGGTCGACGCTGGCGCAACCGTTTTCCCGGCTGCAATCGGGCAGCAGGAGCGCCAGGGTATCGTCGCGGAACGCGGCCAGCACCGCGTCGGGCCCGAGTTGCGCCCGCACCGCACTGGCCAGGCTGCGCGCCAAGCCTTCCGCCGCTTCCACGCCGCAGCTGTTGTAGATCATGCGGAACTGGTCGAACTCGATGATGCCGACGGCGTGCGCCTGGTCCGCCTGGTCCGGCAACGCCAGCTGGTTCAAGCGGTGCATGAAGCCCTTGCGGTTGAGCAGCCCGGTCAGGGGGTCGTGCATGGCCTGGTGCACCATGTCCCGATAGGTCTCGTCGAACAGAGCATGCTCCGTCCGCTCGATCAGCGGCTGTTCCAGGTCCTTGCCCGGCTGGGCGAGACCCCGCTGGACCTGCCGGGAAAGCTCGGCCAGGGTGAACTCCAGCTTGTTGGTGGCGGAGCGGTTGGCAAAGGCGCAGCTTGATGGCGGCTGGCTGACCCAGATGAGCTGCATCGGCACCCGGCCGCCGTCCAGGCTGAAATCCCACCAGCCCCCCACCCGCAGGCGATCCCCCCACTGCGTCTGCGCAGCCGGGTCATCCTCGCCCTGCGGCGCGGCCAGCCTGCCCGGCGGCACGAGGACCTTCTCGAGCCGGGCGTCGGGGCGGGACGGGTCATCGGCCACCCCCGCGCCCAGCTCGTCCATGAACGCGGCCAGCAGGCCGGCGTCCACATTCACCGTCGCCAGCGTGCGCTCGATCTCATTCAGCAGGGCCTGGTCCCCGGCGGTCCGCGACGCGTCCGCGCGAGCCGGGCTGAGCCGGTCGAACACGCGCTCCAGCACCGCCAGCGCGGCGTCCCACGCTTCGCCCTGCGTCCCTTGGCGCATCTCCAGCAGCACCAGATGCTGGCGCCATCCCGCATCCAGCAGGCGCAACAGCAGGGCGGGCACCTCGCGCCCGGCCAGGCGCTGTTCGAGCGCCGCATTGACCCGGGCACGGGCGGCGCGGATGCGCTCCCTGCCCTCGCTGGCTTCCTGCAGGCGCGCCACACGCGTCCTGCGGATCTGCAGGATCGGCAGCAACACCTTCTCGAGGCTGTCGCGAACGCCCTCGAAAATGCCGGGGTCGTCGTCGGCCTGGCTGCAGATGCGGTCCACCAGCAGGGTGAGGAAGCGTTGCAGTTTGGCGTCGAAAATCCGGCCCTTGTCATCCGCCGCCACGGCGTATTGCTCGATGAGGTTGAGCACCTGCCGGGCGGGATGCTCGGGCAAGGCGGGAAAGTCCGGATCCTGCAGCGCCAGCTTGAGCAGCGGGCGCTCCAGTTGCTCCATCAACGACGCCACGTCCGAACCGGGCACGAAATCCGCCCACGCCCGCACAAACAGATTCGAGGTGGTATCCAGAATCTGCCGGTGGTCCGGCGCGAGGCGCACGGCCTCGCCGCCCGCGGCAATGCGTGCATCGAGCCGCTCGCTCAAAGGCGGCAGCGGCGGGCTGCCCGGCGCTGCCGGGTTCGCCGGCGGCAGGCCGTCCAGCGCCCGCAGCAATTCGCGCAGGCTGGCCGCCGGCACGCCCGGCGCGGCGGCAGGGTGCAGCGCCGGCTCAGCGCGACCGGCCAGCTGGCGGGCCGCCTGTTGCAAGCCATCCACCACGTGCATCAGCTCGGGCCGGGCCGCAGCCTGTCCCGCCGGAGAGCCGCCCGGAAAACGCGCTCGCGCCGCACGCGTCCCCGCCGTTGCGCGCGGGGATGCGTTGAGGGTCGCCAGAATGCGGTCGAGGCTGTATTCGGCCCGGTCCGGGGGCAGGGGAATGCCGGCCCGATCCTGCTTGAAGAGCGCGTCCAGGGTGGCGGCAATTTCGGCCAGATCCAGTTTGGGTTTGCCGCTGTCTGCGCCATGCGTGTCGGGCGCTGCGGCCGGCTTCGTTTTCTCGCGGACAGGCTCGGCCGGCTGCAGCTCGGCCAGCACCTGGCCGAGCTGCGTGTAAAGCGGCGCGGCATGGCTCGACAGCGCCTGCCCCAGGGCCTGATAGAGATGCGCCCGCACCGGGTTGGAAAAGTCCACGTCGTGAATGGCGCCCTGGAAGCTGCGGCCAATCGCTTCCGGCCCGAAGGGATTGTTCTTGCGGTCGATCGGCATGCCGACCAGCGTGCTGTAGCGCTGCTCGAACGCGTACAGCTGCGGGTTGAAGTCCAGCTCGATTTGCCTGATGACCGCCGACAGATTCAGCCAGTCCTCGAATTCCGCCTCGCCGACGAGGGATAGCGCGTTTGCCGCCGGGGCGGCCGCTTGCTCGAGCGGACCGACATGCAGGATGCGGTCGCGCATGGCCTTGAAAAAATCGTCTTCGATCCGGCTGCGAAGCTGCGTCAGCTCCTGGACCGCGTAGTCGTAGTGGGAACGCTCCAGGAAACCCGGTTCGTCCTGTCCCGCCTCGCGCAGGCGCTCGGCGGCCTGCCGGAAAAATTCCTGCATCACCGCATCGAGAAAGCGGTGGAACTGGCTGGTGCATTCCTGCTGCAGCGCCCGGGCGTGGTGCGGACTCAATTGCGCTCTGGCCCCGGCGGAACCGGAGCGCGCGCTCGCCGTACGCAAGGCCTGCAAGGCATCCTCCGGCATGGCGGCAACGAATACGCCCACCCCGCCGGGCACCGCGCGCGCAACCATGCCGTCCAGCCGGAACGCGCCGGCGCCCGCCACGACAAACTCCAGCTGCACGGGCGTGCCCATCAGGGCAGGAAGCGCGGCGTCGGGCGTGGCCTGTCCAGGAAAGGCCACGTACAGGCCGGTCGGGCAATAGTCCCGGATTTCACAATGAATGGCGGCGCCTTCGCCAAATCGGATACGCGCAGTCTGCGCGGTTGCCTGCCGCGCATGGCGCCGTTTCTCCCTGCCGGATCCAGACGATTTTGATGTCATTTTTTGTACTTGCCGAATAGGCATCACTTAGCCATGGCTTGCGCCAACATGCAAGCATTCGGCGCATCCGGTGCCTCATTCGGCCGCAGCGGGCCGACCTCCCTGCAACAGACAGGGCGGCGCGCGCCCACCCATTCCGTCAGCCTGCCAGCCTTGCCTCATCGCCCTGCATCGGGCGGACCCGGACTGATCAGCAGCACGTCGCACGCCGCGGCGAAGGCCACGTCCTTGCTCACGCTTCCCAGCAGCCATTCCTGCAGGCCGCCGCCGTAGCCATGCCGCCCCAGGACCACCAGGTCGATGTGGCCATCATCGATATGCTGGCAGATCGCGACGGGGGGAAAGCCGGGCAGGATCAGGCGGCCCACGGCCGCGCTATCTGCAATCGGTTCGAGCAGGGAATCGAGCTGCTTTGCGGCCTCGGTGCGCCGTTGCGCGAGCCAGTCCGTGACGTCCAGCTGGGCAAGCTTCGCCTTGCGCAGACGCTGCTCGACCTCGCTACCCAGCACGTGCAGCGCGTCCACCCGCGCCCCCTCGGCGAGTCCGAGGGCATGCTCGACCACCGAAGCCGACACCGGGGAAAAATCCACCGCCGCCAACACCTGGCGATAAGGATCATCCGCCGCTTTTCTGACGATGAGCACCGGGCAGGCGGCCACCCTCAGCACGCGCGACACGGTGGACCCGAGGAACAGGTCCATCAGCGTGCTCTCGCCGCGTGCCCCGGCCGCCACCAGATCGGCAGACACCTCCTGCGCGTAGGCGGCAATTTCGGTATGGGCACGACCCAGGCGGGTGACGGGGTGGATGCGGATGCCAAACTCGCCGGACAGGGCGGCCGCCATGGTGTCCAGCCGGGACTGCTCCGCCTGCTGCAGGTCCTGGTCGTGCTGGCCGAATTCGTCCGGGCCCAGCGTCAGGCCGGGGTAGAGGTCAAGCGGGCGCACCACATGCAGCACATGCAAGTCGGCATCGTGCTGCCGGGCAATGCGCGCGGCGCGCCGCACCGCCCGTTCGGCGAGGGCGGAAAAGTCGGTGGCGGCGACGATACAGCGGAGGCTGGGCATGGCGGGCTCCCGGGAAATGAACGAGCAGCACTATTCATCATAGTCATCCCGTCGGAAGCACTCCGCGCAACCGAAAATCGAGGATGGGCGTCACCCGCTCGATGCCCTTGATGGTGCAGGCTGGCAGGGCCGGCTCATGTCAGGGCCTATGGCTGAACAGGCACTGCGCAACAAAAATCAGCAGCACTTGCCGCCGCTGCAACAACTGCCTGCAGGCGCGGCTTGCGGTGCGCTTGGTGCCCCGGCCAGCCAGCCGGCGATCTTGTCGCGGCTGGGCACGCCGCCTGCGTGCACCACCTTGCCGTCGATCACGACGCCCGGGGTAGACATGACGCCGTAGCCCATGATGGCCTGGATGTCTTCGACCTTGCCGACCTGAACCGCGACGCCCTGTTCGGCGGCAACGTCCTCGATCAGTTTCAGTGTGGTCTTGCAGTTGGCACAGCCAGTGCCGAGTACCTTGATTTCCATTTCAGTCTTCCTTGAGGTTTTACAGAACGAGGTTGAACACATAGCCCACCAGCAAAATGCCGGCGGCGACGACGCCCGCGAAGGTAACGATCAAGCGGGGCTTGAGCACCTTGCGCAGGATGATCATTTCGGGAGCGGACAGCGCGATCACGCTCATCATGAACGCCAGCACCGTGCCGAGCGCCGCACCCTTGGCCAGGAGCGCCTGGACGATGGGGATGACGCCGGCCGCGTTGGTGTACATCGGCACGCCGATGGCAACCGCCGCCGGCAACGCCCACCATGGCGCGTCCTTGCCCATGATCGATGCCATGAAATCCTCCGGCACGTAGCCGTGGATACCGGCGCCCAGCGCCACGCCGATCACAATGTAGATCCACACCTTGGCGACGATTTCGCGTACGTGGTGGAAGCCGTTTTCGACGCGCTCGCCCCAGCTCATCGTGCCGTCAATGGCGACGGACGGAACCTGCGAATTCTGCATGGCGCGCACCCAGTCTTCGAGATGGTGTTCCATGCCGAGCTTGCCGATGACGATGCCGGCGACGATGGCAACGGCGAGCCCCATCACCAGGTACAGCGCGGCGATCTTCCAGCCGAACAGGCCGAACAGCATGGCAAGCGCGATTTCATTCACCATCGGCGCCGCGATCAGGAAGGAGAACGTCACCCCCAAAGGCACGCCCGCCTGCAGGAAGCCGATGAAGAGCGGCACCGCCGAGCACGAGCAGAACGGCGTGACGATGCCCAAGCTGGCCGCCATCGCGTTCCCTGTTCCCAGACGGCGGCCCGACAGCAGCGCGCGGGTGCGCTCGGGCGAGACGAAGGTATGCACGATGCCCATGACGAAGACGATGCCGGTCAACAGCAGCAGCACCTTGGGCGTGTCGTAGAAAAAGAATTGCAGCGCGCCGCCCAGATGGCTGGCGCGCTCCACCGGCAGCGCCGCGACCAGCGCCTCGGACGCCGGAATCAGCGTCTGATACAGGACAAACCAGATCGCGGCGGCCACGATCAGGAACAGGATCGGCTGGCGGCTGGGCCAGCGTCTGAGTTGAAGGGCGAGGGCTTGCATGGTCAACTTTCGTGTGGCTCTTGCAAGAGAAGACGAACGACCCGGCAAAAGGATGCAGGGTCGCCGAAAAAAAACGCCCGTCAGGATGGGCCGCCGCGCGGCACGAAGCAGCAGACCCTGCCAGCCGCATCGTATTTGACCTGACAGGCGTCGCTGAGGTGTTCGCGCAGACGCTTGCGTGCGCGCTGCACGCGCGACTTGGCACCGGGCAGGGTGAGCCCCTTGGCGCGTGCATAGTCTTCCTGGCTCATGCCTTCGAGATCGCAGCGGGTGATGGCCTCGCGGTCCTCTTCCGACAGCTCGGACAGCGCGCGCGGCAGACAGGCGGCGAGCGACTCCACCGCGGACGTTTCCTCATGCTCGGCAGCGAGATCGTCGGGCAATTCCACCTGCTCCTTTTTCAGGCGCAGGCGGTCGGCCAGGGCGTTGCGCGCCACCTCGAACAGCCAGGCGCGGGCGTTGGCGATCTCGCAGAATTGCTTGTCCTGGCGCATCGCCTTGAGAAACAAGTCCTGCAGCATGTCTTCGGCATCGTGCGGATTGCCCAGCCGGCCGCGCAGCCAGGCGCGCAACTCGCGTTCGTGGCTGTCCCAGGCGTTCAGCAGACAATTCATCGTGCAACTCCCATGTTGTCCAATCGGCGGCGCAGCATGTCCATGGCCGTCATGTTACCGAACGCCAATCGACTCGTCCGTACCTTGCCGATTATTGAAAGTCACATATAAAGATGAATCTGACTTTCTGTCGGCCGGGTTGCCCAAGTATCCAAAACAGAGGGAGAAACACCATGACTCAGAACGTTTCACGTCGCGACTTCTTCAAAATGGGGGGCGGCCTTGCGGCAGGTGCCGGCGTGGCTGTCGCCGGATTTGCCCCGGCCGGCGCCGAAGCCGCGCCCGTCAACACCAGCACCACCCTGCCCTATCCGGCCAAGGTGGTTGGCAAAGTGGGCGGGATGAAGGTCAACGAACCGGTGGCGTTCACTTACCCGGATGCGTCCAGTCCCTGTCAGGCGATCAAGATGGGCGAAGCGGTACCGGGCGGGGTGGGACCGAACCAGGACATCGTCGCCTACAGCATCCTCTGCACCCATCAGGGCTGCCCGACGTCATACGACAGCAAGGACCGCTGCTTCAAGTGCCCCTGCCACTTCAGCATCTTCGATGCCGAGAAACGCGGGCAGATGGTCTGCGGCCAGGCGCCGACAGACCTGCCGCGCATCGTGCTGGAGTACAACGCGAAGAATGACACCGTCACCGCCGTGGCCGTCGATGGCCTGATCTATGGCCGCCAGGCCAACGTACTGTAGGAGAAGAACATGGCCAACGCAAAAGATCGTATCGCGCTGCCGCCGGTCAACGCGCAGAAGACCCTCATGACCTGTCACTTCTGCATCGTCGGCTGCGGCTATCACGTCTACAAGTGGCCGGAGAACCAGGAAGGCGGCAAGGCCCCCAACCAGAATGCGCTGGGACTGGATTTCCGCAAGCAACTGCCGCCGTTCGCCACCATCGTTTCGCCCACCCAGCAGAACGTGGTGACCGACAAGGACGGGCGCCGCTACAGCATCCTCGTCGTGCCCGACAAGGAATGCGTGGTGAACGAGGGCGGCGGCTCCATTCGCGGCCTGCGCATGGGGAGCTACATGTATGCCGAAGGCAGCGAGCGCCTGGCGCATCCGCGCGTGCACACCGGCGACCAGTGGCTGGAAACCGACTGGGATCAGGCGCTGGCGCTTTATGCCGGGGTGACCAAGAAAATTCTCGACAACAAGGGGCCGCGCGAAATCTCCTTCGACGCCTTCGACCATGGCGGCGCGGGCGGCGGCTTCGAAAACACCTGGGGCACCGGCAAGCTGATGTTCACTGCGCTGCAAACCCCGCTGGTGCGCATCCACAATCGGCCGGCCTACAACTCCGAGTGCCATGCCACTCGCGAGATGGGCATCATGGAGCTGAACAACAGCTACGAGGATGCCGAGGTCGCCGACTGCATCATGTGCATCGGCACCAACCCCTACGAAACCCAGACCAACTACTTCCTCTATCACTGGATGCCCAACCTGCAGGGTTCGACGCTGGACAAGAAAAAGCAGTGGTTCAAGGGTGAGGAAGTCGGCGCGGCCCGCTTCATTTTCGTCGATCCGCGCCGGACGCCGACGATTGCCATCTCCGAGACGGTGGCCAAGGACAACGTGCTGCATCTGGACATCGAGCCGGGCAGCGACGTGGCGCTGTTCAATGGCCTGTTTACCCATGTGGTCGAGCAGGGCTGGATCGACCGCGACTTCATCGCCAAGCGCACCAAGGGCTTCGACGAAGCGGTCGCCGCCAACAAAATGAGCCTGGATGAATGCAGCAGGATCACCGGCGTACCCGTGGCCAAACTGAAACAGGCAGCCGAGTGGGCCTACAAGCCCAAGGCCGGCGGCGCGATGAAGCGCACCATGCATGCCTACGAGAAGGGCATCATCTGGGGCAACGACAACTACGCCATCCAGTCCTCGCTGCTCGATCTGGTGATCGCCACCCACAACGTCGGCGGCCGTCGCGGCACCGGCTGCGTGCGCATGGGCGGGCATCAGGAAGGCTATACCCGGCCCCCCCACCCCACCGGCGAGAAGCTCTACAACGACCAGGAAATCATCGCCGGCAAGGCCATGATGTACACCATCTGGGGCGCCAATCCCTTCCAGACCTCCAACAATACGGAGAATTTCCGCAATGCCGTCATGCGCCGCTCGGAAATCGTCAAGGACGCCATGCGCAAGGCCCGCGGTGCCAGCACGGCGCAGATGGTGGAGGTGATCTACGATGCCGTCGCCAACAAGGGCGGCCTGTACGTTGCCGCGATCAACATCTACCCGACCATGCTTGCCGATGCCGCCCACCTGCTGCTGCCTACCGTGCACCCGGGCGAGATGAACCTGACCTCCATGAACGGCGAGCGCCGCATGCGCCTGTCGCAAAAATTCATGGACGGCCCCGGCAGCGCCAAGCCGGACTGCCTGATCGCGGCGGACATCGCCAATACCCTGAAAGCGATGTACGAGAAGGAAGGCAATGCCAAGATGGCCGACCGCTTCAAGGGCTTCAACTGGAAGACCGAGGAGGACGCGTTCAACGACGGCTTCCGGATGATGGGCGCCAAGGACGTGGGCGGCGTGATCCACAGCCAGGGCGGCGACACCGGTCATCTGGCGACCTATGAATTACTGCGCCGCGCCGGCAACAACGGCGTCCAGCTGCCCATCAAGGAGGTCAAGGGCGACAAGTTCGTCGGCACCGAGATGCTCTACACCGACAGGTTCGGCACCGACGATGGCCTGGCGCACTTCAAGACATCGCCCTGGAAGCCCGGCTTGCTGGGCGCGGTGCAGGGGCAGAAGGACAAGTACCGTTTCTGGATCAACAGCGGCCGCATCAACGAAGCTTGGCAAAGCCACTACCACGACCAGTTCAACCCGGCGATGAAGGCGCGCTGGCCAATGGCGCCGATGGAAATCAACCCGGCCGACGCCGAGGAACTGGGGATCGCCAATGGCGACATCGTCGAGGCGTACAACGACTACGGTTCGACCTATGCCATGGCCTATATCACCGCCGATGCCAAA
>Ga0299915_10001702_pt1 | contig 16206 bp, 14 predicted proteins | sample RVTome_13_FD_200263 | JGI IMG/M metagenome (GOLD analysis project Ga0299915, IMG submission 200263) | Soil microbial communities from uranium-contaminated site in the Upper Colorado River Basin, Wyoming, United States - RVT92D227 (version 2) ... | reverse complement strand
GGCTTCACTTACAAGAATGCCCAACCCGGGGGTCCTCCGACCAACCCTCCTCTGGCCTTGGCGGATATGATCGCCGGGACTCATCTTGCCTTGGGAACAATGATCGCCCTGCGGGACCAGAAACGGGGAGAGAAAGGCGGCCAAGAGATAGACCTTTCTTTGTACGAACCCCTCTTCAGTTTCATGGGGGCAGATTTTCTGATTTACGCCCTGACCGGAGAGATTCCCGGACCCATGGGTAACGAAGCAAATTTCACGGCCCCGAGGAACAGCTTTCAGACCAAAGAAGGAAAGTGGGTCGCTCTTTCAGCAAGCGCTCAGGCTCCTTTTGAGCGGATGATGGACCTGGTGGGCCACCCAGAATTGAAGACAGCGCAAGGGTTCAGGGATAACCAGGAGCGGATTCAAAAAGAAAGTCGTAAGGTTCTCAACCGGGTAATCGGAGAGTGGATCAAGAGCCGAACCTTAAAAGAGGTGGTGGATGAGTGCGAAAGAGGGGGTGTTACCATAGGACCGGTCTATAACATGCAGGATATTGCCAATGACCCTCACGTTAGAGAAAGGGGTAGCCTGGCGGCAGTTTTTGATCCAGATTCTGAGCGGACCTTGTCGTTTCCTGAAATTCCCATCCGTTTATTGCAAACTCCGGGGAAAATTCGCTTTCCCGGACTTCCCATGGGCGCGGCCAACGAAGTGATTTACCAGGATCTTCTGGGCTATTCGCCCTCAGAGGTAGTCCAGATGAAAACGGAAGGGGTGATATGAGGGATGAAGATCAAAGTCTTTAGAGCCGAAGACATCAACCAAGCCCTTTCCATGATGGAGGCTGTCGAAGTCGTCAAGAATGCCTTCGTCCAGCTGTCCAGCAAGCAGGCTCAATCCCCCGTGCGCACCTCGTTAAATTTGAGAAATCAGGGAGAAGTCGCCTTGACGATGCCGGCATTTCTGGGTGAAACCCTGGCCCTGGGCACGAAGATCGTCACGGTTTTACCCAAGAATCCCTCCAGAGGCCTTTCCGCCGTTCAAGCCTTGGTGGTTCTCTTCGATGCCACTACCGGCGGACCTTCAGCCATTTTGGAGGGAACCCACTTGACCCGTTTGCGGACAGGAGCGACAACGGGCGCAGCTACTCAGGTCTTCTCCCGGCGGGACGCTAAAAAGCTGGCGTTGTTCGGAGCTGGAGGGCAGGCGTTTTTCCAGGTGCAAGGAGTCTGGGCGGCCCGGAAAGTGGAGCGAACCGTGATTTTCGATCTCCTCCCAGAGAGAGTGGATTCGTTGATCGGCCTGCTCAAAAAAACCCTTCGGGGGCGGGAGGTGGAAATTTTAAAGGCCCGTTCTCCAGAAGAAGCCTTGGAGGGAGCGGACGTCGTGGTTACGGCTACCAGCTCCCGTCAGCCGGTCTTTCCCGGAAAAGCGCTGAGCGCAGGCGCGCATGTCAATGCCATCGGGGCCTTCAAGCCAGAGATGCAAGAAGTGGATGAAGAGACGATCCTTCGTTCGCGAATCTTCGTCGATTCGGTTGCGGCTTGTCTGGAGGAAGCGGGGGATTTGATCATTCCTTTGAAGAAAGGCCTCCTTCGCCGAGTGGATATTCAAGCCGAGCTCGGCGAAGTAATCGCAGGGAAAAAACCCGGACGGCGGGATGATCAGGAGATTACGTATTTCAAATCCGTGGGCAATGCCGTCCAGGATATTTCGGTCGCCCAGGCAGTCTTCCAGCGAGCCGTGGCCAAAGGGCTTGGCCAGGAAGTGGAGCTATGATTAAGCGGATTTAACTTGACAAGAATGGCTCAGGCGTTAGAATCAGCGCGCAATGAACTTTTAAGGAGGTAAGGAGAAGGTGACGAATTTAGAATTCGGGTTGACCCTAACCGTAGTTGGGATGGGAGGAACACTGGCTGTCCTTTTCCTGATCACCCTGGTGATAGATGCCTTAAATAAATTCTTCCCTCCGGACATGAAAGGAAAGGGGGAGTAAAAGATGATCATCGATGGCTTGCTTAGTCTCTTGAACGGGGTTGGGAATTTACAGTGGACCAACGGGGTGATGATTCTGGTAGGGTGTGCCCTGCTCTACCTGGGAATTAAGAAAAACATGGAACCGCTTCTTTTGATACCCATCGGTTTCGGGGCCATTCTGGTGAATATCCCTCTCGCCGGGTTAATGGAAAAAGGAGGCCTTTTGCGCTACTTTTACGAGGCCGGGGTGCTGACGGAGATTTTTCCTTGCCTGATCTTTGTCGGCATCGGGGCCATGACGGACTTCGGCCCCCTCCTGGAAAATCCCCGCATCCTTCTTTTGGGAGGGGCAGGGCAATTCGGGATTTTCCTCACCCTGCTGCTGGCCTTGTTTTTGGGATTCACTAAGTTGGAAGCTGTGGCCATTGGGATCATCGGGGCTTGCGACGGGCCCACCGCCATTTACGTAACCTCCAAGTATGCCCCCCACATGCTCGGTGCGGTCTCGGTGGCGGCCTATTGCTACATGTCCATGGTGCCGATCATTCAGCCGCCCATCATGCGGGCCCTGACCTCGGTTGAGGAACGTAAGATCATGATGACCTATAAAAAGAAGTCGATCTCCCGTTCCGTGAAGATTCTCTTCCCTATTGCCGTGACCTTAGTGACTTGCCTGATAGCCCCCCTCGGTACTCCCTTGATGGGAACCCTTATGTTGGGCAATCTTCTAAGGGAAAGTGGAGTGGCGGACCGGCTGGTCAAGGCCTCGCAGAACGAAATTGCCAATATCGTCACCTTGCTGTTGGGCATTTCCATCGGGGCGACAATGGCCGGCCCGGTCTTCCTGAAAGCCCAGACCCTGATCGTTTTGGGGTTGGGACTGCTGGCCATCTCTCTGGATACGGCCATGGGGATCTTCCTGGCCAAGCTGATGAAGGTCCTTTCCGGGGGTAAGGTGAATCCTTTGATCGGAGCAGCCGGGATCTCCGCCTTCCCCATGTCCGCGCGGGTCGTGCAGGTGGAGGGGCAAAAAGCCAATAAAAAGAATTACCTCCTCATGCACGCCATGGGTGCGAATACAGGAGGACAGATCGGGTCGGTACTGGCGGCGGCCGTTATGCTTTCGCTCCTAAAAGGAATGGGAATCGTCTGATCAGTTGCCAGACTTTTTCAAAAAATCCAGGTATTGCTGAGCCAGGCGGGCGTTCTCGCTCTGGGGGGCGATGCGCACCACTTCCTGGAAAGATTTCTTCGCCTCCTCACGCTTCCCGGAGTTGAAATAAAGCAGGCCGAGTTGGAAGTGGGCCTTCCAAAAAGCCGGGTCTTGAGCCAGGGCCGAACGCATGGCGGCAATGGCTGCTTCTGTCTGTTTTTCATCGGTATAAGCCAGGCCCAGATTATAATAAGCCAGGCCGAAGTCCGGTTTCATGGCCACGGCCTTTTGGTAATATTCAATGGCCTTCCGCCGATCTCCTTTTTTATAGCAGGCCCAGCCCAGGTTGTTCAGTGGGTAAAAAGGCGTCATGTAGAGAAGGTCTTTTAAAACCGTCTCGAATTCGTGGATCGCTTCATCCCATTTGCCCAGCTCTATGTAAGTCGCCCCCATGGCATTATGAGCTTCGGTGATTTTTGGGTCGAGGACCAGGGTTTGGCGGAAATGCTCCAATGCCTGAAGGAAGCGGCCCTTGGCACTGTAAGCCCAGCCTAAGGCAAATTGGATTTCCGGGTCTTTGGGGTTGAGCTTCTCGGCCTGCAAAAGCTCCCTGAGGGCGGATGTAGGGTCTCCCTGCTGGAGGTTTTGATAGCCCATACGTAAGTAGATCGTGGCCCTTTGCTGAGCCTGCTCATCTGTCGAACACCCCACCAGAAAAGATAAGCCCACCACTAAAAACAGGATCGCCTTGAATGAATTCGTAATCATAAAGGACCTCATTCTAATGCAAACTGCAAAAAAAGGAGAAACTATAAAAAAAATCTTAATTTTGAATTTTGCCATTGGCAATTTTCATTTTGCAGTGTTAAAAAACATCCCCATTCAATTGGCCAGATAATCCCCGCCCCTTCCTGCGCAGCAAGGGATGAAAGATTGCCCCGAGGCTTTCTAAGGGGTTGGTTTCCTTGTTTTATCTTAAAATTTCTCTGGGCCCTCTGTGGTGAAGCGCCTTTTTTAGGGAATATAAATTTTTATCTGAAAATATAATGGCTTTTCTGTTAGCCTGTCAAGCTATTTGATGACTCGAAAGTCGTGCTCCGTTTCGGCGATAGCTCAAAAGAGCATGGATCTTTTCCGAAAGAGGGTCCGTTGGTTTAAACCATCTTCTTGAAATTCTCTTTGGTCGCCCGGCATACCGGACATACCTCGGGCAAATCGCCGTCAAAAACGTACCCGCATACTTGGCAGACGTGATATAGCGTTTCCTGGTCTTTGATCATGGCAGCCAGGGCATCTTTATAGAGTTTCGCGTGCCTATCTTCCACATCCCGGGAGCGGCTGAAACTCCAGGCCACATCCTCCCTCTTGAGGGCGAAGGCTTCCTGGATGAAAGCAGGATAGATGTCCGTTTTGGCTTTGATCTCGCTTTCAAAAGCCGCTTTCAGATTATCCTCGGTTTCCCCTATCACCCCTTCCAGGTACTTAAGATACTCATCGGCGTGGACTCTCTCGGCCTCAGCCACTGCGCGGAAGAGCCTGGCAATCTGAGGGAACCCGTCCTCCTCTGCTTTTCTGGCGAAGGCCAGGTTGCGCATGTGAGCCTTTGATTCTCCGGCAAAAGCCTCCTTCAATTTTTTCTCCAGGGCATCCGGCAGTTTTTCGTAGAGAATAAACTGGTACTTGTGCGCCCCGCAAACAGGGCAAACTTCCGGAGGAAAAACCCCTTCGTGGATATAGCCGCAAACCGTGCACTTCCATTTCTTGTCCATCCCTGCCTCCTGAATCTTTCAGATTACGGGTTGAAAATTCTTTGGTTTTTATGAAGCAAGGGGCCTTCCCTGGATCGGGGCGGACTGAAAACCAAACATTTCCGCTGTCCTTCGAATCCGCCGTCCTTTTGCGGAAACCCGGGGAGAGCGTTGGATGACTTCTCCTCCCGCCTGGATTACGACACAGTCTCAAGGGGGAGGAGGAGAGATCGGGATTGCTCATGAATGGCTCCGGCGCATTTTCAGGCTTAACCAGATCATGTGCACAATCATAAAAATCGTTGTTACCGTAGCCGGGACCGCGGTTTTTTCGCTGAAGAGAGCCAGGGCCAGCCCTGCGGCCAGCCCTGTATTTTTTTGCGTGCCCAACAGGACAAGGCTGGTTGTCGTCTTCGGGTCCAGTCGAAAAAGACGGCCCGCGCTTTCAATTAAATACCCCAGTAAAAAGGTGCTGGCAACGGCGATGGCGGCTGCCGGCAAGAGGGATAACGGCCGGTTCAGGATTATGGCCCGGTTCAATCCTACAATCGTGTATGTAACCACAAAAAAGCTCCAGTTGGTGATCGCTCCTTTGAGCGGGTCGATTCGCCCGGAAAGCCCACTCCGGCGCAAGATCCTCGAGAGGACCAACGGCCCAAGAATCAGTTCCACTAGGATCGTCATCAGTTTCCCAGGATCAAAAAAGCCGGACCCAAGAAGCCCGATCGTGATGGCGGGAGTGATGGCCAAAGCCCCGAGGTAGCATCCGATAGTGGCGATGAGAGAAAAATTGACGTTGCCGTTCAGGAGGACGCTGAAAGGGATGACGGCAACGGCTGGAGGTACGGCCACCATGATGATGAAGCCGGTCGAGAGAACTTCTTCCTGGACGAGTAAAATATTCAGCCCCCAAAGCAGACTGCTGAGGATTCCGTAATTCATCGCCAGCCCGACCAAGGCAGGAACTACCAGGGTGCGGGGGGTATGAAAGATGCTCCCGGGAACCCCCATGGTGGAAAGGGTCATTACCAGGGCCAAAGCGGGAATGACGATATTTTCAGTCCACCTTGCACCCTCCCCTGCCAGCAAGCCGAGGATAATCGCCAGGAATAAAAGAAAATCCCTATTGCGCCAAAGGTTGTAAATTTTCTTTATATTAAATTTCAATTGACCTTCACCCATCCCAATTATTCCAGGGCCGATTCGAGGGCAGGCAGATCCGTCAGGGGGCTTCTGCAGGCAAACCGTTCGCACAGATAAACCGCCGGTTTTTTACCAACAGGAATCATCCCCGCAACAAATGGAGACAGGGCTGTTAGATCCTTGCCAGCTTCGCCCTCCTGCCGCAACAGTACGACTTTGTTGGGAACAAATTTTCGATGCAAAAGCGCAATCATAGCCCGGGCCATTTCTTCTTGCGGATCCCCGGCGATGACCATTTCCTTAGTCGGGCCGACCACAAAATCAAGGGCAATGAGTAACTGGGTGCACGCCATGGGCACATCCGCCACGGCTGAAGAAAAAACCTGGAGCAGCTGGTCGGCCTTTTTCTCCCAAATTACCTTCCCGGTCATGCGAGCTAGGCGTAATAGGTTTAAGGCGGCCACTGAGTTCCCCGACGGAACCGCGCCATCATAGATCTCCTTGGGGCGCGCGATGAGCATTTCATTTTCTTGGCCAGTAAAATAAAACCCGCCCTTTTCCGCATCCCCAAAAAGTTCGATCATAATCTGATTGAGATGGACGGCCTTCTCCAGGTACCGGACCTCAAAGGTGGCTTCATATAATTCAATTAGGCCCCAGACCAAATAGGCATAGTCATCCAGGAAACCCGGATAGGCGATATGTCCATGGCGGTAACGGCGATACAGCCGGCCGGGGGATGTCCGCATTTTCTCCAGAAGAAAATCCGCCGCCCGCCGGGCAGCCCAGGCGTAGCCATCATCCTGGAGCGCCTGCGCGCCTTTGGCCAAGGCGGCGATCATCAGCCCGTTCCAGGAGGTGATGATTTTATCATCTTTCAGAGGGTGAACCCTTTTCTCCCGAGCCTCGAATAGCTTCTCTTTCCCGCATTGTAAGGCCCTTTCCAGCTCTTGAACATCCATTTTTTCCTGCCCGGCAAAAATTGGCAACGGCACAGAAATATGGGGAATGCTGGTCCCTTCTTCAAAGTTGCCTTCCGGGGTGATCCCGAAGAAACGACAAAATAGATCCCCCATTTTTTCGCCCAGGTGTTTTCTGGCCTCTCTCGGGGTCCAAACGTAAAAAAGCCCTTCTTGGCCCTCACTGTCGGCGTCTTCAGCCGAATAAAATCCTCCTTCCGGGGAAGTCATGTCCCGGAGAACGTAAGAAAAGATTTCCCTCACCGTACCGGCGTATTCCGGCTTTCCCAGGGCTTGATAGGCTTCGGTGTAAGCCATGGCCAGCAGGGCCTGGTCATAGAGCATTTTTTCAAAGTGGGGAACAAGCCATCTTTCATCGACCGAATAGCGGTGAAAGCCAAACCCGATCTGATCAAAAATGCCGCCGTGGCGCATGGCCTTTAAAGTCTTTTCCACCATGTTGCCGGCCTGGGGCTCCTGGCTACGCTTGTGCCACCTTAAAAGAAAAGTTAGATGATGAGGGGTTGGGAATTTGGGAGCTCTACCAAATCCGCCCCATTCCTCGTCAAAGCTTTGATGCATTTGCTCATAGGCTTTTTTAAGGACTCCCGCGTCCAGCGCAGCTCCGGCATTCTCAACCCGGGTTCCTTGCTGGATGGCTTGGCGGATTTCGGCGCTGCCGTGAAGGATTTTCTCCCGGTCGTTCTGCCAGAGACTGGAGATCCGGGTTAGGAGGACGGTAAACCCCACCATACCCGCCCGGCTGTCTTTAGGGAAATAGGTTCCCGCAAAGAACGGGTTTCCTTCCGGGGTCATAAAGATCGATAGCGGCCAGCCTCCTTGGCCGGTTAAGGCCTGGCATACGGACATGTAGACTTGGTCTATGTCCGGCCGTTCCTCGCGATCCACTTTGATGGAGACGAAGGATTGATTGAGCACCTTGGCCACTTCCGCATCTTCGAAGGATTCATGGGCCATTACATGGCACCAATGGCAGGTGGCGTAACCGATGGAGAGAAAAATGGGCTTGTCTTCCTCTTTGGCTTGGCGAAAAGCTTCTTCGTTCCAGGGATACCAGTCTACGGGATTGTCAGCATGCTGAAGGAGATAAGGACTTTTTTCCTGGATCAGGTGATTATAAGGATGGGAGGGTTGCTTTCCGGAACGAACCATAAAGGCCTCCTTCAAATTGCCAGTCTGTACATTTCCCGTAGCCTTGCCGACAACTCTTGCACCACACGGAAAGCTTCTTCCACAGTCTTTTCTCCATCTGGATTGACCAGGCAGCAGGTCGCTGGCGACAGCAGGCTCCTGGACAGAAGAAACTCCAAGTCAACCCCCTTTTTTTGCAAGAGATTCCATATTCCGGTGAGCCTGCGTTCCAGAGATTCCCCATTCTCTTTTCCAAAAGGTTCAAAATTGGTGGGCACAATCCCCCAGGAAAGGATTCCCCCCCGGTCCAAGAATTTCTTGATGGAGGGGGCATAAGCAGCAAAAATTTCTCCATTGGTGTATACATCCAAAGAAAGAATATCTAAGTCCAGGCTCAGCAAGAAGTCCCAATCCGGGTTGCCGCAGAGATGAACGCCCCTTGGTCTTTCAATCATTGAGAAAAAGGCTCCCAGGTCTTTTTTGGCTGCCTGATCACTGTAACCTGACAGGGCACTGAACAGAAACTGCAAACCGGGCTCGTCAATATACATGAAAGCGTTGGCGTTCTGTTTCTTCAGGCGGGCCAATTGAACGTTGACCCGCCTGGCCATCACCTCCAGCATAAACGGGCGGATGGAATCATCAAAGAGAAGGGGACGGTCATTTTGGTCGAGGACGTTCATTCCAAAGCTGATCGGACCTTCCAGTTGTCCCCGGATGGCTGGCCGCTTAGACAGGTCCATTTTTAAGAAGCGGTGGTAGACCTCGGAATAGGTTGCGCTGATGTCAAAATATTCCGGCTCATCGAAATGGCGCATAGTCTCTTCAAATTCGGCGATAAATTTTTCCAGGGAAAAACGCAGAGTCCGTTTTCCCAGATCCAGCACAATTCCGGGAAAATGTTCGGACGCCTGGACGTACATGTCTTCGTAATAGCTCAACTTCGGCAACTGGGGCCAAAAGGGGATGTCCAGAGACAGCGCCACCGCTAAAGCTCGTCCCACATCCCTGTGGGGCATGACCGCCATGGCGGTGGTTAGAAGATTTCCAGGAATCGGCATGTTTCAGGCCTACTTTTTGGCTATGGGAATCGATTGCGGGGCCCGGGCTTTTTCAAGAGCCCTCCGACGGAGGGACCCGCATTCTTCGGTCTCTTGATCTCCAGCTTCTGCGGGCTTAGGGCTCTTGGGCAAAGGGTCCAGTTTTGATCCTCTGCACCTTTCCTATGCGAGAATCTCCTACCTGCGACCGGTGAACGCCAATAGAGGGGGGAATTCTAAAAACGCCAGGCCGATTACCCTTCCGGCGAAAAATCAGTCTTGCTGGCCCCGCATACCGGGCACGTCCAGTCTGCCGGAAGTTTTTCGAAGGGCGTGCCGGGGGCTACACCATTTTCCGGATCTCCCGCGGCCGGATCATAGACATAACCGCAAATGTTGCAGGTGTACTTTTTCATTCCTTCCTCTCCTTTCGTCCCGGATCTTTTTTGGACACAGATGAACGCAGATTAGGGGGATTAAAAAATTCGTAAAGCGTAAAGGGTAACTGTCTAAATGAGTAGATGCGTACCTGCGTTGACGGCTATGCGTTTTTACGCATTCACGCCTTAACGGGTTCGTATTTTTATCTGCGGTGATCTGCGCAAATCTGCGTCCCCAAATGTGATTTAGAAGCGCCCCTTCTCCACTTTCTTTTCAACAATGGAGCTGGAGCGGGCTTCTATAACCGCTCCTATTTCCTCCCTGTCCTGGAGGTCCACGCCGGACTCCGCCTCCACAAGGGAGATGACCGAGATGCGCCGCTGGATCTGAAGCGACAAAATATCGGGGGGATCCCGGTTCTCGTCAATGAATCTCCTGATTTCGTTCAGTTCGGACCCATTAAAATCCCAGCGGCACCGATCTAAAATCCTTTCCCAGATAGATTCTTTCAGACTCCCGTAGGCCTGGAGGGAGGTCTCTCCCTCCTCTATCGACTCGGCCACCTCTCCCAACGCCCGCAGAGAGATGCTCGCCACTTCCTCTCGGAAGGCCTGGATGAATCTCTGCACCTTCTCCTTGGGCATAAGGGAAAGTCCCCTGTCGGCAGCGATCTGTTTGCCAAGATCATCCCCCTGAATCTTCAGAGACATATTGAATATCTGCAATCTTCCCGGAATGATCTCGTAAAAAGCCGGCTGGTCCAGGGCCGTTTTCGTCCGCCGGAGCAGGAACTTCCGTTCACTGCTGTCGGCAAGAAAATAGGTCACCCGCAAGGGTTCGTAGGAGGGCTTTTCGCTGATGCCGGAATCGGCCTTAATAAAGAGCTTTTCCACCGGGTGGCCGCGATGGGCAGTCAGGAATTCCTTGACCTTGGCGAGATCCGCGTTGTTCCATTCTACCCCTGGAAGACTGTTGGCCCGGGCCAACTCGAAGCCGCCGTAATTGGGAATCACCTGATTGCAGACCGTACAGCGGATTAGCTCTTTAATCATTTTTCAAATCCTTGAAATACGCCAAGCATCACCACCCCATCGAAATAAAAACCGGATCCTTTTGGGGCCAGAATAGGCCCTTGAAAGCAGATGGAAGCTACATGGTAATCAGGATAAAAACAGAGGGAATGCTATTAATGGATATTTTTAAAAGCCTATTAAGAGGGTATTAAAACCCCCTTAATAGGCTTTCATATTTGCACCTTGCAGGAACTCTTTCTCATCATGTCCTCCAAAAGGTTTGAGGTTAGGTTGTAAGGTTTCTGTGGACGAGGGAAACTTGTTGTTTTGAATTGTAGCAAAGGTGATGATTCTGTCAACCAGATTTTTGTCTTACCTCCCAGGTCAAAAATTGAACCTAAAATCAAAGGGAAGCACCATATCTTGGAGACGGTGCCGGTTCCTTAAAACTGCATGTTTCTTGCTACGGTCAAAACTTCCTAAAAAGTTATGATTTCAAAGCGATATCGGAATTTTTAGATGATTATTTAGAGATAAATGTATGCCTCAAATCCACCCAATCATATTCATCAATTAATGGTTAAAATATGCACTATTGCGACAAGGCGTGTCATAACATGATTAAAAGTAAAAGGATAAAGTTAATACATCAATCGATGCTATCTATCAGGTTAATTTCCTTTAAGGATATTTTTTTAAATCATTCTTTTTTAGGAGGTCTGGCCGAGAAGAAAATGTCGGCGTAATCGCATGAGGCGGAACTTTTGGTGTGTTGAGAGTTGATGTAAACCAAGACCGTCCCCACTAACGGAGGCTCTTCCTCGAAGAGCTTTTTGTAATCTTCATAAACATTGCGCGTCTCACAAATCCACTGGTCTAACTTAGCCGGTCCGCTCTGAAGGACGACGTACTTCATCTTGCTGTAGGCCGTACTCGTTCCTGATAATCCCACCGATGCCTGGCTGTCCCAAATATAGCCCATGGACCTGGAATTGATCATGGTGGGAAATTTGGGAAACACCACGTAAATTTGTCCGGCCTGATCATCCGTTTCCCTTTTCCTGATATCTCCACCTTTGGGAAGCTTACTGGCTCTCCAACGCCAGGAGAGAAACGGGTATTTGCGGATGTCGAAGGACATCTCTTTTTTCAACCCGAAGGTATCGCCGACAGAAAGGAGGCGCAAAAAATGGCCTTCCTTCTCTTGCTCCAAGGTAATCTTGGAGTTGCTCCCCGGTTCTTTTTCCAGGTTCCAACCGACCGGGATTCCTTTGGCGTCTACTCCACCCGCAAAGCGGTCTACCCAAAGGATCCCCTTTTCCGCGGCTACTGCGGCTCCGGTCCCCCACCAAAGAAAAAGCAGAAGAAAGATAATCACTCTCCCAATGTCCATTTTTCCTTCCTTTTCATCCCACCTCATCGTAAGCCCGGCGCTTGAATTTCACGCCCAACTCCTCTTCGGCCAGCCTGCGGCAGGCTTCGACGTCAACGCCTGGCATTTGCACGATGGTAGCTACAACTTCAGGAATAACTTTTTTCGCCTCCCGGATAAAATCGAGTATCCCGTGGAAACTTTCTTCTCCAAAGGGGGAACGGCAGAGGCGCTGATATTTTTCAGGGTTTTCGGCATTTAAGCTGACCGATACCGCATCCACCAAACCTTTTAATTCAGGAAGGATGTTCCGGCCATAGACCAGGTTCGCCTGCCCGTCAGTATCGATCCGTACCCGGGCTCCCTTTTTCTTTAATTCCGCAGCAACGGTTTTGACCGTTTCCAGGCGAAGCAGGGGTTCGCCGAATCCACAGAAAACGATTTCTTGATACCTTTGGGGATCCCCCACGGCCTGAACCAGTTCCTCAGCACTGGGTTCGCGGGACAGTTCCAGGTCATGCCCCTTGACTACGTAAGAAGCTTTTTTGGCGCAGAACGTGCAGAGATTTGAGCAACGATTGGTGAGGTTTAGGTACAATGAATTGCGGATGGGGTATACAATCTTCCCTTTGGGAAGTTCCTCCCCTATCCCGAAAAGAGCCCGGGCATTCAAAGATGTGATTCGGCATACATCCTCAAAGCTCAAGCTTTTCAGGGAGGCCACTTTTTCGGCCGTATTCCGGATGAAAGCAGGTTCATTCCTCTTCCCGCGGTAAGGCTCCGGTGCCAGGTAAGGACAGTCCGTCTCCAGGAGTATCTTTTCCAGGGGAATACACCGGACAACTTCTTGCTGGGTGGTTGCTTTTGAAAAAGTCACTGTCCCCGGGATGGAAATAAAAAAACCCATCTGAATAACTTTTTTGGCGAGAGGAACATCGCCGGAGAAGCAATGAAAAACACCCCTCCACCGGCCATTTCCTTCTTCCCTCAAAATCTTCAGGATCTCCTCATGGGCATCTCGATCATGCAGAATTATAGGGAGCTGGAGATCCTTCCCTAATCTCAACAGCTCCCGAAACCTGGCCAGCTGCACTTGACGGGGGGAATGGTTCCGGTAGAAATCCAGCCCGATCTCTCCAAAAGCTACCACTTTCTTTTCTTTGGACAGACTGCGGAGTTCGGCATAATCCCCCTCACGGATGTCCTTGGCCTCATGAGGGTGAATGCCGATGGATAGAAACACGGATTCATTTTTTTGGGCGATGTCTAAAGCTTTATGTCCATCCGGAATCGTTGTGGCCACGGTGATGATATGGCGCACCCCTGCTTCAACTGCCCGGGCAATGACCCTGTTGCGGTCTTTATCAAAATCCTTCATTTCCAGGTGAGCATGAGAATCGATAATCATATTCAGAAACCTTTAACTACAGGGTTCAAGGGGTCATGGGTTCAAGGGTCCAAGGGTTTTTAAATTTTTCACTAGACCCCTTGACCCCTGGGATCCTCGAACCCTGTTCTTACAATTCCCCCAGTTCCTTTAAAAATTCCCTCAATTTAATCAATTTGATATCCCGCTCTTTCATAATTTCTTCGGTTGAACGGCCGCCGTATTCGTAATAGCCGCTACGCGTTTTAACCCCCAGTTTTCCCTGGGCCACCAATTGATCCACAGTCTTGGATTGGGGTTGTTGAGGAGGTATCTTGTAAGTAGCGTTGCTCAATATTTTTTGGGTCAAATCCAGTCCGGTAAAATCCATGCGTTTTACCAATCCCAGGATAGGCATGCGCAGGCCAAAGCTGGCCTTGGTGGCGGTATCAATATCCTCGGCCGAGGCATAGCCGTTGTCCAGCAGAAAAAAGACTTCATTGCCCAGGGCGCGTTGCAGGCGATTGGCAATGAACCCGGGGAGAAATTTGGAAATAACGATGGGTGTCTTCCCCACGGCGATTATCAGGGCCTTCACCACCTCCACGGTTTCTTGGGAGGTCGCGGGTCCCCGGACGATCTCCACTAAAGGCACGATATGAGGCGGGGCAAACCAGTGGGTGATGAGCACTTTGTCCGGCCGCTTGGTCTCCACGAATTTAAAAATATCCATATAAGAAGTATTGCTGGCCAGGATGGCATGCGGCGGGCAGACTTGGTCGAGGGTCTTGAACATCTCTTTTTTGGCGGGCGCATCTTCAATGATTGCCTCGATGACCAGGTCAGCATTCTTCCCGGCGTCTTCAATCTTGGTGGTGGTTTGAATTCGGTTGAGAATGGCGGCTGGTAGACTCTTGTCCAAAAGCCCCATCTCTACAAAGGTTTGCAGGTTGGAAGAGATAAGGCTTTGGGCCTTGGTAAGGATTTCTTCCTTGATGTCGTTCAGCCAAACCTTGTACCCGGCTTGAGCAAAAACTTGGGCCAGGGAATGACCCATGGTGCCTGCACCGACGATGGTCACGTTGCGGATTTTGTTCATTTTCAATCTCCTTTAAAAAATTTGGACGCAGATGAACGCAAGTTTTAAGGATTAAAGGGTAAAAGTGCAGGCAGTAGCGGTGATCTGCGCAAATCTGCGTCCTAAGCCAAATTTATTTTACTGAAAGGGACCTTTAATTTCTATCCTTTTTTTCGGGGAGGAAGGTGGACGGCTATTCCATCCACGTCCAACGCCGCTTCCATCAAGGCCTCCGTAAGCGTGGGATGGGGATGGATGGCGCGGGCCATGTCGCCCGCGGTACCCTCCAGGTGCATGGCCAGGACTGCTTCGCCGATCAGGTCTGTGGCATGAGGGCCGAAGATATGCACCCCAAGGATCTCGCCATATTTGGCCTCAGCAACCATCTTCACAAATCCATTCCGTTCCCCGATGATCGTCGCTTTCCCATTGCCGGCAAAAGGAAACCGCCCTATCTTTAACTCGTATCCCGCTGCTTTAGCCTCCTTTTCCGTCATTCCCACAGAGGCCACTTCCGGAAGGGTATAGACGCACCGGGGAACAACCCGGCGCTCCATGCGCGCTTCATGCCCCAGGGCGTTTTCCGCTGCTACCGCTCCCTGGGCCATGGCGAAATGGGCCAGGAGCCACTGTCCGGTTACATCCCCGATGGCATAAATCCCGGGAACATTGGTTTCCATCCTTTCGTTGACCTCGATCCCTTTTGGGTTGCATTGAACCCCTGCTTCTGGAAGACCCAACCCTTCCCAATTCGCCTTCCTGCCCACGGCCAGCAGAATATACTGGGCCTCAAAAACTTTGTCCTCTTCACCCGTCGTGGCCACGACTTTTCGCTTCCCCTGCGAACCTTCGCTAATCTCTTTCACCCGGCAATTGGTTAAGGTCTGAATCTTAAAGCGCCGGAGTGATTTTTCCAAGGCCGAGGCCACCTCTGGATCTTCGCTGGGAAGGATTTGGTCCATCATTTCCAAGAGCGTAACTCTGCTGCCCAGAGCAGCGAAGATGGTGCCGAATTCCAGTCCGATCGGCCCAGCCCCGATGATCACCATGGATTCGGGAACTTGCGTCAATTGCAAGGCCCCGTTGCTATCGATTACGCCGGGACCGTTCGCCCCGGAGACAGGAAGGTCCGCAGAGATCGAGCCGGTGGCCAGGATGATCTTCCTGGCCCGGTAAGCAACTTTCCCTCCTTGCTCCGCGAGCACTTCGATTTCCTGTGGAGAGATGAATTTCGCTTGGCCCTTGACCACTGTGATGCCGTTGGCTTTCATCAGTCCGGCAACCCCGGAAACCAAGGTTTTAACCGCGCGATCTTTGCGGGCCAGCAGTCTGGAAAAATCAACGGAGATCTCCCCGGCCTGGATGCCGAAATCCTTGCTTCCCTCCAGCGCCTCCAGAAGTTCAACTCCCCGGAGAAGAGCCTTGGTGGGGATGCACCCCCGGTTGAGGCACGTACCGCCCAGTTCATTCTTTTCGACGAGGGTAACTTTTCCTCCCAGTTGGGCGGCCCGAATGGCCGCCACATACCCTCCAGGGCCGCTACCAATGATTACAAGATCTTTTTCAGCCATTGTTTTCCTCGTATAAGCGGAAAAAAAGTCTTATCGTCTAATCGTCTTGTAGTCGTGTAATCCTGAGTCTTTATCCTTGTACCTTTTGCCTTGAGCCTTATTTCAGCCTCGGATCAATGGCATCGCGTATGCCTTCTCCTAAAAGGGTATATCCCAACACCGTGATCAATATCGCCAGCCCCGGATAGAGGGAAAGCCACCAGGCGATCTGGATGTTGTCTTTGCCCGCGGTGAGAATATTTCCCCAGCTCGGCGTTGGCGGCTGCACGCC
>Ga0299915_10001700_pt1 | contig 16220 bp, 16 predicted proteins | sample RVTome_13_FD_200263 | JGI IMG/M metagenome (GOLD analysis project Ga0299915, IMG submission 200263) | Soil microbial communities from uranium-contaminated site in the Upper Colorado River Basin, Wyoming, United States - RVT92D227 (version 2) ... | reverse complement strand
CCGCGGCCAGCACGATGCGCGCCCGCAACGCCAGGCGTTGTTCGCTGGTTGCGGCCCGCACCCAACTCTCGAGCACCGCTCGCTCCTCGCAGTTCAACCCAACAACCGTCGCTTGCTTGCCCATGCCACAAGCATATCACATAACGCCTATTATTGCAACGGGATACTAGTACCTAATTGCATAAATAAGCAATATATGTTATAGTGCGTGGCATGTCACGCATTGCAGCCGTAATCGAGTTGTCAGACGCAGATCGCCGCACCTTGGAGAATTGGGTGCGGTCGGGGTCGACGCAGCAGCGACTGGTCGTGAGAGCCCGGATCATCCTGGCGGCGGCCCAAGGAGAGGCCACCACGACGATTGCCAGTCGGCTGGGCGTCTACCCCACTATGGTCAGCAAGTGGCGCCTGCGATTTGCCGCGGAAGGGTTGGCTGGACTGGCTGACGAGCCCCGGCCAGGAGCACCAGTCCAGTACGGCGAGGAGACGGAGGCGCGCATCCTGGCGATGCTGGATCAGCCGCCGCCGACCGGCTACGGGACCTGGACCGGGGGCCTGCTGGCGAAGGCTCTGGGGAATGTCTCCCCGGACCAGGTGTGGCGGGTATTGCGCCAGCATGGGATTCAGTTGCAGCGGCGCCGGAGTTGGTGTGTAAGCACCGATCCCGAGTTTGCCGCCAAAGCGGCTGACATTGTGGGACTGTATCTGGCGCCGCCGGAGAATGCCATTGTGCTGTGCGTGGACGAAAAGCCGCAGATTCAGGCGCTGGAGCGGGCGCAAGGCTGGCTGCGCCTGCAAAGCGGCACCGCGCTGACCGGCTTCTCGCATGACTACAAGCGGCACGGGACTACGACGCTCTTTGGTGCGCTGGAGGTGGCCACCGGACAGGTCAAGGCCGGCCATTACCAACGCAGGCGACGCCGAGAGTTCCTGGCCTTTATGAATGAGGTGCTGCGAGACCTCCCCTCCGGAGATGGAGTTGCACGTGATCCTGGATAACTTGAACACCCATAAGCCCAAGCATGACCGCTGGCTGGCGCGTCATCGTAATGTGCACTTTCACTTCACGCCCACTCATGCCTCTTGGCTGAACCAGATCGAGATCTGGTTCAGCCTGCTGTGGCGACAGGCGCTGCGGGGCCTCAGCTGCACCTCTCCGCGTCAGGTGCGTCAGGCCATTGATGCCTACATTGCAGCCTATTGCGAAACCGCGCACCCTTTTGAATGGAGAAAGCAATCCGTCCATCCAACCACCCTCGAACGTTATCACGCGGACTTACGCAACTGAGTACTAGGGCGCCGTTCGCGTCAGCTAGGCGGCTTTGCGATGGTTACGAGTTGAGCAGACCGCCAAGGAACTGCTCGCGGGCGACGGCGAGCCGCTGCGCGATCAGCGGAGCGGGAAACACGGGGGCGCTTCCCGTCGCCAAGCAACCCGGTATCTGGTTGCCAATTCCCTGATGCGGCCGATGCCGGTTGGAGAAGTCGCGTAGCAGGCGAAGGATCTCCGCAGACGACCCAGGCCGATCAGGATGAGGTGATCCAGACACTCTCCAGTTACGCTGCGCACCCAGCGTTCGGCATGGGCATTCGCATCGGGCGCCCGGAAAGGCGTTTTCACGACCTCCACGCCGGCCGCGTGCAATGTGACGTCCAGATCGTGTACCAGCAGTCCATCGCGGTCATGGACCACCACCTGAGGCGCAACCCCCAGGTCCTCGCAGGTCATCAGCAGGTTCCGTCCCATTTGGCGCATCCATGCACCGTACGGGGAGAAGGTGGGGCTTCCGCCGGGATGACGCGGCGGGTGCGCAGGTGCAGGGCGAAGAGGACATACGCCGTCCTCAGACCCGTGCAGGTCCATACTTCCTTGGTGAAGAGATCGGCGCAGAGCAGCACCTGCGCATGGCGAGCAAGAAGCTGCCGCCAGGTCAGTCCTTGTCTCTGCGGCGATGGGGGGAAGGCCATTGCGCCGCAGGATATCGGCGATGCAGCCCTTGGAACGCTGAATGCCGACCTTCAGGACTTCCCTCCGGATCCACTGGTAGCCCCAGACGTTCTCTCTGGCCAGGCGGCAGACCAGAGCTTCGATCTCGTCTGGCCTCCTTGGTCGCCCCGGCTGCGTGCGCCGCGCACCGTAGTCCCACTTCTGCCGCTCCAGGCGCAGGTACTCATTCTCCAGCGTCAGCTCCCGGCACAGCAGCCGCGCCACCACGGCAATCATCGGCAGTCCCATCCAGTCGATCCCCTTCCCTCGGTTCCTGGCCATCCCGGCGCCTCCTCAGATCGCAATCCCAGCAGAGGCATAGGATAGCACGATCACCTCTCCAGCACCACGAGCGGGACGGATGAGTCTTTTGGACAGCGCGGGTGCATCTGACTAAGACCAGAAATGCTCTATACAAAGACATTTCTTGTGACCCCAAAAAGGGAAAAGGTGCACTCTTATGAGAAGGATTGTTGCGGAATCTACCAGAAATATCTGTTGGAGTCGACCAAATTTCAATAGGGAGAGAAAACAATGTGGGGTAGATCTTTGAACAGATCCTATCGAACGTTGTTCGTGCCTATGATTGGTTGTTTCGCTATGCTCCTGGCGACTTTCCTGAGCAGTAATGGATTTGCAGCATCGAATTCTTGGAGTATTACCAGAAACGGGGACATTCTCGAGATAGCGTATGGAAGCGGCACCTCTTTCCCTCAATACGCCGCACTCCATTTGGACAGCAGTTATTTCCGCATGAATTACGGTCCTGAATCGGGGTGGGGCACTTCGGTTATTTTGCTCCCTTCTTTTTGGACGGGAGGCAACTATTATCAAGGGGCGCCGATAGAGGTCAAATATACTAGGAGAGGAAAGAATCTCTTGCTCAAATTCAATGGGACGATTTCAGGTCTTGATGTTCGAGGGACAGTCTATCTATACCCGCCACGGGAAAATCAGATTTCGGCCATGGTATCTGTCAGGGTTCGCGGGAACGCAGTATTAGATAATCGTCCCGGCGAGGCCTTCAAGCCTGTAATGCTTTCCTCCATGCATATTGATGATGATAATTGGGATGTCCAATCAGCCTACATTGATTCCCAGTCATTTCAAATTCCATCTGAAGGTTGGATCATCAATCCTCCGGCTCTGAGCAACATATTCGGATTGGAAGGGGGAACTTCAAGCTGGAAAACCAACGCCCCCACAATCGAAATAGACTTGGATAGAGAAATGCAGATAACCGGCTGGGTGACTTCGAGCGATGACCCTAATGATGATAATGTCGGAATGTGGGCCGCGTCCGACCGAGTCCTCCGTTCCTGGAGATATACAATTATCGCAAAACCCTAACCCAACTTCCCGCCCCGCCTGCGTGTCCTAGAAGGTAAAGGAGAAGGGTTACTTGGAGTCCTTCAACGGCAAGCTCCGGGATGAGCTACTGGATCGGTAGGTGTTCGACAGCCTGCTGGAGGCGAAGGTGTTGGTGGCTCGTTGGCGAAGACATTACAATACCGTCCGGCCGCATGGCTCCCTGGACGGCCTACTGAGGAGCGATGCGCAAGTCCAAGGGCTGGCTGCTCTGCTGGACCGCGCGTGGCGTGACCAGCGGGAGGCCCTACAACGCAAGCCGGTATGCTGGCGTTCATTCGGCCTCCTCGTCGACGAACTGGTGTTGATGGCAGACCCCCTGGCGCTCCGTCTGCAGTAGGAGTTGGTCACGTCTGGCAAAGACGGAAGAGATGAGTAGGTTGGCCTCGGGCGCTTTCTTCCCCGTTCGGGGTAGCCTCTTCAGAATCCGACTTATACACGCATGTTGGTTTGCAGACAAGTCTATCTGCGAATTTCCTCCCATGAGTGTTCCTGTGCAAAACCGACGGCCCATTGTAAGTCATAGCGCACTACTGTAGCACCCTCCAACAGAATTTCAAGGAAGGGGTACACCTTCACCTCGTTGCCAACCTGCACTTTCCTCGTCGGAGCCGGGAAGCCTTTGTCCAGCAGCTGTCGCTCAGGCGGAATCTTCAGCCAATACTCGCCTGCGGGCAGGAAGAGTCTTCGAGTTTCGGCCTGAGGGACAAAGCGGATGACCTGTGCAAAGTGCGGATCTACTGGCTTGTCGCTGGCATCGGTAACCTGGACGGCCTCGAATGGGGGATCGGATGTGTCGGCATAGACTATCTCCAGGTAGCCCAGCCCCTGGCCGATGAAGTCGCTAGATATGCCCCAGTCGCCGCCAACCCGATTCTGAGAGACGCGGAGCCGAGTGAGTTCCTCCCTTGCGCCAAAGAAGCGTCCCAAATCAAGTGAAAGCACTCCGCCGAATTCGCCCCGAAACCCTCGATTCCCGTCATCGGCACCATTCTCCGCATTCTCGCCCACGACGCGGGCGCCCAATGAGGCCAACACGGCATTGCTACGAAAACTAGGGCCCAGATAGAGCGCATCGGTCCCCCTGGGATCAACACCAAAGAGCAGCCCCAAGCGCCAGTCCCGGCCCATTTCCTTAAGGTCAGTATTGGCGCCGACAAAGCCGCTGATTCCGTCCTCAGTGGCAAGCACTCCGCTGACCAGACTGGTTTTTTCGCTGCCCGCGAACAGCCCACGGCCTATCAGAGTGCCAAGTTCCGGCACTCCAAAGAGATCCAACAAAGCATCTACCCGCTTGACTGCTCCCCCATCTTGAATCTTCTCGATTTTCTCGGCACGCGCGGGCTCGAGGTTGACCTCGAAGTCTTCTAAAGAGATCAGTCGTGAAAACAGCCCCACCGTCAAATCAGAGCGGCGAATGCCAACCTGGGCGGAGAGAGTAATCTTCTCCTGCGTGAAATTAGAGACAAGTATGTCAAATGGCTCCGACCTGGCAGAGACACCGTAGCGGTATACCCAGATGTCCCTCTCCCTGTCCTTCAAAAAGGGATACTGCTTAATCAGCCACACAATGCCAGGGCCGGCAACCTTGGGCAGGCCGGAAATAGGCTCCTGGCTGTCTGAATCAATATAGAAGCCGATGCCATTGCCTCGCAAGACAAAATAGAGCAGATTGTGGTCGCGCAAGAGCGCATAATAGGTGCGAGGAGGGAGACTTCGCCTCGCCAGGTTGGCCTTCTCGCCGGACAACCAATCCTCCAGAAACTTCTCGTGCCAGCGTTTCAAGGTTTCCTTGTCAATCTGTTCAGCCTTCAGCGGAGCTTCCCCGAGGTCGTGGGAGATGGCCTCTACGAGTTCCTTGGGCAGGCGCCGAGGCCAGCGGCCCTCAGCCAACTCATCGTTCGACAGTTTCATTGTATGGGGCACAACAAACTCACTGGCGGCATCTTCTTTCAGCAGTGGGTCAAGGGGCAAGATCTCCCAGGAAACGGCGATGCGGGCATGTTTGGCCCCGTTCACATAATCTATCAGCCCATTAACGATACTGATTTGCACCGCGGACAGCGCTTGCTCGCCAGTCAGGCGGATCTCACCAGCCCCATTGTCTGGCTGAGCCGCCAAAGGAAGGCAGCACCAGCCCAAGCACGCAGCAACGGCTATCATCAGAAACCAGGCATTGAAAGAGCGCAGAATCTTCATATCGGCCCTCCTGGCTGCAATGAAGCCAATGGAAAGATATTGCACAGTGTCTCACCCCCGCTGCTCTGGACAGCGATCAGCATCCCAAGCAGCACATCGGGTTCGTGCGCGGGCACTACAGCCGCGCCTACTGCGGTGCTGAGAAGCGTTGTCGAAAACTTCCCCTGCGCCGCCAGCGCGGAGTGATAAGCGTCCCAGTAGGGCAAATACTGCGGCGCTTGGGTAATCTCTCCCGAAATCTCTTCACCTTCCAACACGAGGTTGACGGCCAATCCTGGCTGAATGGCGCTCTGTGGCAGTAGGCGTCGCCAGACTGAAATGCCGGTCGGCGGGGGCCAACTCTGGGGTGCAATAACAACAAGAGGCCTAACTACTGGCTGCAATGGGTCCTCGAACCCTTCAATCGTTCCAAGTCCGCCCCCACAAGTGGTTACTTCTGCCCCAAACAGGCGAGACCGCAGTCCCGCAGGCACCTCGACGAAGTCATATCCTGACTTCTGCAATAAAATCAAATCGAGAGCGCCCAGGAATCTTCCTGTCAAGCCGATTTCGGGAATATCAACACCCCCGAGCAGTGTGCGGGCAGGACTTCTTCCCACCAGATGAGTACCGCTTGCACCAGGAACCTCGGTACGAATTATTTGGACTGTGCCCATTTTCTTCCTCCGGCTATTTCTTGCCATCTGGGGCAGCTGCGGCCGGCGGCGCGGCGGAAGGCAGTGGAGATTCGGGGAATGCCTTGCGGCCCAGGTATGCCCCTTGACTAACCCCCATCAGCACCACCAAAGTCTCACTGACATTTGGCAGCGCAGGATTCATGTAGTCGAATTGCCGCAGTCCATGAATCATCTGCACTACATAGGCCGTCAGCGCTACCACCGTCCAGATTAACATCTGCACTTTACTAAGATCGAGATTGCCCTTGTTATCAGTGACCATGTCACGCCACTTGGGTCGCCAATCGGCTCGCACCCCTGCAAATTCATGGCGCCAGAGGAGTTTGCTGTTCTGCTCCTGATTCCTGCGTATGCCGCCGGCTGTCACGTACGAGCCCGCGCTGATGCCCACCAACAGCAGTAGATTTGGTGAGATGGCGATGTTGAATTCGGGGTTGGAGTAAGTCTGCAGCCTCCACAGATAGATTAGATAGGAAGAGGAAGCCAGCAGCGTCCAGAGAAGAAGCTACAGGTTGGTCAGGCTATAGCCGTTCTTGCCCTTCACGAACCCATCGCCCAAGATGAGCACAACTAGAATGCCTGCAACCACCGAGACCAGTGTTACGATAAATCCCAAGATTCCCATGTTTCTCGCCTCCTTTGCCGGAAGATCTCTCTCTAACTTTTCTCAGTCACACTCCATCACGAATCCAGTCGCGGTCCCAGATGTTCCCCCGACTATCTATTTCCAGATAACTTCCATGGGGAGTATCCGCCGCCCAGTCCCCACAGTTGAAATAGCGCGTGCCATCATCCCAGTCAAATTGGTCAGGCCGATGCGTATGCCCAAAGATGATGGCATAGGGGCGCCAATCGCCGGAGAACTTGCTCTGCGCTTCACGGGCTGCTTCTCGCCAATGCAGTGGCTTGAAGAAGTCTTCAATCATGGGTGAGCGCCGCCTAGACAGCCGATCAATCCACCGGCCGAACCAGCCCTTTTCTGCAACCGCCAGAGGCTGTGCGGGCTGGGCTTGGGGCTTGCCGCTGGCCGGGTCTCGCCGCTGCAAGGCGCGTATCAGACCACAGGCGTAAGTAACAGAGGGCTGCTTCTCACGAATGGAGCCATAATAGGTGGCACCCAGTAAGTCTTTCGCATAGATCATCAAGGACGGGTCGTAGAAATGTCCGTGCTCAATCAGCACCAGGCCCCTTACTGTGGCAGCAAGCATGTTCGGATAGGTCACATGCAACCGGCCTAGCCAGGGAACCGAGAGATCTTGATTGACGCGAAGCCCGGAGATGCCGATATCGTGGTTGCCCACGATGTAGTGAACTTCTTCCAGGTTTCGACAGAAATCCAGGAGAGCAGCAATAGCCTGCTCCACAACCTTCTGCTGGGTGGGCAAAGCATCGCAGCCTCGGTCCGGTGGAAGATCGAGCAGGTCACCAATGATATAGAGTGAGCGGGTGGTGACGGCCTTGGCCGTCAAGAAGTCAAGAAAGTGCTCAAGTTTCGTCTTACCGCTAATGGGCTTAGCGTCAGACCAGGTATCAATATGCAGATCGGAAAGGATCAGTATGTTAGTGCGCTCGGACAAGGCCTTCTCCTTGCCTCAATTCGCTACTTCACAATCCCTACCTCCTACTGCTTAAACAACACGGCGCAATCTCCGCCAGGGCCATACCACCAGAAAAGCCATTCCCCAAATGTCGTTCCTACTGACAGGACCGATCCAACGCGCCTGCGGATGCAATGAAGGATTGTCGCCGGCCAGCAAATAGCACCCATCGGGTACGTTTGCCTGTGCGACAGGCGCGTCCGTTGGCACTGCTTCCCCCGGACTCGCCACCACTCGCTTGATGAGAACCGGAGGAAACTCTCGCCGAAGCAGAATCATTATCTGCCTGTTGCACGGTCTCTCTCCGAAAAAACGCCGGCGGGCCAGCACCCATTCGCCCTCTCGCAGCGTCGGCAGCATTGAGTCTCCCTTCACCAGGAAGAGTCCCAGCAAGCGGCTGGCTACAATTGCCAATATTGTTGCTATGGCCAGCGAAACAACCAAGCCAATCATAGTGCGCATCTTCTTGGCTTGTCAATCAAGCCCACTTCTCCAGTGCATCTCGTAGCGCCTCTATGGCCAGTCCTGCGCAGAAGAACTTGTCCTCCGGCAAACCGCCCAGCATTTCTACCAATACCTCAGGGGAAAGCGTCCGTGCCTCCTTTAGGCGCTTGCCTTTCACCCATTCGGTCAAGACCGAGCAAGCGGCAATCGCCGGCCCACAGCCGAAGGTCTGAAAACACGCTTCCGTTATCGTGTCGTTGGCCAGTCTCAACTGCAGCACAACAAACTCCCCGGCGTCTGGACTCCCTGCGTGCCCCTCCGCGTCTGGCGATTCTATCGTGCCCGCGTTGCGAGGATTGACGAAGTGGTCAGTTACGATAGGAGAGTATGTCATTCAGAGAGCCTCTGCAATCAGCGACCTACCCCGGCTTCCTTGACCTCTTTCAGCCTGTCAGCAGGGACCGATAATGCCGGGCTATGATGGCCTCCCAACTGCCGCGCTCTTCAAACTGCCGACGCGCCTCCCGCCCCATGCGCCGGCGTGACTCCGGTTCCTCCAGGAGTCGCTCCAGACAACCGGCCATCTCTTCAACATTCCCAGGCTCGAATAGCAGGCCGGCGGCTCCATCGCTCACCATGAACTGAAGTCCACCGATGCGGCTCGCGACAACCGGTCGGCCCGCCGCCATCGCCTCTATCGCCACCGTTGCCCAACCTTCTTGCACCAGCGATGGAACCACGCAGATATCAGCTGCCCGATAGTAGGCAGGAAGTTCCTCCTGAGATAGCCAACCGGTAGAGCGGGTGAAAGCATCAATCTCGCCTACACGCTGGGCCGTAACCACCAGCCGAAAGTCCTGTCGCTTCTGCCAAAGGAGCGCGCAGGCATCGTGCAAAACACCAAGTCCTTTGAACGGCTCCTCTACGACCCCGGCCATGAAGATGCAGACCAGATCACCGCTCGGTCGGGCGGACCCTCCTTCATCTTTCCAGGAAAACCGCGTCGCATCCACTCCTGGGGGAACCACTCTTACCTGGCGAGCATACGGACTGAGCATCGCCTCAATAAGGGGGTTATTCACGAGGACGGCCTTGGCTTCCTGAAGACCCTCATGCAACAAGTCCAAATACTGAGGGACGCCCGCGCCACTTATCTCACGTTCGGCGCGGTGAAGCGGGCCGCTCCATTTGCCACGCACCTCCAGGCACTTCCAGCAGGTCTCCGGAGTGGCCAGTTGGTGGTAAGGACACTGGCTGAATGACCCGTCGGACCCGCTAAGGAAGCGGCAGTTGTTCAGCGGACAGAGACATTCCTGCCCATCGAAGCGCAGCAAGACTGGATAGCCGCGCATAGCCTCCGCCAGATGAGGTTTGAAGTTCCAGGCATCGGTGACGAGCACTTCATCGGGCTGGAAGCGGTCAACCGCCTCCCGAAAGCGTCTCTTGATCTCTTCACATCGCCAACTCTTGGCGTCAAAGCGGATCGCTTCCCCCTCCAGGGGATATGGTGCCTGCACGCGTCCCACTCCGAAGTCTTGGCAATCGGCATACAAGTGTTTCACTTCGTAACCGGCATTGACCAGGGCCTTGCCAAGCCCAACGGTGTGCATTACTCCTCCGCCTGAGGAGGGCCAGTTGAAGAGGAAACTCAGGATGGCGATCTTTCGGCCTGCAGGAGCATTATCGGAAACCGAGGCAATTGCGGGTTCTGAGGCTGTGCGAGCGGCCAGCCGCTGCAGGTTGGCCCGTGCAGCCTCGCAGTTCGCGTCAGCCCGGAGGGCCAGTTCAAGCTGCTGGCGGGCCGTGTCAATTTCCCCGCGGGCGGCCAGCAACACCCCGAGATCGCTGTGGCAGAGCGCCTGCAAAGCCTTGTCCGCGATCTGCCGGGAAAGCAGGCGGCGCAGGCCTATCTCCGCCTCGGCTATTGCCCCGGCCTCGGCTCTCCGGGAGAGCCGCCGATATTCTTTCCAGAAGCGTTTCGTATCCATGACTGCTCCGCAGGACTCTTCGGGGGGAGCTGTTCTCTGTTTACCTGGCGCAGTGCTTCGGCCAGCATTTGCTGAGAAGGGAAGTATCCCGGCCTCAGCCGGATTGCCTGCTGGTAGTGAACTATCGCTTCTGCGGGACGCCCCTGCTCCAACAGAAGACTGCCCAGATTGTGGTATGCTTCTCCGTCCTCCGGGGCCAACTCTATCAGCCGCCGCAAAACCCCCTCCACCTCTCGCCGCTCCCCTCGCTGAAGGAGAGCATGAGCCAGGAAGCGATGCCCCTCCTCAAGAGCGGGAGCATCCATCACCACCGCGCGAAAGTGCTGCTCGGCCTGAATCAGATCCCCGCTTCGCATCGCCATCCGCCCCCGCAAGAGGTGGCCAATTCCCTCGCCACTTGATTCAGCCTGCTGGACGAGCATCTCCAGTTCCTGCCGGCGCCCCTGGTTGATGAGCAATTCTCCTAAGGCCAACCAACCAGGCCGAAAGCCTGGCTCTTCAGCCAGCACTTGCCGCCAACAGGCCTCTGCTTCCTCCGTTTTCCCCCTCTGTTCATACACCGCACCCAGGTTGTGGCGTGCCTTGTAAGAGAAGATTCCCACATCCACGCTGGCCAGGTAGTCTCCTTGCGGCTTGAGGCTCAGAAGCCGCAGAAAGCTTCGCTCCGCCTCTCCCAAGTCGCCCGCCTGTTGCCAGGCTAAGGCTTCATTGAATAGCAGTTCAGCATCATCAGGATAGATATTCCTCCCCTCCTGGCAGACGCGCAGGGCTTCCTGCGCCTGGCCTGTCGCTCGATATGCAGAAGCCAGCAAGGCATAGGCTTTGCGCACCTGGGAATCTTGAGGAGCAGAGAGATCAATGCTCTTACGCAAATGGGTAATGGCGCGAAGATAATCTTTCTCGTGCAGTGCTGTCATTCCCACATTGAAATGAACGAAGGGATGCTCCGGATTCTCCGCTAGATCCAATTCCAGCAGGCGGCGGTCTCGTTCCCGCTTCCTGTGCTGACCCTCAGGGCTGTGATCATAGTGAGCGTGCACAACATGAATCGGAGCGCGGGCAATCTCTCCCCCGGCGCGACGCAAGGAGGGAAGAATCTGTTCGTGAATTCTTAGTTCAAAGCGCAGATCCGGCCGATTGCGAAAAAGTTTCACGTGGTCAACCACGGTCTCGCCCTCTTCTCCCGGCCCGGCCGGGCAGTGCACTTGGGCGATGAACCCCATTACCTTGTCGTCGGCCTCTTCTGCACAGCGGCGCAGCGCCTCCCCGCTTTCTGGAGAGAGAATGTCATCTGCATCCATCCAGAAGATCCAGTCCCCTGTGGCCTGCTCCAGTGAGACGTTGCGAGCCGCGGAGAAACTCTCCGGCCAGGAGATCTCAATCACCCTGGCTCCCAATGAGCGGGCAATCTCCGGGGTGCGGTCAGTTGAGCCGGTATCAACCACCACTATTTCATCCACATAGGGCCGCACACTCTTCAGGCAGTCGCCAATGTGCGCCTCTTCATCCCGGACGATCATGCACAAGGAAATCCTCTGACCCTTGGCCTCCAACAACAGCCCGCCGGAAGCATGTCGGCCGATCTTCCAGGCCTTTGGCAAAGGTTGCGGCTGGGCAGGCTGGGGAACTCTCTGCGGCACAGCCCACTTTTCCTCGAAGCGGCGGAGGTTCTCTTGCAGAATCTCTCCTGCGGGTAACTGGTTGCCGATGAAGGTGCGCCCTCCAAAATGATGCACGAATGCATCCTGGCAGATCAGTAATCTGTAGCCAGCCTGCATCGCCCGGCGACACAAGTCATCATCCTCAAAGCATCCTATCCCAAAGCGTTCATCCAGCAGGCCAACCTTTTCAATCACCTCTCTCTTCATCACCAAGCAGAAGCCGACCAGCCTATCGGTGGGCTGCGATTGGCCCCGGTGCGCCTTCCCCCAGTCCCAGGCAAAGCCGTCCACTTCCGCCAGATTCTGGTAAGGCACCGGAATCTGCTGGGGTCCGGAGACGAAGTTAGACAGCGGTCCCGCCATCCCGACTTCTGGGCTGGAATGGAGACGCTCCAGCAGCCGCCGCAGCCACCCCGGGGTGACCACCGTATCATTGTTGAGCAGCAAGATGTTATCCCCTCGTGCTGCTCGGATTCCTTGGTTCGCGCCCTTGGCAAAACCCAGATTCGTCGGGTTGCAGATTAGCCGGACGTCAGACTGAGTTCTCAGCCATTCCCGTGTGCCATCGGTGGAGCCATTGTCCACTACAATCAATTCATAGGGTAGGTGAGTATATTTGCGAATGCTCTCAATGCAGCGCTGGGTGTAGGCAAGTTCGTTCCAGGTCAAGATGATGATGGAGGTCAAGCCCCACTCCATACGAGCGGCGGGCCGCACTACTATCAGCCACTGGCCCACGAAGAATTCTGCTGCCTCTTCTGGAGAAAGCCCGGAGAGGCCCAGCCGGCCCGCCCGAATCTCTCCCGGCGCGCCGGCCTGTTCCCATTCAGCGTAACCTCCGCCGGGAACTGCACGGACTTCCATCACCTCAAAGCCGACATCCTCCAGCAACTGCTCCGCGCTGCGGCGGGTGAAGAAGCGCAGGTGGTCACGGTCCAATAAGCCCGCAGGTTCATAAGTCCAGTTGCCTTCCACCAGCCGCTGCACCACCTCCATGTGCCGCACATTCGGGAAACTTGCAATGAGCACTCCCTCTTCGCTCAAGGCCTCTCGTAGCCTTCGGAGCACTTCCCCCGCTTCTCTCAGGTGTTCCAGGATATCTCCGCAGACAATGGCGTCGAACCTGCCCAGAGAAGACAAATCGCTTCTTTCGACATCCTCCTCAATCACATGATCCAGCCGCTTTCTCGCCGCGGCCGCCGCCTTCGGGTCAACTTCTATGCCGACCACCTCACACTGCTGACGCTGTTTTATGCTCTCTCCCAGCAGGCCAGCCGCACAACCCACATCCAGCACCCGTTTCGCGCTCTTCGGCACTAGTTCCAACAGGTCGGGCCGGGACCAGTGGAAGTATTGGCGGTCATGTCGTTCTGGTCGTGCCACGGATTGCTCGCTCTGCATAGAAGCATCTTTCGACTTATTCTGAATAAGACCTGCTGTTCTTTCCAGCAAGCGCTCCATGCGCAGCCGATAGGTGTGCTTTGTGACGGCCTCCAGGTGTCCCGCCTGCGCGATTGCCTCCCGCTCCTCCGGATGGCGCAGGTAGTAATCAATAAGTTCCAGCGCCTCTGCGGGAGTGTGATATTCCACCAGGTGAACGCGGTCCTGGAAAAGTTCCTCCTGCCCATTGTCGTTCAGATGGTTGGTCACCAGCAGCGCGCCGCAGGAAAGCGCCTCAAAGACCCGCATGTTCAGGTCATTATTCAGACAGCAGTTGATGACTATGCGGGCTCGGCTGTAAGTCTCCGCCATCTGGGTATGCGCCACCTGCCCGATGAAAGAGTTGGGGAAATGCCGCTGCACCTGCTCCAAAAGTTGCTGGCGAGGGCCGGGAAAGATGTGGCCCACGAAGGCCACGTCGTAAACCTTCTCCACCTCCAGGCGCTTGTGGATATCCGGGTCGCACGCCAGGGGCAGCCATTCGCAGGAAGGAATTCCAGCCTGTGCCAGGCGGGCCGCCCCTTCCTTCTGCGCGGCAAACACCACATCAAAGTCCCTGGCCCGCCGCCGCGCCCGCTCGAAGTCAAGGTGGGTGTCAATCGCCCAAAAAGCCGAGGAAAGCAGATTCCTTGGAAACCGAAAGTCTAGCCCGTCATCAATGCAGAGAAAGAGGTCGCAGCCGGAGGGAATCTCACTGGTACGGTCGGGGAGGAAATGGGAAACCTGGCAAATCTCGCGCAGGGCACGTAGGCAGTACCCCCCTGTTGTGTCCGCCCTTACACGATCATCATAGACAAGGGCAACGCGCCGAATCTCCACGCCTTCAAGTTCGCTGTTTCACTCCTGGAGTCCTTCCAAGCACCTGCCAGGTCCGCCGAGGCCAAACCGCTCACTCACGCCCCGCACTGCCCCGGCTTCATCCCCGGTTGAGCGCTACACGCTGCCCGGTTTCATCCCCGCCTAGCCGCTACACTTAGTCATGCCCATGCTGATTCAGGTAGCCAAGGCATTGCGACCTAAGAATGCGCGGCTAATGAGGAAAGCGCAAACCCAGCCAAGCCCCACCGCAGATCGCGAATACCAACATGAGGGCTGCCCTAATCCGTCTGCGTTTGGCATTGACGAGCGCAGGTTTACCTCCACATGCCTCGACTACCGAGTCCTGCCAGACACGCTCCCGCAAGTCAAAACAAACAATTGCTACGGCAACAAGAATGGCAGGGAACCAGAAGAAAGCAGGCCAAAACACGATCCGCAGGTGGCCCAGGCGGTCGCCTTGGATTGTTCGAGCGGTTTCAAAACCACAGAAAGCGATCAACCCGACCATCATAGCCGATGCGAAGATGTCTAGCAGGCGCCTTGCCCACTCGCGGCGACGCCTCAGGCCAATGCTACCAATGATGAGCATAGTAGATGCAACAAAGCAGATAAGCGGAAACGTAACAAGAGGCGAATCCGTCAGCATTTCTGGAAACTTATTCACATACAAGTGGAAATCCCGATGGGAAAAAGGCCAGAGCCAAAGTGCTTGGATGAACAGGCCAAATGCACCAATAGCTATTCCGGCAGTAAAACAACTACTAGCCAGTGAGAGTAGAAAGCCTCTGGAAGGCTGCTGCAAACCCATTCCTTGAGAGCACTTGCTCACTACACACCCCGACGAAAGCCTATTTCTGGCGTCCGCGTCCGCAGAGGCAGGGCCAACAATGCAGTTCGCGCACTTCTCCTGTGTACTGCCGGAAAGGTCTTGCGCCTCCCAACTGCTCGAGCCAGATGCCCCATTCGTCCTCCGCTCTAAATACGCACGGCGTCTGAACGCCAAGGCCAAAGTGAAAGTCATATCTGTCTTCGACTTTGAACAATAGCTGGACTATTCTCTTGCCACTTTGAGACTCGCATGGCAAATACTTCTTCGCTAGAGCTCTTGCGGAAATGCCGTAGTTGAAGAAAGTAAAGTAAACATCGGCATCTACAAGAAATGCCAGTGTTCCGATTTTCACTGCTTCCCACTCCCAGCCTGTGTCTATTGGGTCGTCACAGTGCCTCTTCGCTACCATCTCACGGATGCGCTGACGGAATTCACGCATGATCTTCTTGGCCGCTCCAGGCTTCGAGGGAAACTCAAATGGATATTTGACGGGCTTGCGGTTACCCTCTCTCCAGTGGCGGTTCGCGTATGCGGTGTTATTCAAGCCAACGACATCAGCTAGAATTGCGAGCGTCTCAAAGAAGCCCCCCAGTGACCCTGCGAGCTCCGGGTCATATCCGCTTCCTGGGGGGCCATATTGCCAGATTTTTATCGCCCAGTATCCAAGTTGACCACAAACAGCAGCCCAAGGTAGCCCAAGTGCCACCAAAACCAACAACAAAGCGGGGGCCACTTGACCGGAAGGGTCGTTCAGGCGTCCTGGGCTGTTATGGACATATGCATACCAATTGATGCCGAAGTGTAGAGGATCCGGATTCAGCCAATCTCCTCGCGCCGGGTCTTGGCGTCGCCTTCTCACATCATACTGCTGCGCATCGGGTTCCCAACGATACCCCATGCGGCCGATGTAGGTGTAACGGTTCGGGTGGTTGCCGGTGGCGAGTTTCGGGACGCCGAAGGCGGTGCGAATATACGAGGCGAGGACGCTCTCGCCCGAGTCGGTCAGACGGTCGGTGGAGCCTAGACCATCAAAGTGATGCTGTGAAGTCGCGCCAGCGCGCCGCTGCGATATGAGATTCCCGTAAATCTGTGGTTCTAAGGTATACGCGACTTGGGTGGCCCCGCCGTTATCCGTCTCCAGCAACACGTTCTCCATATCATTGAGGAATTTCGTGAGGCCGTTGCTGTCCTCGGCTTGTCGCCGTTTCAA
>Ga0299915_10001699_pt1 | contig 16223 bp, 12 predicted proteins | sample RVTome_13_FD_200263 | JGI IMG/M metagenome (GOLD analysis project Ga0299915, IMG submission 200263) | Soil microbial communities from uranium-contaminated site in the Upper Colorado River Basin, Wyoming, United States - RVT92D227 (version 2) ... | reverse complement strand
GCCCCGATTATCAACCACAAGATCCCCGACCTGGCGATGCATTTCGAAGATTGCCATCTGGCATCTCCGCCAATAATCGTGCACCCCCGAGAAGCGAGACCCCGACTCATTGCTGCCATATTTCGCGTCCGGCATATAGATATCTACTATCCCCTCCAGCAGCCGCAGGGCTTCCAGGGATTCATAGCCGCCGCAGTTATAGACAATGGGAAGCTTCAGCCCTTCTTGCGCGGCCATCTCCAGCGCGGCGAGAAGTTGGGGCATCTGGTGAGTGGGGGTGACCCAGTTGAGGTTGTGGCAGCCGGCGCCCTGCAAGGCGAGCATCATCTTGGCGAGCGCGCTCACGCTCACCTGCTCCCCCTTGCCCAGTTGGCTGATCTCACAGTTCTGGCAGAAGAGGCAGTTGAGGTTGCAGTTGGTGAGAAAGATCGTCCCCGAACCGCCCCGCCCGACCAGGGGACGCTCTTCACCAAAATGAGGGCTGTAGGAGGAAACCACCGGCTCCGCGCCCGTGCGGCAGACGCCGGTTTCTCCCTCCAGGCGATTCACTCTGCACTTGCGGGGACAAAGAGTGCAGGAGCGCAGCATCTCCTGCGCCGCCTTCACCCGCTCTGACAACTCCCCGCCGGCGAGCAATTCCCGATACGCGGGCACAGGCCCTTCTAGCACAGGGCCAGTATATCACACTCCCAGGCGGAGAGTCTTTTCCCCGCCCTCAGCCCTCAACTCTGAACGCTCAACCCTTCGACTTCGCTTGCGCTCCGCTCAGGGCAAGCCCTGAACGCTGAACGCTTTGCTTCGCGCTACGACCGATAGGACCCCACCGGCTCCTGGCGGACCGACTGCCAGGAGGGCAGAAGTTGCTGGAGTTCGCCCTTCTCCACCTCCAGCTGGCTGATTTCCTGGTCAATTTCGTCCAGCCTGGCCTTGATCGCCTCCAGAACATCCCGGATCATTCCTTTGATCTCTTCCGTTGTCGCCATCCTGCTTACACCTCCTGATGATTTCCTCTCCACCTCCGCGCGGCTGCCGGAGGCGCAATATGGTACTGCGGGAGGCGACTCATATCTGCCAGGACTTCATCTCTTCCATGAATTCGTGCTGGGTAAGATCAAGATGCACTGGTGTGATGGAGATGCGATTCTGCTGTATTGCCTCCGCGTCTGTGCCCGTCAGCGAACCTTCGTTAAGGATCTCTCCCCCCAGCCAGTAATACTCCCGGCCGCGGGGATCAATTCTCTTTTCGAGACGTCCCTTATATCTCCTTCTTGCCTGGCGGGTAATCACTGCGCCGCGAATCTCTTCTTCCGGTATTGCCGGCACATTTACATTCAGAAAAAGATCCGGCGGCAATCCGTGGATCGCCACCGCCCTCGCCAGCCTCGCCGCGAATTTCGCCGCCGCGCGGAAATCGAGGAGCCCTTCTCCGGCGACGGAAACGGCGAACGAGGGCAGCCCGAGGATGGTCCCTTCCATGGCGGCGGAGACGGTGCCGGAATAAGTGAGGTCCTCTCCCAGGTTGGGGCCGGGATTGATCCCCGAGACCACCATATCGGGCCTGCACCCAATCAAATCCGAGGCCCCCAGCACCACGCAGTCCGACGGGGTCCCATTGCTCGCCCAGGCCGGCGAACCATCGGCCAGCGCCACCTGGCTCACGCGCAGCGGCTTGTGCAGAGTGATGGAATGGCCCGTCGCGCTGCGGGGCCGGTCCGGCGCAACCGGATAGACCTCGCCCGCCTGCCTGAGTTCCTGGGCCAGGGCGAGCAGCCCGGGGGCATAAACCCCGTCATCATTTGTAAGCAGGAACTTCATCTCTCTCCTGTTCTTTCATCACCTGCAGCATCAGCAAGAGACCGGCCAGTATTAGTCCGGCGGAAATGGCAAATAGGGAGCGCAATGACATTATCCCCGCAAGCAAGCCTCCCAGCAGCGGCGCCGCCAGGCCCCTTATCCCTACAAGAGTATAATGCACCGCGCTGTATCGGGGAATCCTCTCCGGGTCGCTGAATTGCATAACCACGTTAATCAGGGCAACCTCGCTCGCCGAACTGGTCGCCCCCAGGATCAGGGCGATGGGAATCAGCCCGGGAAGGCTCTTCACCAGTATATAACCACAAGCGATCACTTCCCAGCCGACGGTGGCAAGAATTGTGCAAAGAACCGCCCCCCTGCGATCCACCAGTCTTCCCCAGAAGTAGAAGGAAATCCCCGAAAAAAGGGCCGAAGCCGTCGCCAGCCACCCCACCCATTCCGAGGTTATCTTCAGTTCATCCACCTGCAAGATGGGGATGAGCGGGAAATACATCATATAGCCGAAGCCGACGATCAGGAAAGCGATTGAGAATTTGGCAAAGAGGCGATCCTGCCGAAGAACCGTGAGGCCTGCAGCCAGAGGGTGCGCGGGCGAAGGCGCCGGCGCTGGGTCAGGCTCAGGAATGCGGCTGTAGAAGAACACGGGGCCGATAAGGCTTATTGCCGCCACCACCGGCAATACCAGATGAAAGGACCATCTCACCAGCGAAATTCCGACAACTGCCGAGGCCGCCATGCTTGCCGCGGTAATGCCCACCCTCACCAGAGAAGTCAGCCGGCCCCGCCATTCATCCGGATAAATCTCTTTTATGAGCGCAGTATAGGCGGGCATGCAAAAGGGCGGGATGATGGCGCTCACGACCACGATCACAAAGAAGAGCGCCGGGGCTTTCGCGCTGAAGACCAGAAATATCAGAAGCGCCCGCGAAGCGGCCGAACTCACCACCACCATGGCGACCCGCTTCGCCCCTCTTTCGGTATGGGCCGCCCAGAACGGGCTGGCGAGGAAACCGATGAAGGGGGCTGCGCCAATCAGAGAGATGAGAAGCGGACCGGCGCCCAGATCCTTCCTGGCCAGCACGCCCAGAAAGGGCCACACCCCTCCCATGTAGAGGCCGTGGAAGATTCCGCTGAGGCTGTCCAGAACGAAAGCCCGCCGGGTTCTCGGCGGCACCAGACTCAATAGAGACATCTCAGAGTTCTACCAGCCGGGAACGCACAATGTGGGCAAGGCTGTCAATCTGCCGGATGACGGGCTCCGGAATAGGCGAATCAACCGCCAGCACCATAAGCGCAAAATCCCCCTGGCCCACGTGCATGGCGGCGATATTTATCTTATTGTTTCCCAGCAAGGTCCCCACCGCGCCGATGACCCCGGGGCGGTCGTAGTGAGAGGTGAAGAGCATGTGGCCGGAAAGGGCGAAGTCCACCGGGTAATCATCCACCCGGACGATCCGCCCCTCCTGCTTCCCAAAGAGAGTGCCGGCGATGGCGTGTTCTTCCTTCTCGGTCTTCACCCGCGCGGACAGGAGACTGGCATATTCCTCCACCGCCGTGGTTCTCGTCTCTTTCACCGTCAATCCCAGAGACTCGGCCACGAGGCGGGCATTCACCATGTTCACCGCCTCCTCCCGGCTGCGTCCCAGAAGCCCCTTCAGGAAGGCCATCGTGAGGGGGGCGGTTTCCGTCTCCGCCAACTCCCCGCTGCAGGTAAGTTCCGCCTCAACCAGTTGGCCCTCGAGCAGTTGTGAGTGTAAACTCCCGATCTTCTCCGCCAAATTCAAATAGGGCCTCAGCAGTTCCAGCAGTTCGGGCGCAAATCCCGCGGCATTCACCGCACTGCGGGCGGGCCTGTCATGCAGCACCTCCAGGACTTGTTCGGCCACGTCCACCGCCACCTTCACCTGCGCCTCTTGGGTGGAAGCGCCCAGGTGCGGAGTCAGAACAATATTGGGCGCGGCCAGCAGAGGGGAATCCTCCGGCGGCTCTTTTGCGAAAACATCGCACGCCGCCCCGGCCAGCCTGCCGGAGCGCAGCGCCTCCGCCAGCGCCGCCTCGTCCACAACCCCTCCCCGGGCGCAGTTGATGAGCCTCATCCCCGGCTTGCATATCGCCAGGCTCTCGGCATTGATGAGATGCTGGGTCGTTTTGGTCAGGGGAAGGTGCAAGGTCACGTAATCCGACTGGGAAAGCAGTTCCGGCAGTTCCGCCAGCGTGACTCCCAACTTCTGCGCCTGTTCAACCGAGACAAAGGGATCATGGGCCAACACCTTCATCCCGAAGGCGAGCCCGCGCCGCGCCACCTCGCTGCCGATCTTTCCCAGGCCCACCACTCCCAGGGTCTTGCCGTAGAGTTCCACTCCGGTGAACTGGGAGCGCTTCCATTCGCCTTTCTTTATGGAAACATCGGCCTGGGGAAGATTTCGTGAAAGCGACAAAAGCAGCGCCCAGGTGTGCTCCGTCGCCGCCATGGTGTTTCCGCCGGGGGAATTGCAGACGACGATTCCTCGCTGGGTCGCCGCGGGCACATCCACATTGTCAACCCCCACTCCCGCGCGGGCGATGACCTTCAATTGCTTTGCCGCTTGCAGCACCTCCGCCGTCACCTTCGTCTGGCTGCGGACCACCAGGGCGTGATAACTCCCGATCTTCTCTTTCAGCTCCGCCGGAGACAACGGGGGAGAAGTCTCTACCTCCACTTCCGGATCGGCCTTCAGGACCGCCAGTCCCTCCTCGGAAACCCCGTCACACGCCAGCACTCTCCAGCGCGCTGCTGCCTTCGTCTTTTTCAGGGCCTTCGTGTCTGTCTTGCGAGTTGCCATTAGCACTTTGCTCCTTCAAGAGAAGCCACCGCCGCGCCCGCGCCCGCGCCCGGATCCACCTTCATCCCCAGTTCCTTCAGGCCCGCGCCCAAGGCCGCCATGCAGCCCAGAATATCGGTCTCAGAGACATATCCCAGGTGTCCGACGCGGAAGACGCTGTCCTTCAGATGCGCCTGCCCGCCGGCCAAGACCAGCCCGTATTTCTCCAGCAGGAGTTTGCGAATCTTGTCCGGGCCCAACCCGGCGGGGCTCTTTATGGCCGTGATGCAATTACTGGCATTTGCCGGTTTCGCAAAGAGTTCCAGGCCAAGCGCCTTGCACCCCGCCCGCACCGCGTCCGCCAGCCGCTGGTGGCGGGCAAAGACATTCTGCAAGCCCTCCTGGCGCAGCAGGCGGAGGCCCTCCTGCAGCCCATAGACCTGCGGCAGCGCCGGAGTCCAGGGATTTTGCCCCTTCTCCGCGAAACTTCTCGCCTCACCCAAATCGAAGTAAAAGCGCGGCATCTTCGCCTTTTTATAGGCCTCCCAAGCGCGCTCATTCATGCAGACAAAGGCCAATCCCGGAGGCAGCATGAAGGCCTTCTGCGAGGCCGCCACCACCACGTCCAACCCCCAGTTATCCGTCTGGCAATCTATCGCAATCAGCCCGGAAACCGCGTCCACAAGGCTCAGCGCCCCGTGCTCGCGGATAATCGGGCCCAGCACGCTCAAATCGTTATAGACGCCGGTGGAGGTCTCATTGTGCTGGACGAGAACCGCCTTGATCTCCTTGTTCTTATCCTGGGCGAGCCGCTCCTTTACCCGGTTCGGGTCAACCGCCTCTCCCCAGGTGAACTCCATCTCCTCCGCATCCGCCCCGTAAGCGCGGGCGATCTTCAGGAAGCGCTTGCCGAAGGCCCCGATGACGAGAACCAGTACTTTGTCACCGGGGGAAAGCGTGTTAACTACCGCGGCTTCCATGCCTCCCGTGCCCGAGCAGGTCAGCACCAGAACCCCGTTCTTCGTCTGGAACATCTCCTTCAGACCGGCGACGTTCTCGTTCTGAAGTTTGGCGTATTCCGGGCCGCGGTGGTTGATCATGGGCCTGGCGCAGGCGCGCAGCACCGCCTGCGGAACCGGAGTGGGGCCAGGAATCAAGAGGAGTTGTTTCTCTTCCAAAGCGGGCATGGGCTACCTCCAAATCTTGTAGTCGAATGCGCCCTATTATCTAAAAGCGGTGGAGGCCTTGTCAACCGCAGTCTGCGGCGACCTCTTCTGCCTCAAGCAGCGCGAATAGGTGCCATTGGGGAGGAGCCTATTCTTCCTTCTCACGCACCAGGAAGATACTGCCCACATCCCAGTGCGCTCCCTCCACAGGAATGACCAGATAGCGTTGACCAATCTGGCTCAGAATCTGCTGACGGCGCGCGGGCGTTCCACCATAGTGTTGAGAACTGATATAGACCGCTTCAGCTAAATGACTCAGCCAGAGGTCTTCGCGTCCCAGCAAGTACTTCTGAGGCGCAGCGAACAGCAGGCTGTCATCTGACATGTGCCAGAAGACGCGTGGAAGTATCCCTCTTGCCACATTGTCAACCATGACCTTCGTGCAGTCTTCCAGCGGGACCGGCGGATTGTAACTGAGGGCATCCTGACGTGTAGTATAGACTATCCCCCTTGCGCCGGAGAGGAGCATGGCGAGGCAGAAAACCGCCATCAACCCACCTTGGAACTTCAGAATAGGCCGGAAAATGAAGATCGGCAGGAAGGCGAAAAAGGGCCACAGCATGCCGAGATACTTTCCCCCCATAGCATTTCCTGGGCTCACAGAAGCAAGATAGAGTGAGACTATGGTGACCAATAACCAGAGGGGAAAAAAGAGAATATGAAGGCCTGTGAAATCAAGCCTCTGCAGCCGAGGCAGTGAACCCGCCCGCCTATGAAAGAGGGCGGCGAGAAACCAGAAGATCAGCCCCACCGCGGCTGCCACAAGTATGGGTGACAGCCTCCCGAAGGGGAGAGGAACGAAGAAACCCAAGAGGCCCTTCCAGACGGCCTCCAGCCTTGCCTCCAGGGCAATGGAAACAGACTTCTCCATCTGGGCTCTCTGCCGCGCGAGCGAAGCGAGAAAGCCCGGGTGAAGTAAGAGGAAGATTGCGTAGCCCATGGCAATAGAAGAAAGGCCTACTATCAGGCGACGCCCGTCTTTTCTGACAAGTCTTACAAGCAGGAAAACGATCGCGCCGGCCGCGGCCAGTATGAACTGATAGTGCGTGAGCGCACCCGCCGCAGTAGTAATCGCCAGCAGAATGAATTCTCCCCATGCAAAGCGCAGCCTCGAATCGCTGCATCTGATGACCTGCCAGACAAGAAGCACGGTGCAAAGCCCCAGAAGGTCATACTGTCTTGCCTCAACGGAAATCGGGATGACAGCCGGGCTCACTGCCCAAATTGAAGCAACCGCGGCCGCCTCAGTGGAGTTCCTCAGGGTGTATCGGGCAAGCCCAAAGAGGGACAAGGCGGTGAGCACTGCGAGCAGGAGGTTCAATGACGGGCCCGTCCAGAGAGAAACCCCCCACAGCAGGCACCACAGATGCAGGAGCCAGAAATAGAGCGGGGGATGTATATCGTTGTGAGCGAGGTCCGAGGCTATCTGCTTGAAGCAAAATCGTTTTTCCACGCGGATGAACCTCTTCCATTCAGAGGCCTTAACCCAGCAGGCAAAGGGGCGCTGTCCTGCGCGAATGGAAGCGTATTCTCCCTGGTGGCCCGTGGCAGATAGATAGGAGATTCCTTCATCATGGTTGATCGCTCGCCTTCCCTGGATAGCCCAGATGCGCAGAGCAACGCCGGCCCCGATGGCGATGAGGAGGAAAAGGATAGCGATACTGGAAGATCGGATCATTCGCTGCTAACGTAACAAGTTGTTCCCAATAGGATCCAGGCGTGAAGCCCCTTGTTTATCAGGGAAGGCGCGCAGAACCGCCTGCGGAACCGGAGTGGGGCCAGGAATCAAGAGGAGTTGCTTCTCTTTCAAAGCGGGCATGGGCTGCATCCAAGTCTTGTAGTCGAATGCGCCCTATTATCTAAAAGCGGTGGAGGCCTTGTCAACATTCTTGCATCTTGAGATCATTCGCCGCCAAATGGCAGAGGCAGCCGCAGCGCCAACCCTGGCAGGGAGCAATAGTCAGGCTCCAGAACTAGAATGGAGAGATGATCAGGATTAAGAGTCTCAGGAAAGTGGATTTTCCCCTTCTGTCAATCCTGGCCCTCGCGGCCCTGGTCAGGTATTGGGGAATAAGTTTCGGGTTGCCCTATGTTGCCGCCAGGCCGGACGAAACAACCGTAATGAATGTTGCGATGACCTTCTTCTCCGGCGACTTCAACCCCCATTTCTTCAGATATCCAACGCTCCATATGTATTGCCTCTTCTGTCTCTACTGCGGCTATTTCCTCTTCGGTCTGCTGACCGGAAGATACCTATGTCTGCGGGATTTCGCCCGCGAGTACGTCATCAATCCCACGAATTTCTTCCTCCTGGACCGGTTCTTCTCCGCTTTCTTGGGCGTAGCGACTGTTTACATCACTTATCGCCTGGCAAGGGAGATGTTTGGCAGAAGGATTGCGCTCATCTCCTCATTCTTCCTGGCACTTGCCTACTTGCACGCAAGGGACTCGCATTTTGGGGTGACCGATGTCCCCGCGGCTTTCTTGGTCATCTGCTCCATGCTCTTCATTCTGAAAAGCCGCAGCAGCCGGAATCTAAGAGATTACCTCTACGCCGGAATACTCGCGGGACTCGCCGCTTCAACAAAATATGCCGGGGTCTTGTTGCTGGTGCCGATCTTTTCCGCCCATATTCTCAATTCATTGGAGGAAGGGAAAAGCCTCGGGAAATCGCTTCTTGACAAACGAGTTCTCCTCTTCATTGCAGCCCTCGCGGCAGCGTTTCTGCTCACCACTCCCTTCGCCCTGCTGGACTATCCGAAGTTCGCCTCTCATTTGACCTATGAGATTCACCATCTTTCTCGCGGACACCAGATCATCCTCGGCAGAGGGTGGTGGTATCATCTCAGATTCTCATTGCCCCTCGGCCTGGGGTGGAGCCTTTTTCTGGCTTCATTATTGGGCTTCTTCATTCTCTTGAAGCGGGATGCCAAAAAAGGAATACTCTTATACTCATTTCCTTTGGCCTACTACCTCCTGTCCGGAAAGGGCTACACGGTCTTTCTCAGATATATGATTCCCCTGGTCCCCTTTCTTTGCATCAGCGCAGCAATCTGCGTAGTCGAGGTGAGTGATGCACTGAGGAGGCGCCTCAGGCTTCACGGCAATGTCAGTGCATTGCTGCTGGCGGTTTTCATCATTTTGCCCTCGGCCAACAGCCTCCTGCAGTTCAACAGGCTCATCGCAAAGAAGGACAATCGTGCCATTGCAGCAGAATGGGTAAGCGGCAATATTCCGCCTCATGCTTCCATCTATCTGACAGGTCCGATTTGGCGCAGACACCAGACCCATCCCGCATTGGAACTGCTGGAGAGCAAGTTCGGCCTGACGGACTCTCTCAAGGCCGCGAGTTCCAGTGATTCAGGCTTGGGCGCCCTTGGGGAATACGATGAATGGACCTACGAGGAGAAGTCGGGGAAGTTCCTTTTCGACGGGCGGATTATGGATTCTCTGCCTCAATATATAATCCTGAGGGAATCTCCCCTGAGGGCGTATGACAGAATTCCCCGGGGAATAGCGGAGGTGTTGAACAGATACTACTCTCTTAGGGAATCATTCCGCGCGATTGACACTAATGACAAGCGAAATTGGTTCGACCAGCAGGACGCCTTCTATCTTCCCTTTGCCGGGTTCAGCAACGTTCAGAGGCCGGGGCCCAATATCTATATCTATGAGAGGAAAGACAGCCCTGCGAGATGATCAATCTCGGCCAATAGTGTCATGAGGGTCTGTAGGGGCGGCATTGTTGCCGCCCGCCGCAAGTTTCCGGCCCGCAATGAGTGAACTGACCACCAGAGCGAGCCCGATGTCTGGCACAAGATAGTGCCGGCCGAGCACGTATCCCCTGCCCAGCGGAATTGCCGGAAGAAAGGTGAGCGCGATCCAGAAGAGGCCAAAACGTGTCTTCGGATAACGCAAGGCCAAATAGGCAACCAGTGGAAGCACGGCCAGGCCAATGGGAAAAAGCGCTTCCCTGGGGACAAGGGGAAACGGCGGAGCAAGTGTGTGACGCGGCACGGCCAGCGGAAAGACCAGGCCGCCCCAGCCGCTGACCCATGCCTGAAAAAGCCCAACCGGATCCGTGACTGGCTTCCAGTTGATAAGACGAACTGCGGCATAAGCACTCTCCCGCAGCCAAAAGGTTTGAATCACAGCATAGACTAAGGCGAGCGCGAAATAGGGAAGTAACTTTTTCCATCGTGAAGTTTGTCCTTCAAGCACGATCCAGGCCAGCATCAGTATCGGCAGGACGACAACACTCTGCTTCGCCGACAAAGCCAGCGCGAAGAAGATAAGGCCGACAATGTGGCTCTCCGCCAGGAATCCCAGGAAGCATATGACCAGCAGCAGGGTGGAGGGCAAATCAGCAAGGCTGGTGGCGATCCAGGTGGTCGCGCTTCTGTGCGCCGGATGGAGGCAAAAAAGAAAGGTCCCTATGAGCGCGGGAAGAAATCGGCCGGTCATCCGCCATATCAAAGAATAGACCGCACAGACGACCCCGTAGAAAAGAACAAGTGAAAGCAGATGATACCAGACGGGGTCTCTCAGTCCCAGGCTCAATGGCAAGAGCCAGAGGGCATTGAGGATGGGGCGGATATAGCCGCTGTGGCTGCGATGGAATAGATCAGACCAAGAAGCGCTCTGCGCCCACGAGAAAAAGCGCAAATCATCCGAATGATACCAGCCGTCATTGAGCATTGACCCATAGCAGGCTAGGGTCAAAACCAGGAGAAAGCCCAGCGCCAGCAGGTGTCTTTTCATTGCTTGAAGGCTGTCACCTCTTTTCCCCAAGCCAGCAGGGGCCTCCTGGTTATCATCACAAATCCGGCCGGCGACAGATCCCGGTTCGGTCCCCGCCGCCAGCCGCCGCAGAAGGCCGGAACCATGACCTCGCGCCGGCCCATCGCCAGGGAAGACGGCACTGTTCACCCCATCTCCAGCACCACGTAGAACTGCCAGGCCTGTCCAAACCGGATCGCCTTGTCCAAAGGCAGAGCAATGCGCAGGAACGGGAAAAGCGTCTTCCTCCATCGCTCCCCGCCGAGATAGAATAGTTCCATCAGCAGACGGCCGAATCCCCAGCAGTAGCGAACCGTTCTCAGTGCCTTCAATCCGCGCTTCTCCGCATCTCGCAGCAGGTCCGCCATTGTGATTCCGAGATTGATGTGTCCCAGGCGTCCGTCCAGTTCTCCATCGCCATATTGGCAGATGTTCAAGAGACGAGCGAGCCCCGTCGGCGCCCGCCGCGCCGCCTTGACAAAAGGCAAAGGACTCCGCAGACCGCCTTCGACTGTGGAGATGATGGCTTTCCCTCCCGGCCGCAAGACTCTGCCGATCTCCGCCAGTACCGGTAGATAGGAGGGAAGATGCTCGAATACGTCTGAGCAGAAGACCACATCGAAACTCTCCGCTGGAAAGGGGAGTGATTCGCCCCTGGCGGAGATAAACCGAATCTCCGGGTGATTCATCAACTGAGGTGAGGGACTGGGGTCAATCGCAGTTACGCGATTCCCTCTGCCCGCCAACCGCACCGTGAATTGCCCGTCTCCACAGCCTACATCCAGGAGGTCCAGGTTGCTCAGAGAGGCGATCTCGCTCTCCAGATACTGCATCCGGAGGTAGCGGTTGAGGGCCTTGTAATAGCCGAATAAGCGGTAATAAGCCTCGCTCCAAAATTCGGATTTGAAGCCTGGAGGCCTCCATCTGTAATCAACGGGCCTATTCGCCTTCACCGCCTGTGCCATGCCTCAATCGCCTGCGGCTCGGATTCTCTCACCTGGTCCCGATGCCCTTCGGAAAGGCTCTCATCTTTTCGGGACTGATCTGAATGGTGTTGCGGAAATAGACCCAAAAAGATCGCTCTCCATAGTAGTTCTGGCGAACCTTGCCGATCAGGCGATAGGTATCGGAGAACCTGGGATCGTTCGTAAGACCGGCCTGCTTGGGAAGGAATCTCGGCTCTGTGGGAGATGTTGAGACGAGCACGACAACATCTGGTTCTCTGGAGAAGAAGTAATCATCCGACCAACCATATTTGGCAATGTGAAGGTCAGTCAGCGACTCGATATTGGAATCAAAGGTGCGAAGGCCCGAGTAATAGGCCGCCGCGCCGATGTCGCTTATGGCCAGAAGAGACCTTTTCGGGACGGCATTCCGCAGCCATTTCCCCAGGGCCACTACGGAGGCGTCAGTGTTCTTGTTGAGCGTCGTTGCGTCCTTCTTGATCGTCGCAACACCCCAGAGGCTCATTATTACCAGCGCTGCTCCCCCCAGGGCGAAGAGCAATCCTCGGCGGCGATGAGTCCTCCGACAAAACTCGGCGAAGAAAGAATCTTGTGCCAGGCTGGCTGGAACCGTCAACAGCCCGACAAGGACAGAGTGGTACCGCATCCCTGGCATCCAGTCCCTGAAATTGACATACACCGCCATATACACCGCGGCCAAGACAAATGATGCGAATTCAGGGGGAAGCGAGGAGACCCTCGAATCCCTCGAGAAAAGGCCGCCTAATCCCAGCAAGGCCAGGGCCAAGTAGTAATAGCCGAAGGGCGCCCAGAAAATGCCGTGGAAGAAGAAAATCCTGTTTCGCTGCCAGGTCTGAAACACCGGATGGTCTATCACTCCCTTTGAGCGCGAGGGCGTGGGGAAGAATTCGCGAAACCACTCCAATCTCCAGGCCGTATAGAGCACCATTGCTGCAAAGAAAATGATGAATGCGAACAACAATGGTCTTATCAGAGATGGCGCAAGGGGATCCTCGCGCCTTTTCGTTTTGGCAGCATACAGCAGACAAACGGCGATTACCGGCAAAGCGATGATCCCTTCGGGCCTGGCAAGGCTTAGAGCCGTGCAACTGAGGGACAGCATCACAAACCAAACCAGTTTCCGCGTGGAAAAAGCGTAATCCGCGCAGGCCACTGAAGCCAACAGGAGAAACGCGAACAAGGGCGTCTCCAGACCCGACACGGAGTAGAGAATGAAGGGTCCCGAGCAGGCGAAAAGCAGCAGGGGAAGGGCGGGCTGCAAAGGATGGACGCTGCGGCGCCGCAGAATCACCCAAAGAACCGTTAGGCTGAGCACTCCGAAAAACACCCCCATCCGCGTCGCCCACAGAGGCATATCCAGTCCGACGCGCGGGAAAAGAGAGCAAAGCAGAATCCAGAGGAAATTGCTGTAGCCCTCCACCGGCTGCTCGCCCGGGTTAAAAGTGATGCCATGGCCCTTGGCAAGATTGTCCGCATACCTGAAAGAGATATAAGAATCGTCGGGAAGGAAGGGCATCATCCTTCGGGCGAGGTGGAGGAATACCACAATAGAAAAGATGAGAACGCAAAGCGAGACCGCCCGGTTGCTTGTGAGTCGTGGGCCCATGACTTTTCGCCCCAGTTCACCGCCTGTGCCAGGCCTCCACGGCCAGCCGGCGCAAGGTTTCCCAGTCCGCGCCTGCAGGAACTTCTTTGTGCTTGCTCAGGTATTCTCCGGCAAGGCGCACGAGGTCTTCATCTATTTCTTTCGGACCCGCAGAGATTGCCGCCAAGAGCAGCATCTCGGCGATTTCCACCCAGGTCAGCCAGCGATTTGCCCGTAAATCGGCATAGAACTGCGCCGCCTCCGGCCACCCCTGAAAGGTCACCCCATAAGGATAGCGGAATGGCAGCAGAAACTTCAGTGTCTCCAGCACGAAGCGGCTCGCCTCCAGCCAATCGTCAATCATATCCGCGGCGGGGCACGGAGGCCCCGCCCTACATACCCCCTCCGTGACCGACAGATTTTCGGTTCCTTGTAGGGCGGGGGTTCCCCTGGGCTCCGTAGCCTCGGCGAAGGAGGCACCCCCCGCCGAATTATCAGCGGCGGTGCCTCCGCGCCCCGCCGAAATGCCTGCGGGATCCAGTTTGAACTCCGTCGCCCGCCGAACCATCTCGACCTTCTTCGGATCAAACTTGTATTCCAGGGCGAAGCGCTCCGCCCGCTCCGAATAGAGCCAATGATAGCGCCGCTTGAAGACCAGCAAGGCATCCGACGCGCCCAGAACCCCTTTCGCCGTCTGGAAGCGCAGGAAAAGCATCTCCTCGGGGTTTGGCGTTCTCTGCAGAAATTCAAGGGAAAATCCTTCCAGCAAGCACAAGATCCGATTGAAGAGCAACTTTTCCGCTTCGGCGAGCGAAATCTCCCTTTCGTGCCAGGCGGGAATAGTCGCCAGAATGTCCTTCGGTCCCAACAGAACCAGCCCGCCGTGTCTGAGGTCATAGTGGAGGATGGTGCAGGGCAATTTGGGGAGTTCGTCAAAGAGGCGGGGCAGCAAATCAATGTGGCGAATCCCCACCCGGGCGGCAAGTTCATCTTCCAGCGGGGCGACCTCGGCCCGGCCGCTCTTTTCCATTATCACTATCAGGTCATAATCATTTAGAGGAGTAACCTCGTCTCCCTTGCGCAGAATCGAACCCTCGCTGCGGGAGAAGCCTCCGGTCAGAACAACCGCAATGAGATCGGGGAGGCGCTCCCGCAGCCCGGAGACAATGGTCTCCAGGTCAGCGCGGATGCGCCGGTCAATCGCCTCATCCTGATGAATAGTAAAATGAGTGGTCATGTCAGGTCTGCGGGCCGCTGGGACGGAGAATGCGCTTGAGGCCTCGCGCTATCTTGTAGGGCAGGGAACTTCGCACCTTACGGGCGAAGGCCTCCAATCCCTCAATCTCCGTTCGCAGCCTTCCGATGTGCTCTTCATGCTCGCGGATGCGTTCCTTCAGGCTGCGGATGCGCTCATCCAGCTGGCGAACCCGTCCCTCCTGCTGGCGAAGCCGTCCCTCCTGCTGGCGAAGTTTTGCCTCTTGCTGGCGAATGAGGCGCTCCTTTGATTCTTCCAGGCGGCGCAGCAGCCGCACTTGTTCCTCTGCCGTCCTCGTTCTTCCCAGCAAGCGGGTCATGAAACGCACCGTAGTCGTGTTCAGCCAGGAGGAGAAGTCCAGTTGGAGTTCGCTGTCTGCGGGAGCAGGGGAGGCGGCCGCGGCGCCCATCTCCTGGGCGATTCCCTGCAGATACCAGAAATGGAGAAGCGCGCGGGCGAAGCGCTCGAAAAACTCCGGATCGGCAAGGTCGTCAATTCCCAGTTCCTCTCGAAGTTCGGGATCTTTGCGGATAAAGACGGCCGCGGCCCGCCCCAGGGCGCGCTGGCGGCCGGCAATGCTCTGCCAGGTGTGTTCGTGATGGTGATAGGTGATGGCCGCTCTCTCCAGCACCAGCCTTACACCCAGCCGGGCGAGCCGCATCCCCAATTCGGTATCCTCAAGCGCCGCCCATTTGAAATCCTCGTCAAATCCGCCGGCCTGAACGAGGTGCTCTTTCTTCGCGGAGACATTGCTGGTGTAGAAGAATTGCGGCCCCACTCGATCAGGATTTTCCATCATGGGATAGGCCGTCTGTCCGTGATGGGCGAGCAGGTGCATGAGAGGATTGAGATTCGCCTCCGGATGCCAGTCAACATAACCCAGGACGGCGATATCCTTTTCCGCTTGATGGCGCCGGCCGTGCTTAAGAAGCAAATCCGCGTCAGGAATGCAGTCATCGCCGGTGAAGAGAATCACTTCTCCGCGCGCCTGCCAAACCCCGAGGTTCCGGGCGGCGGCGGGCCCCTTCTGTTCGCCGGTCAGATAGCGCAGGTGCAAATGGGGAAGGGAAAATTCGGCCAGAAAATCCGCCGTCCCGTCGGTGGAGCCGTCATCCACCACCACGACCTCGTAGAGATCCTCCGGGTAGGACTGGTTGGCCATTGCCTCCAGCGCCCGCCGCAGCATCTCCTTGCGGTTGTGAGTGGGCAGGATGACACTTATGAAAGGCAGATTGCTCTCGCTCATCGCCTTGCCTCGCATACATATTGTGGGGGCGAATCTATATCCGCCCGAAGAAGTTCCATCAAAATGGGAAATATCTGCACCATCTCAACCGGCCCGCCTTCGCCAGAGGCTGCGGCGGGGAGGCCTGTTCCCTCACCCGCAACCACCAGCCTTGCCCAGTTCGCCTCCGCCTCGGGCAGATAACCGTGCATCCCCCTCACCGCCTCTTTGCCCTGGAAGAAATTGGGATGCAGGACCACTCCCTCGTCCGCCGCCCAGATGAGTTCTCCAAAGCGCTTATCGCTGAACCGGAAGTGCAGCCTTTCCAGGTCCTCTTCTGTCAACACTCTCCCGCCGGAGAAGCGGGCGAGTTCCTTCTCAATCCTCCTCCGCGCGGAATCGCTCTTGAACCAGAAGCGCGCCTGGGTGGAATCGAGGAAATAGATGTAATCTTCCGGTGCGCGCAAACCGGTTTGTTGCAGCAGCGGCAGAATATTCACCCTTCGCGCCACCGGAACCATGCCGTGGTCACCAAAGAATATCCCATTCCA
>Ga0299915_10001696_pt1 | contig 16248 bp, 5 predicted proteins | sample RVTome_13_FD_200263 | JGI IMG/M metagenome (GOLD analysis project Ga0299915, IMG submission 200263) | Soil microbial communities from uranium-contaminated site in the Upper Colorado River Basin, Wyoming, United States - RVT92D227 (version 2) ... | reverse complement strand
ATCATCGCCGGCGGGATGGAATCCATGAGCTCGGTACCCATGACCGGGCACCACCTCAGCCTCAACCCGTGGCTGGTGGAGAACTACCCCGAGGTCTACATGAGCATGGGTCTGACTGCCGAGCGGGTGGCGGAGGAATTCAAGGTCTCGCGGGAAGAGCAGGACGACTACGCCTGCAGCAGCCATCAGAAGGCCGCGGCCGCAGTGGATGCCGGCAGATTTGCGGAGGAGATCGTTCCATTCGAGTTCGAGGAGGTCCGGCTCGGTCCCGGGGGGGCCCTGGTGCGCGAACGGCATGTCCTGGAGCAGGACGAGCACTTGCGCCGCGAGACCTGCATGGAAGGTCTGTCCAAACTCAAGCCGGTCTTCAAACAGCGCGGCACGGTGACCGCAGGCAACTCCTCCCCCCTCAGCGACGGCGCGGCCGCGCTGCTGGTGATGGAGGCCGCCACCGCGGCCCGGCTGGGCATGCAGCCGCTGGCGCGCTTCGTCGGTTTCAACGTGGCCGGGGTGCGCCCGGAGATCATGGGGGTGGGACCGGTGCGGGCGGTGCCGCGGGTGTTGGATCGCACCGGGCTGCGGCTCGGTGATATCGACCTGATCGAGCTCAACGAGGCCTTCGCCTCTCAGAGCGTGGCAGTGATCCGCGAGCTGGAATTCGATCCGGCGATCGTCAACGTCAATGGGGGCGCTATCGCCCTCGGCCACCCGCTGGGCTGCACCGGTGCCAAGCTCACCACGCAGATCCTCTATGAGTTGAAACGGCGCAAGGCCCGCTATGGGATGGTGACGATGTGCATCGGAGGCGGGATGGGCGCGGCCGGGATCTTTGAGAACCTGAACTAGGGAGCGAGCATGTCTGAGCAACTGACCATCGAGAAGTTGATGTCGTTGATGCCCAAGGCATTCGTGCCGGAGAAGGCCGGCGACCTGGAGGCGGTGATACAGTTCAATCTGAGCGGGGAGGGAGGCGGGGACTGGGCGGTCACCATCAGCGAGGGCAGCTGCAGTGTGAGCCGGGAGGTGGTCGAGAACCCCAAGCTCACCCTGTCGGCACTGGCCAGCGACTACCTGGACATCATCACCGGCAAGGTCAATGCCATGTCCGCCTTTGCCGAGGGCAAGGTCAAGCTCAGGGGCGATCTGGCGTTGGCCATGAAGCTAATGACCTTCTTTAAGCTTCCGGCCTGACCGAAGAAGGGCCCAGCACCCGGGCGCGGTGGGGGACGTGCGCGAGCGGGTCCAACCCCAATTCCAGCAGCACCTCTTCGGGGCGGCCGGTGGCGCCTTCCCGGGCGGCCAGCTGCATGACCAGTCTGGGCCGTTCAACCCGCTCCCCGACTTCCAGCGTCAACCCCTCGACCAGAGGGCGTAGATCGTAGCTCTTGCCGCGCCGCTCCCGCGGCAGAGAATCGGAGCCGAGCAGCCGCTGGATGGCGTCCTGCAATCGGGCCGCATCCGCAGCGGCCGCCAGGTCCACCTTGTACTCGCAAGAGCTGACCTGTCGCTGCAGCGGTGGAGTGCCGGCCGGCACCGGCCACACCGCCTCCACGAGCAGCCCAGGCGGCGCCGCTTTGCGCAGCGCCTGGCACAGGTCCTCGGATTCCCAGCTCGTTTCCAGCATGACATCCAGCAGGTCGCCCTGACTGGTGCATCCCAGCGGCAGCGCCAGCCCGAGGTTGAGCCGCGGGCGAGGGTTGTAGCCCTCCGAATAGGCCAGCGGCGCACCCGCACGGCGCAGAGTGCGCTCCCAGGCGCGGTGCAGGTCCAGGTGTCCGATGAAGCGCAGCGGGGCACTCTTGGCGAAGCGGATCCGGTAGCGGAACGGGGCTTCTTCTGGCATGCGGGCAGCCGCGGGGGAGCCCCCAGGAAAGATCTGGGGACCGACCAATTCGGTCAGATCGAGTCTACGCCGGAACCAGCGGGATGACCTCGGCGGCGCGCTTCCGGCTGGGCGAGCGCACTTCCGGGCATTCCCACACCTCTCCCGGATTGGAGCGCCGTAGCTCGGCGAACTTCGGCAGGATGCCGCAGGCGAAGCAGCGCTCGCGGCAGTCGACTCGGGTCTTGCCCCGCAGGCTCCACAGGTAGTCCTCGGTCAGGAACTGCTTCTTGACCGCCGCGTCAATGTGATCCCAGGGAAAGATCTCGTCGATGGGCCGGTCGCGGTGAGTGTAGAAGGCCGGGTCCAGATCGGCCTCCTGGAAGGCCTGCAGCCAGGCGTCGTACTGGAAGTGCTCGCTCCAGGCGTCGAAGCGGGCTCCCCGCTGCCAGGCCCGGTAGATCACTTCACCCATGCGGCGGTCGCCACGAGACAGCCAGGCCTCCAGCATCGTCTCCTGGGGATGGTTCCAGTTCAGCTTGAGCCCGCGGCCGCGCAGCTGGCGCTTCAACAAGGCCTGTTTGGCCTGGATCTGCTCCAGGGTGTCGCAGGGCACCCACTGGAAGGGCGTGTGCGGCTTGGGGATAAAGGTGCTCACCCCGGCGGTCACCTTGGCCCGGTTGCCGATCAGCTGCCGTCCCTCGGCCAGGACGGCCTTGCACAAATCGGCGATGGCCTGCACATCCTCCAGAGTCTCGGAGGGGTGCCCGATCATGAAATACAGTTTGATGGTGTGCCATCCGTGCTGATAGATGGCGCGGGCGGTCTCCAACAACTGTTGGGTGGAGACCGGCTTGTTGATGATCTCCCGCATGCGCTCGGTGGCCGCCTCGGGGGCCAGGGTGAACCCGCTCCGGTGGCTGTTCCCCTGCAGCAGATCCATCAGCTCCACCGAGAAGGTCTCGATGCGCAAAGAAGGTAAGGACAGGTCCAGGTGCCGGTCGGCGAAGCGGGCGCTGACCGCCCGAACCAACTCCAGAATGTCGTCGTAGTCCGAGGAGGATAGGGAGAGCAAGCCCACCTGCTCGAATCCGGTCTCGGCCAGGGCCCGCTCGATGCCCTCCACCACCTCCTCCACCGGTCGCTCGCGCACTGGCCGGGTGATCATCCCGGCCTGGCAGAAGCGGCAGCCGCGGGTGCAGCCGCGCATGATCTCGATCGGGATGCGATTGTGGGCGATGTCCAGATAGGGGACGATGAGCCGGGTGAGCGGTGGGGGCAGCTTGGCCACGATGCGCTTGATGACCGGCAGCCGGGCTTCCGGGAACAACGCTTCCACCTGCTGTAGTGTCCCATCGGCATGATAGTGCACACGGTACAGAGAGGGCACATAGACGCCCCAGACGCCGGCCAGGTGGCGGAGCAGGGCTTCACGGGACTGTCCGCCGCCTTTCCAGGCGCGGACGCAAGCCAGGATGTCCAGGATGACCTCTTCGCCCTCGCCGATCACAAACGCATCGATGAAGGGGGCCATCGGTTCCGGGTTGTAGCAGGCATGCCCGCCGGCCACCACCAACGGATCGGTCGAACCGCGATCGGCGGTCAGCAGCGGGATGCCGGCCAGGTCCAGCATGTTGAGGGCGTTGGTAAACAGAGTCTCATAGGGGAGGGAGATGCCCAGGACGTCGAAATCACTCAGCGGGTGGCGCGTCTCCAGGGAGAAGAGCGGCAAGCCGGTCGCACGCATGGCGGCTTCCATGTCCGGCCAAGTGGAGAAGGCCCGCTCGGCCAGCGCATCCGGCTGGCGGTTGACGATGTCGTACAGGATGGCCAGCCCCAGGTTGGACATCCCCAGCTCGTAGATGTCCGGGAAGGCCAGGGCCACCCGCAGCGGCACCCGGTCCCAGTCCTTCACGGTCTGGTTGAGTTCGCCGCCGGCATAGCGGGCAGGTTTCTGTACGCCGGGCAGGAGTCGCTCCAGGGTCCGGGATAGCTCCTCCGGCCTCATCGCAGCGCCCCGCTTCGAATTCTGACAAACATGGTTACATTATTACACACACCGCACGCATGTTACAATCCCGGCCGCTGCCCCCATCGTCTAGTGGCCCAGGACGCGGCCCTCTCAAGGCCGAAACCGGGGTTCGAAACCCCGTGGGGGCACCTCGCCAACCTCCCGCCCAGGGCGGGAGGCTTGTATTCTGGACCGAATCGGTAAGCTTCCTGTAGGCTCTCCCTCTCGCTGCATGCGCTAGGATAGAGTGCGATGTCACGAACACAGATCCGTGCGGCGGCTCCCCGAACTGGGGTAGCGAACCGCCGCGCCCGAGTTGCCCACGGGCGAAAATCGGATATATACTGGATCGGCTCAGTCCCAGGTGGGGGGCGCAGGGGAGCGCTGCCCTTCGTGGACCATCAAAGGCTGTGCAGTTCACGCGCAGCAGACCCGTGGGGGAAGGCTGACAGGGGATCTCCGGTCACCGGCCTGACATTCCAGCCTGGGGTCCGCTTGGTTTGGAGGATTCCCATGGAAGGCTTGAACCCGGTGGCTCTGGCGGATGAACTCCACGATGGAGTGATCCAGGAGCTCTCCGCGCTGCTGCTGCAGCTGGAGACCTATGAGCGCCGCCTGTCCTCCGACCCCGCCCGCGCCAAAGCCGATCTGGATCGCATCAAACTCCAGACTCGAGGCACGCTGAAGTTGTTGCGCGAGCTGGTCACGCGGCTGCGAGCTGGCTAGACGGCATGCCCGAATCCAAGAAGCGACCCCTGCGCCTGCTGATCGCCGAGGACCACGTGGTGGTCCGCCAGGCGCTGCGGGTGATGTTGGAGATGGAGCCGGAGCTGGAAGTCGTGGGCGAGGCCCCCAACGGCGAGGTGGCGCTCCGGCTGGCGCATGAGCTGAAGCCGGATCTGGTGCTCATGGACATTCGGATGGAAGGCATGGATGGAGTGGAAGCCACCCGCCGCTTGCGCCAGGAGCTTCCCGAAATCGGCGTGCTCGTGCTCACCGGGTATGGCGAGGACGCCGTGCTGCTCCGGGCAGTGGAAGCGGGCGCACACGGCTTCCTTTTAAAGGACGCCTCGGCAGTGGAGGTCAAGGAGGCCATCCAGCGGGTGGTGCGGGGCGAGTCGTTGGTCACCCCCTCCCTGCTGCGCAAGCTGCTGGACGAGTTCTCCCACCGGGAGCGGGATGCCCAGCCGGCGCATGCCGACCTGACCCCCCGCGAGCTGGAGGTGTTGGAGGCCCTGGCCCGGGGGTTGAGCAACGAGGACATTGCCAAGGAGTTGGTGATTTCGGAGAAGACCGTCAAGACCCATCTGGGGAATGTTTTCAGCAAGCTGCACGTCGATGGCAGGGTGCAGGCCATGTTGTATGCGATCCGGGAGGGGCTGGTTAAGGTGTAGCCTGCGACCCCAGACCTAGGTCCCTGGGCGGAGGCTGCCCCGGGAGATGCGACGGAAGGCCGGTCCATTGATCGGCCTTTGCGCTTGTATGGGTCAGGCCCGGAAGCCGATGCCCTCGGCGGCCGCGCCTGCCATAATGGTCGAGAGAGAAGTGGAAACACCAGCCAAGCGGACATGGGTCCGCGGGCTGGTTTTTTTTTGCACGAAGTTGGCTGGTCGCCGGCCACGTTGAGTGGGCCAGTTTTGTAAGCGCATTGAAGGGTCGAGACGGGCTGGCTCAACTTAATATGGGAGGAAGATTGTCGCCAATCCGGGTGACATTCGGGCCCCATGTTCCGGACGGGACTTGGGGACTTCCCGACATTGTGGAAGTGCGGTGAGAGCACCTCACCGCGCGAGACGTTTGAGGCGTCGACTGTTGCCGTTTGCCTGGATGCAAGATCGCGATGCTCCCCTGAGCTTGGGCTGGCTGGGAGCCTGGGACTGGGCCCCGGTGACGCTGGCCCTGCTGCCCATGTCCTCGGCTTCCTCCGGATTCAAGTGGCTGGCCTACGCCGCGTTGTTCTTCGGGATCCTGTTCTTCCTGTATGCCTTCAAATACTACGCCGGGATGGCCATCATCCTCATCGCCAACGGCAACGGCAATGGGAATGGACACGGGAACGGCCACGGCAACGGCAACGGGAACGGCAACGGATTCAACGGCTTCAATGGGCTGGCTAAGGCCAATGGCGGAGCCAGCCAACTCAGCCATCAACCCTTCGTATCGCTGCATCTGCCTCTATACAACGAACCGGCAGTCGTTGATCGGCTGCTGCAATCCTGCACCTCGTTGAGCTATGACAACTACGAAGTCATCGTGGCCGATGACTCCACCGACGAGACCACCGCCATCCTCAATCAGCGCTGGGCCTCGCACCCGCGGGTCAAGATCTCCCACCGCCAGGATCGCCGGGGCTTCAAGGGCGGCGCCCTGCAGAAGGCCCTGGAGATCACCAATCCGAAGACCGAGTTCATTGCGGTCTTCGACGCCGACTTCATTCCGCCACCCGACATCATCCAGCAGTTCCTGGTCTATTTCTACGGGGCCAACGGCAACGGGCACGGCAACGGTGACTCGCACCCGCCGCGGCTGGTGGACGATCGCCTGGCGGCAGTTCAGGGATACCAGTGGCACATCCTGAACGCCTCGGAGAACTGGATCACCAAAGGCATCCGCTCGGAATTCGCCGGCTCCTACGTGATCGAGCGCTCGGTGCAGGAGCTGCTGGGCTCCATGAAGATGATCGCCGGCTCGGTGTTCATGATCCGGGCCGACGTGATGCGGCAGCATGGCTGGCATACCTCCATCACCGAAGACTGGGAGCTCACGCTGCGCCTGTACCTGAGCGGGTACAAGGTGCTGTACACCCCCTTCATTCAGGCTCCTTCCGAGTGCGTGGCCAGCTTCAAGCAGCTCGCCCGCCAGCGCATGCGCTGGGCGGAAGGCCACACCTACAACGTCAAGAAGTACTTCATGCAGGTGATGTCCTCACCCAACATCTCCCTGACGGAGAAGTTCGAGTTCCTGTACTTCGCTCCGTACTATCTGCAGTCGGTGTTCTTCATCCTGGGCACCGGCTGCTGGCTGGTCTCCGAGCTGCTGCTGCGCTACCACTTGCCGATGCTGCCGGCGGCGTTGGGCTGGACGCTGGTCTTCACCAACGCCATGTCGCTGGCCCTGATGAACCTGACCGGTCTCTTCATGGAGCGCGGCGTCCGCCGCAACTGGAGCGGACTGCTCTCCTTCGTCCTGCTCACTTACATGCTGGTGCCCTACCAGGCCTACGCCGCCCTCAAGGGCCTGATCTCCCCGCGGGAGGGCGGCTGGCACCGCACCCAGAAGACCGGCGTCATCACCGACGTGGTCGACAAGTTGGGCCTGGGCAAGCGCATGCGCAAGCTGCTGCCCAAACAGAAGAAGAGCAAGAAAGGCTTCATCGACGTGGGCAAGCGCCTGGGCCTTCCGGCCGCACGGCTCGTAGAGCGCGTGCCCGAGCCCATCCGGCGGCGGGCCCGCGGCATGAGCCTGGGCCTGCGCATCGCCTCCGGCCTGGCGGTGGTGCTGCTGCTCCTGGCCATCCTGGCCGGGGGCATATCGGTGGTGTCGGCTGCGCCCGACGCCTTCTACCTGCACGCCACTTCGCTGCTCGACGGCGAGGGCATGAACATGGCCACCGGCTCGGGAGCCGCCAGCCAGGTCTTTGATACGCCCGGGCAGACCGGCACCTGGTACACCGAGCTGGACTACCCGGCCGGAGGCGAAGACTCGACTCTGGACGCCGGCGCGTACAGCATGAACCTGTACTTTGACGCGTTGCCCGGTGGAAATTGGTGGAACCTGGACTACGCCTGGCGTGAGCCGATCACGATCTCAACCGGTTCTGCGGGCGTCTCGAGCGGCTACGAAGTCGGAATCTCGATCGACCACGCCGCCCTGGTAGACGCCGGCAAATCGCTAGCCTCCGGCGATGACATCCGTATCGCCTACTTCGACGGCGTCGCCTGGGTCGAGCTCGATCGGGTGCGCGACCCGCTCACGAACTGGTATGCCGCCGATACCAGGCTTTGGTTCGCCCTCACAGCCCCCATCCCGGCCGACAGCAGCGATACGGACTACTACCTGTATTACGGCAACCCGGCTGCCGGCGCCCCGCCGTCAGACATGGAGGCGATCTTCAACATCGGCGACAGGTTCGAGGACGGAGCCCTCTCCCCTCAATTCCGGGTCTCGACTGCCGGGGCGGCGAATGTCTACGAAACATTTGGCGAGGCCATCATCGACGGTGGTTGGGATGATGGCGATGCCGCCATCATCATGCCTGAGAACTCCCTGCCCTTCAGCCGGCAATTCGCCATGCGCATCATCACCAAACTCGAGAGTGGAGACTCTGCTTGCTGTGCCCCGGCCGAGACCGCGTTGCTGGCCGTGGTTGAGAGTCCATTCGAACCGCAGGTGACTGACGGCGCCACCCAAAACCCCCTTCGACGCATCCTGGTGACGCACCAGGCCAACACAGGCGATGTCTTCATTTCCTATATGGACACCGTTGACACCCTGAACTATTGGGATGGTGCGGACTGGACTGCCACGCCGACCGCCTGGACCAACTGGGCACTTGACACCTACACCGCGATCGAGCTGAACAGCACAGGAACCAGCTGGCAGATTGTGGTCCGGGATATGGCCGGGGCGCTGCTGACCCAAACCACCGCGGTTGACTGGGCCACCGTGAAGGACGACGGTGACGACTTCTGGTCCTACTGGGGGGAGGTATACACCGACCAGCACTGGGCCGTTCAACGCACGGATTGGTTGGATATCCGGGATTACGTCATGCCGGAGCCGACGGCCCTGCTGGGCGCAGAGCAGGGCCACCCCTCGGTGGACATCACCATCTCCGTCTACCACACTGCCGCCGACGGCACGGATCCGCAGTTGATCGTCTCCAACACGGCAAGCATCACCGACCAGACTGCCGACCCGCTGATTGTCGACCTGGGAAACGGAGCCCAGCAGACCTTTGCGGCGGCAGATCCTCGCAAGCTGCAGGTATTGATCGCGGTCGACGCAGTCGATCCCGGCGGCAGCTTCACCCTGGCCTATGACTCTTCCACCGACCAGAGCCGGCTGGAAACGCCCAGCCTGACGGTGTTGGACGTGGCCCTCCTCCTGGGCCTGGTGGCGGTCTTCATCCCCATTGTCACCGCCCTGGCCACCGAGCGCCGCCGCATGGCCACCCGCATCATCAGCGTGATCCTGGCCCTGCTGTTGGCGCTGGCCGTGCTGTCCTCGCAGGTGGCGCCGGTAACCGCTGCGCCGGACTCGTTCTACCTGCATGACAGCAGCCCAGCCATTGCATTCGAAGAGCTGGAGTCCGGCGGGGACGGGAAGGACTTGATTCCGCCCGATGCAGACGTCGCCGTCACGAACTGGACCGACTTCGGTGCCAACGGCATCCATTTCGATGAGCTCGACGAGACGACCGCCGACGACGACACCACCTACACCCAGACCAATGCCGCCAGCGGCGGCACCGGGGATGACCTGACGGTCAGGCTGACCGACCTCCCGGATCCGCAGAACAACGTGAATCACGTGGTCGAGTATCGCTGGCGCAACGCCGGGGACAGCACCGGAGTCGAGGCGCTGGCATTCAGCGCCGAACTACTGCAGGGCAATACAGTCATTGCCTCCCAATCGCAGTCGGCGGCCTCGGTGACTTCCCAGCTGACCTGGACCACCAGCACTTTCACCCTCTCGACGGCGCAGGCCGACAGTATCACCGACTACAACGACCTGCGGATTCGCTTCAACATCACCACCAAGACCGCCGGGACCGGTTCACGCATCCTGCGCGTCAGCTGGGCCGCGTTTACGGTCAATTATCCACTCACGGTCTCCACCTCCGCCAACCTGACCGCCGCTGCGGACAATCTGTACCTGGCCGCGATTTCCACCAAGAACGGCTCCGCTGTGGTGCAGTCGGTCAGCGGGCTGGGCCTCACCTGGAGCTCGGTGGACCGCCAGTGCGGCGGGCGCAACCAGACCATGGTGGAGGTCTGGAGTGCCCTGGGCACCCCGACCGGCGATGGAATCGTGACCGCGAGCTTCGATACGGCCGAAAACAACGCGGTCATCTCGGTCTCCCGCTACTCCGGCGTGAATACGGCTGACCCGATCGGTGCGGTCAACTCCGCCAACAGCAACGGGGTAGATGGGGCTTGCAGCGGCGGGACAGATGCCCTCACCGGTACGGTGAACCTGACCACCACCGTCGCCAATTCGTACGCGTATGGCGCCTTCGCGCTGCGCAACCGCGCCATGACCCCGGGGACGGGGTACCAGGAGCGGGTTGAGACCTACTTTGGTGCGGGCGGGGATGTGGCGGGGGTGGGTACAGAAGACCGCCTGGTCGCCTCCGCCTCGACCGTGGCGGTGGACGCCAGCTTCAACACGAATCTCGACTGGGCCGTGGTAGGGGTGGAGATCAAGACGGCTGGCGCCAGTCCGGCCGGCAAGATGATGGACACCGTCGCGGGCGCCGGCGCGGCCACCCTGAGCTTCAATACCCCGGGCCAGAACGCCTACTGGTACACCGACCTGAGCTACCCGACCGGGGCCGACGACTCCACCATTGCGGCCGGCAGCTACAGCCTGGACATGTACTTCAACTCGCTGCCTGGAGCGGCGTCGGGCTTCCCCCAGGTCGCCGCCACCAACACCTCGATCAACAACACCGCCGGCACGAGCCATACGGTGAGCCTGCCCTCCGGCATCCAGTCCGGCCAGCTGCTCATCGTGGTCTTCGGCTTCAGGGGCGGCACCGGCCAGACGATCACCTGGCCCGGCGGCTGGACGCAGTTCTTCCGATCTGACCAAGGCACCAACGTCGGCGTCGTCGCCGCCTATCGACAGGCGAGTGGCGGCGAAGGGGCGACGATCACGGTCCAGACCTCCGGCAGCGTAAGATCCTCTCACAACAGCTACCGGATCACCGGAGCCGAAGACCCGGCGATCCAGCCCCCGGAAGGGTTGAATTCGAGCGGCAATTCGACAACCCCAGATCCTCCCAGCCTGACGCCGACCGGAGGCGCGAAGGATTATCTGTGGATCGCCCTGGAGATCAACAACGCAGGGACCACCACCATAACCGGGTTCCCGACGAACTACACAGGCGGTATTCAGGCCAACGGGGACGGCACAAACACGACTACCGGCTCGGCCACCCGGCAACTCAACGCAGCTTCCGAAAACCCCGGCACCTTCACGATCTCCAGCGCCATCGCCTGGGCCGCTGGAACGCTCGTCGTGCACCCGGCCTCGACCTCCTCGGTGGACATTCAGGTGACCGTCTCACACACGGCCACCGACGGGTCGGGCGCCACCACCATCGTGCAGTCCTCCACCACCACGATCGACTCGAGCACCGCCAACCCCCTGGCCCTCAGCATCGGCTCGGGTTCCGCCCAGACCTTCACTGCCGCCGATCCTCGGCTGCTGCGGGTGCAGGTGGCGGTCACGGGTGTGACCGGGGGCGGGAGTTTCGTGCTGGACTACGACTCGGTCGCCGATCCGTCCGCCCTGCAGACCCCCAGCCTCACGGTGCTGGATCCGGCCATCATCCTGGCCTTCGCGGCCATCCTGATCCCGATCATCACGGCGCTGGTCACCGAACGGCGGCGCATGGCCACCCGCATCATCAGTGTCATCGTGGCCCTGCTGCTGGCGCTGGCGCTGCTGACGTCACAAGTGGTGCCCGTGATCGCCGCCCCCGATTCGTTCTATCTGCATGGCACCAACATTGGCGCCGGCAACTGGTACGACGTGGACTGGCAGTACCGCAGTCGAATCACAGTCGATGCCGGCCAGGTGAGTGGCAGCGGCAGCCTGGCCTACTTCCCGGTGCTGATCAGCACCACTGACCCGCTCTGGGCCGACACCTCCAACAGCGGACATGTGGAGCAGTCCGACGGTGGCGACATCCTGTTCACCGCCGCCGACGGCATCACCAAACTTGACCACGAAATCGAGAAGTACGTCAACACCTCCGGCCAACTGATCGCCTGGGTCGAGGTGCCGTCGCTGAGTGCAACCGTCGACACCGACATCTACCTCTACTACGGCAACAGCACCGGCGTGGCCGACCAGTGGAACGTCGCCGGCACCTGGAATGAGGGTGGGGCCGGCAACTTCCGGGGCGTGTGGCACGAGAAGGAAGACCCCGGCCCCGGCGGGGCAGGGGATATCAAGGACTCCACCGCCAATCTCAACCACGGGACAGCGGACGCGACGATGACCTCAGCCGACCAGGTCGGCGGCCAGGTCGACGGCAGCCTGCATTTCGATGGTGCCGACGACCTGGTCAATGCCGGGAGTGCGGCGAGCCTGGACAATCACGCTTCAATGACCATGGAAGCCTGGATCAACCCGGCTGGCTGGGGGGAGGATCCCACCAACGGGTTCGGGCGGGTTCTGGACAAGAGCACTCGCAAGGTCTTCCTTGTCTCCACCGAGAATGGATTCGTCAACACACTCAAGTTTCTCCAGACCTTCTCGACGAGGAGTGGGTACTGGTTTGCCACCACCAATTCGCTGAGCCTTGACAGCTGGGCCCATGTGGCCGTCACCTACAACAACAGCTCCACCTCGAATGTCCCTACCTTCTATGTCAACGGACAGCCGCTGACTGCAACGGTCGACCCCGACTACGCTCCGGGACCCTCAGGGACCGCGACGGGCGACAGTGCGAATGACCTGATCATCGGCAACTCCGACCTGGCCGATCGCTCCTACGACGGCATCATCGACGAAGCCCGCTACTCGAGCGTCATCCGCTCGGCCGACTGGATCCTGACCGAGTTCAACAATCAGAGCGCACCGGCATCTTTCTACTCGGTGGCCGGGGAAGAAGCCGGCGGGGTGAGCCCGGGCGGTGAGATCATGGATCTCAGCGCGGGCTCCAGCGCGGCCACGCTGAGCTTCAATACCCCGGGACAAAACGCTTACTGGTACACCGACATCAGCTACCCGAACGGGGCCGACGACGCCTCGATCGCCGGCGGGAATTACACCCTCAACCTGTACTTCGATCAGCTGCCTGGAGCAGCCTCGGGCTTCGCCCAGGTCGCCGCCACCAACACCTCGGTCAACGACACCGCCGGCACCAGCCACACGGTGAACCTGCCCTCCGGCATCCAATCCGGGGACCTGCTCATCGTGGTCTTCGGCTACAAGACCGGAACCAATCAGACGATTACCTGGCCGGGCGGCTGGACCAGATTCTTCGAGGCGGACCAATCGACCAGCATCGGCGTCGAGGCAGCCTACCGGGAGGCGGATGGCAGCGAGGGTGCCAGCATCACGGTGGGCACCTCAGGCAATGTAAAGACGTCGCACAACAGTTACCGAATCACCGGGGCCGAAGACCCGACGATCCAGCCCCCGGAAAGCGCGGGCGTCGGCGGCAACTCCATATCCCCCAACCCACCGCTTCTGACGCCAACTGGCGGGGCCAAGGACTACCTGTGGATCGCGGTCGAGACCAACAACCAGACTGGAACCGCCAACCCGATCACTGCCTTCCCGGGGAGCTACTCAGGCGGCATCCAGGCCAACGGCGACACCACCAACTCGACCACCGGCTCGGCCTATCGCCAGCTCAACGCCGCCTCGCAGGACCCAGGGAACTTCACGATCACCGCCGCCATCGCCTGGGCCGCTGGAACGCTCGTCGTGCATCCGGCCTCGACCTCCTCGGTGGACGTCCAGGTGACCGTCTCGCATACGGCCACCGACGGTTCGGGTGCCACCACCATCGTGCAGTCCTCCACCACCACCATCGACTCGAGCACCGCCAATCCGCTGGCCCTCAGCATCGGCACGGGTTCGGCCCAGACCTTCACGGCCGCCGATCCCCGGCTGCTGCGGGTGCAGGTGGCGGTCACCGGTGTGAGCGGGGGCGGCAGCTTCGTGTTGGGCTACGACTCCAGCGCAGATCCGTCCAGCCTGGAGACCCCCAGCCTCACCGTGCCGGACCCCGCCATCATCCTGGCCTTCGTTGCGGTCCTGATCCCCATTCTCAGCACACTGATCACCAAGCGCCGGAGAACCGCCACCCGGCTGGCCAGCCTGCTGCTGGCGCTGCTGCTGGCCCTGGCGCTGATCAGCGACCAGGTGGTGCTGGTCAGCGCTGCGCCGGATTCGTTCTACTTGCATGATAGCGACACCAGCGGGATCACGCCGGCCGGCGAGTACCTGAACACCGCCGCGCCCACCGACCCGACTCCTCCGTCAGAGTTCCCGGCCGGGCCGAACTACCGGTCCATTGGCACCAACAGCGGGACGCTGTACAGCACCGGCAACGCCTCGATCCAGTCCGGCCAGACCACGGTCAACTTCGGCGGTGGGGCCAGCCTACCGGCGCCCACCGCGGTTGGGGCGGTCGGGGTGGGCGACAAGCTGGTGATCGGATCGGAGACCTTCTTCATCCTCTCCCGGGTGAGCGCCACCCAGGTCACGGTGCAGACTGCCGCCAGCTCGACCCATACCGACGAGAGCTACACCATCACCCGGGCCTACAACACCTTCCAGGCTTGGGAGGATCCTTGCGGCGCCACACCCTGCCTGCCGACCTCCACCCTCGGCCGGGGCGGCAACCTGGTGGGAGAGACCCGGATCGAGATCGGGGTGGCCTACAAGGATGGAGTCTTCTCCCCGACGGCCAGGACCAATGTCAACGGCTCGACCACCGATTCCAGCTACTACATGGGGCTGACCGTTGCGGTGGGCCAGCGGCACAGCGGCCTGGCCGGCACCGGCGTGATCGTCGACGGGACCTCGATGGGAGCCGCCAGCCTCAGTCTGTTCCACATTCAGGATCCCTCCTTCCGGCTGGAATGGCTGGAGATCCGCAACTACCCCGGCGATACGGCTGGTGGCAACCCGGTCAACGTGGAAGACACCATGGCCCCCGGCACGTACATCTCCCACCTGATCATCCACGACTACACCGACAACGCCGATCGGGGTGGGATCAACATCTACGACGACACCACGGTGCGCAACAGCATCCTGTACAACGGGCCCACCGGGATTCGGATCTACGGCACCGACGCAACCCGGGTGTTCTCGTTCGAAAACCTCACCATCTACGGCATGTCCGGCGATGGGATCCGGGCCCAACTATCTCCCGGGACTTACTACTTCAAGAACATCATCTCGGTAAACAGCGTGGGCCAGGACTTCGATATCAATGATGCCGGGGTGGTGATCGACCCGAGCTCCGGCTACAACTTGTACACCGACGTGGCGAGCGGGGTGCACCCGGGCACCAACAACCAGACGCCTCCGGCCAATCTGGACGACCTGTTTGTCTCCATCGCGGCCGGATCCGAAGATTTCCATCTGGAGCCGGGCGGTCATGCCGCCATCGACAACGGCGTCAGCCTGGCCGGCTCATTCACCGTCGACATCGACAACGTGGATCGCCCCTACCGGGCCGGCTGGGACATCGGCGCCGATGAGCGCCTGCCCTTCGCCCGCTTCGACACCGTCGCCCAAGACGGCTACTGGTACACCGACATCACCTACCCGACCGGGGCAGAGAGCGGCAGTCTAGCGGCCGGCGACTACAGCCTCAATCTGTACTTCGATCGGTTGCCGGCAGCTGCCACCAGCGTAGGGATTACTGTCACGATCTCGCGCACCGCATCCGGCGGAGCCTCCCCGGTCACGATCGTTTCGACCTCCACCACCATCGATTCCAGCACCGCCAATCCGCTGGCGCTGGCCATCGGGACCGGCTCGGCCCAGACCTTTGACCCGGGCGACGACGAGCGGTTGCGTGTGCAAATCCACGTGGACTCGATCAGCGGGGCCGGCAGCTTCGCCCTGGCCTACGACACGACCGCCGATCCCAGCAGCCTGGACACGCCCAGCCTCACGGTGCCGGACCCCGCCATCCTCCTGGCCTTCGCCGCCATCCTGATCCCGCTGCTTACCGCCCTGCTCACGGAACGTCGCCGGGCCGCCACCCGGCTGGCCAGCCTGGCCGTGGCCCTGTTGGTTACCCTGGGTTTGATGACCAGCCAGGTGGTGCCGGTCAGCGCCGCCCCGGATTCTTTCTTCCTGCACAACGTCACGCTCAACGACGGCAAGACCATGGACACGATCGTCGGCGCCGGCGCGGCCACGTTGGCCTTCGATACCCCCAGCCAGACGGCCGGGTGGTACACGGACCTGACCTATCCTACCGGAGCCGACGACGCCAGCATCGCCTCCGGGAACTATGCCCTGAACATGTATTTCAACCAGCTGCCGAGCCTCAGCCCTCCGCAGGTGGACGCGGTGTCCAGCGGGGACACTCGCCCCGCGACCCTGACGATCTCGCATACGACCGGCTCGGGCTCGGATCGTCTGATGCTGGTCGGCGTCTCATTCATCAACGACGAGTTGGAAACCGTCAGCTCGGTGACCTACA
>Ga0299915_10001691_pt1 | contig 16263 bp, 11 predicted proteins | sample RVTome_13_FD_200263 | JGI IMG/M metagenome (GOLD analysis project Ga0299915, IMG submission 200263) | Soil microbial communities from uranium-contaminated site in the Upper Colorado River Basin, Wyoming, United States - RVT92D227 (version 2) ... | reverse complement strand
CTTTTATACCGATTCATAATCCTGTTGGACCATAACTTATTAATATTATAATTGTATTTTACATTAAACATTTTCGATCCCTACTCAGATTTCGGCATTTGGTATAGTCTATGCAGCTACCTTTTGAAAAAAAGGGCATGAAATTCAAGTTATCGGCTTTAACGGGTCTTAAACCCGTTTCTATCTTAAAGATGCATCATGATAGGAGGGTAGTCATGAAAGAATCCGTTCTAATGGGCAAAAGGATCTTGGCTGTGGATGACAAACCAGTTGTGTTGGCGGTTTTGGAAAAACAAATTTCGGAATCATGCCCAGAATGCAGGTTTGAAACTGCCAGCACCTATCAAGAAGCGGTCGAGAAGATGATGTCTTGGACTTATGATGCGGTCATCTTGGACGGCATGGGTACTCGTGACTTCGACCTATTGGACTGGGCGCTGGTGCGTAACTTCCCAGTTGCCATCCTCACTACCCCGTCCCTGAATCCAGAACCCCTTAATCAGACTATCAAAATGGCAACTCGATTCTGTCTCCCTAAGGAAAAACTGGGGGAAATCGTGCCTTTCTTAGAAGATGTAATATGGTATGAATATTCACCCTGGTGGGGACGCTTAGTTGCCGACCATATTAGCTCAGGGGGTGTGAAAAAGTTAATAAATGCAATTTCAGAGATTTTTTCTCACCTTCCTTTTTTCAAAGGGGGAAAACTGAAAGTCTCCCTTGGCACCTGCCTACCGGCAGGCAGGAGGGGAGATTTAGGTGGATTTTTCTAATCCCGCCGTCTGCGGGACTTAATGGGGATTTGTTGGGCCACGGGATGTGAACAACAATCATCCATCTACAAAATTTTGCCTGTTTTGCCAAGAAGTCGCTCCTGCCAGCTGAATTCTTCCAATTACTGACCTCTGCAAGAACTCAAATAATATTGAAATTCCATTATTTATTGAATCGAAACACACAAATTTAGGCCTTGGCATTCATTTTGCAGTTAAATCCCACCAAACACGGAAAAAGGGAGTCAAGATAATGCCGTTAATGGACAAAGACATCGTCCTAACAACCAATGAGGCCATCCACTATCTTAAGATTTCCAAACCCACTTACCTGAAGTATATCCGCCTTGGAAGAATCAACGCCGTCAAGGCCGGGAACGGCTGGAGGGTACACCAATCCGAGTTGTACCGATTTCTGAAGGTAATGGAAAGGTAATAAAGGTAATAAATGGCATGAAGGAAAATTCTTCCAGCACAGCTGTCAGCATTCTTACCGGCGTTACTGAATGCAAAAAACCCGAAGTGGAAATCGCCGCCTGGAAGAACCGCTATGAGCTGCTGATTACAGCCTCTGGACAGCTCGTGCACGAATACGATGTCAGCGCCGGCGACATGTTCTGGGGCGCCTGCCTCGAACAGGTATTGGGATATTCTGCCGATGAGATGCCGGGAGGAATTACCCAATGGGAGGAGATGATCCATCCGGAGGATCGGGAAAAGGTCCTTCGGATGTTAAAGCTTGCAGAAAAATATTTGACACCCTTTGATGCGCAATACCGCTTTCGCCATAAGGACGGCGCCTATCGCTGGGTCCACGACCGGGGAAATTTCACGACCGATGGGCAGGGAAAAGCGATTCGGATGATCGGCATGATGCAAGACATCACCACGCACCGGCGAGCCGAGAAAGAATTGCAGGAAAGCGAGGCACGCTATCACAGCCTGTTTAAGAAGAATCAGGCGGCCATGCTGATGATCGATCCGGAAACAGCGACCATTATCGATGCCAACTTAGGTGCCTGTGTTTTCTACGGTTACCCCTATGAAAAGATCCTCAAGCTTAAAATGACGGATATCAACACCTTGACGGGCGAGGAGGTCAGGGCCGAGATGCAGCGTGCCCTGGGCGAAAAGCAGAACCATTGTTACTGTCAGCATCGGCTGGCGAATGGTCAGATTCGGGACGTCGAAATCTACAGCGGCCCGCTTTTCATGCGTGGTAAACAACTGGTGTACTCCATCATTCACGACATCACCGAGCGCAAGCTGGCTGAGGAGGCATTGCGACAGTCCAACGATCAGTTGCGTGAGTTAAACAACCAGAAGAATGAATTTTTGGGAATGGCAGCTCATGACCTGAGAAATCCAATTGCTGTGATACAGAATTCTTCCTCAGTCCTATCAAGATATTCAAGCGAAAATTTATCGGAAAAACAGAAAGAATTTTTAAAAAAAATATATGATACAAGCAAATTCATGCTCGAACTTTTGAATAGTTTGTTAGACATATCAAAGATTGAATCAGGAAAATTGGAGCTGGAGATATCGAAGAATAATTATCCCGACTTTGTAAGAAAGAATATCGAATTTAATAGATTCTTTGCAACGGAGAAAGACATTTCAATCGATTCCGTGCTTTCGGATGACATCCCTCTGGTCGATTTTGATAGGAATAAGATAGAACAAGTACTGAATAACTTAATCAGCAATGCCATCAAATATTCTCACCCCAATACGATCATCCGTATCGAAGTGCTAAAGCAACAGGACTTTGTGGTCACCAAAGTGATCGACCAGGGACAAGGCATTCCCGAAAATGAATTGCCGCATGTTTTTAAACCCTTTCAAAAAGCAAGCACTAAACCAACGGCAGGTGAAAAAAGTACCGGTCTCGGGCTGGCCATTGTAAAGAAGATCGTCGAAGGGCATCAAGGTATCATTGGGGTTGAAAGTGAAGTCGGGAAAGGCTCCACCTTCTTTTTTAGGTTGCCTCTCTCGAATAAGGAGTGAACAGCATATGGACCTCGCAGCCTTATCAATGCAAAAAATGACCGAGCCTTCTCAATCAAAGGATAAGTCCCGACACTATGTTGTTTTCAGGATTGATCAGCAGCGCTATGCCCTGCCATTGGATCATGTGACTCGAGCTGTACGCATGGTGGCCGTAACCCCGATTCCCGACGCGCCCAATTCGATGTTGGGTATTATCGCGATGGCTGGACAGATGCTGCCAGTGATCGACCTGAGACGGCTTTTCGGCCAAGCGGGCAACCATCCTGAATTACAGGACGTCCTCTTGATCGTTCAGATACAGGATCAAACGGTGGCGGTCATCGTAGATGAAGTGTTGAACATTCTGGAGTTTTCAGCAAAGCAGATCCAATCTCCTCCAGCGGCTGTGGCGCAATCGCGCTTTCTTTCAGCAGCCGTCCAGCAGGAGGATACTTTGATATTGGTCCTCGACGCCTCTCGGCTGTTGCCGAGCAATAACGTGGAAATGGTCAACGGGTTAACTCGATGAAGAAACAGAAACCCCTCGATGACAATAACTATCTGCGGTTTTATGAGCTGATTCAGATGCGCACAGGCATCCGCGTGGGAGAAAATCGTCGGGAAATCCTTGCTCAGGCCTTAAAGGAAAGCCTCGAACCTGTCAAATGTGTAGACTTGGATCAATTTTTTTCATGCCTACAGAACGCCCGAACAGACAGCGAAGTCTGGAATGACCTGATTAAAAAAGTGACCGTTGGAGAAACCTATTTTTTTCGAGATTCGGATACCATCGAGGCGCTGCGCCGCCATATTCTACCGGACCTGATTGCTCGTCACCAAACAGACCGCACCTTGCGCCTGTGGAGCGCCGGTTGCGCCACAGGGGAGGAGCCCTACACTCTCGCCATCCTGCTCCGCCAGATCCTCTCCGATATCGACCGATGGAAAGTCCTGATCCTGGCGACAGATATCAACCGTCAGGCCCTTTCACAAGCCATTGCTGGCCGCTACCGCGCCTGGTCTTTTCGCGAAACGGATCCGGTGCTCCAGTCCACCTACTTCACCCCCGACGGCGACACCTTCACGCTGGCACCGGCTGTTCGGGAGATGGTCACCTTTGCCTATCACAACCTGGCTGAAGACAACTATCCTTCACCTACCAACCAGACAAACAACCTCGATCTGATCCTCTGCCGGAACGTGACCATCTACCTTCCCACATCTCTCATTTACGATATTGCAAATCGATTTTATCAATGTCTGCCAAACGGCGGCTGGCTGATCGTCGGGCCAAGCGAAACCCATCTCGAGATTTACAGGCAGTTTCAGACGATCTATTTTCATAGAGCCACCGCTTACCAAAGGATCCTTGGTATCCCTGCATTTCCAAACCTGCAGACCACAGCCCCGGAGCAGATTGACCGGAGCGTGACGTGTCTTCAACTGAACTCACTTACGGTGATGCCGTCAACCCGTCAGGGAGCGCAGATGACTCCTCCGCTGGGCGATATGTCCTCAGCCTCGATGAAGCAATCGCCTCGTGTCTGTGAACCCCTCGCGCCATTACTCCGTAATCCCACTTATGACATCCGGATCGTCGAACCTCCCGATCTCGAAGTTGACCCTGAGCGACACCCACCGACTCCGCCTTCAAAGGTGGAGCTTGCCGCCGAATGGGTCGATCTCTGTCAGCAAGGCGAAGAATTTGTGAAGCAGCACCAATATGAGGAAGCTCGTGAGTGCTTTCTCTCCTGCTTGGAAAAGGAACCCGGCTCCATCACAGCACTGTACCGGATGGCCTGCCTGGAGGCCAATGTCGGGCGGCTCAACGAAGCGCGAAAGTGGGCCGAGAAGGCACTCGATCACGATCCGTTGCGAAGTGAGGTGCACTATACATTAGCACTCGTCCATGAGATACAGGGAGAGCTGCAGGAAGCCATCAACCGGCTTAAGAAAGTGATCTACCTGGACCCCAATTTCATTTTGGCCCATTTCGGGCTATTCCATCTCTGCCAGCGAACCGGCAACCCGATCGAAGCTGAACGGCACCGCACACTTGCTGTTCACCTGGCTTCCAAACTTTCACCCGACGCCATTTTGCCAGGCTCGGACGATTTGACTGCAGGGCAGTTGTTAACCATGGCCCGGACCCATCACACACAGCCGATCGTGATATTAGGAGATAAGTCATGCCGGAACGAGAACAACCGAAAGCGCAAAAGGCCGTGATTGCAAGACCACAAGACGCGCAGGGCATCCTTGCAGAACGCGCAAGGCTGCTGGCCAGGCCTCCGGAAAAGAAAACAGCCAGTGGAGAAACGCTGGAGGTTCTGACATTCCATTTGGGAACGGAGTACATAGGGATACCGACGGAGGGGGTGCATGAGATTCAGCCCCTGAGCGCACATAACTGGTCACGTGTGCCGTGTGCGCCCGACTTCATCGTGGGTATCGTAAACCTACGCAGCCGGATTTACTCCATCATGGATCTGACAGTGTTTTGGGGGCTTCCATCGCGTCCGCTTTCCGACCACGCCCATATTCTCCTGGTGAGGGGCGGTCATCAGGAAATGGAATTGACGCTGCTCACCGATGACCTGGACAAGGTTTGCCATCTTCGAATAGATGACCTGAACCCAACGCCTCCCACTGTTTCGGCCAAGGTTCAGGGTCATGTGCGAGGCGTTACGGCTGACATGATGATGGTCCTCGATCTGGAATCACTGCTTTCCGACCCAAACATCATCGTTTGCGAGGGAGAATGATGTCGACACCCATGTTCTTCGTCGGCCCAATAGCGCCGAACATATTTTGAAATGACCCGAAAAATCTCCCCTCTCTTGTTGGAAAGGGATTGAGGGGAGAGATAGAGAAAAGGAGCCCATTATATGACGATCAAAAAATTCTTCTGGGTATTGTACGGCGCATTTTTTATCCTCCTGATTGCTCTTGGCCTGACGTCTACGCTATTGAACCGCAATCAAGAGGATGTGAAGCGAAGCCAAGAGGTCCGTTATCAATCCTACCTGCTCGCCTATGAGTTCCGGCAAAGCGTTGATGATTTGACCCGCTTTGCACGCACTTACGTAGCCACCGGTGATTCCAAATATGAAGACTTTTACTCGCGTGTGGCCGGAATCCGTGCGGGCTTATCTCCACGCCCAGAGCACTATGAAAGGATCTATTGGGACTTTATGGTGGCAAACAAAGAGAAACCTCGGCCCGATCTGCAAGAGACCATCCCCTTATTCGAGATCATAAAAAAGGCGGGGTTCACCGATGAAGAGATGGCTAAGTTTCAAGAAGCCATGAGCAATGCGGAGGCTCTCGTGAAAACTGAAACCGGCGCCTTTTATGCAACGAAGGGCCGGTATGACGACGGCACTGGGAATTTTTTAATCCAGGGCAAACCAGACCAGGCCAAAGCGATCCGGTTGTTGCATAACGAGGCTTATCATAGCGAAAAGGCTAAGACCATGGCCCCCATTGACGAACTCTATGTCATGCAAGATAAACGAACGAAAGCGGCGGTTGAGATGTACACGAAGCGAGGCAGATTATATTTAAATGTGAGCATCGGCCTGCTGATTATGCTCTCGGCGATCGTGGTGGTATCTCTGATCGCCATCAACCGCAAGGTCAACAGGCCCATTCAAAGCCTGCAGGATGCAACCCATCATGTCGCCATGGATCTCTCGCAGCTCACGCAGGTGGCCACGGGCTTAGCCAACGGCGACCTGTCTCAAACCGCCCAGATCCAGACCCGACCGCTTGAGATCAAAACAAAAGACGAACTCGGCAATCTGGCCCAAGACTTCAACCACATGATTGTCCAGCTGCGCGAAACCACAGAGGCTTACGCCAAGATGGGCGAAACCGTTAAGTCCCAGATCGCGGACGTCAACATGCTGGTCCAGGCCACCATCGAAGGCGACCTTGCCACCCGCGCCGATGCCTCCAAACACCAGGGTGATTTCCGCAACATCGTCCAGGGCATCAATGACACCCTCGATGCGGTCACCGGGCCACTGCGCATCGCAGCGGAGTATATCGAACGTATCAGTACAGGAGACCTTCCGCCCAAGATCACCGCTTCATACAATGGCGAATTCAATAAAATCAAAAACAACCTCAACCACATGATCGATCTTTTGAACGAGATGGCCCAAGCTGTCAATCAAGTCGCCAAGGGCGATCTGACCACTGCCGTGAAACCCCGTTCAGAGAGGGACGCCGTGGGCAATGCGTTCGCACAGATGCTGGCCAATCTGCGCCAGCTCACCGGTCAGATGCAGGAAGCCACGGATAACATCAGCCGCGCCAACAACAATATCTCCGCCGCTACCGCTGAACAAGCTGCCACCGTCACCGAGCAGGTCGCCTCCGTAGCCGAGACCTCCAGCACGGTCGAAGAGGTCCGCCAGACGGCCCAACAATCCGTCGAACGCGTACAGCTGGTCTCCGAAATGGCCTCCAACACCCTCAAGCTGGCCGAAAACGGATTGGACGCCGTCAAAAGGACTGAAGAGGGCATGCTGAGCCTGAAGGATCAGGTGCGTCATATCGCTGAAACCATTCTCAGCCTCAGCGAGCAGACCCTGCAGATCGGTGAGATCATCGCCACGGTCAACGACATTGCCGACCAATCCAACCTCCTGGCGCTCAACGCTGCCATGGAGGCAGCCCGCGCCGGAGAGGCGGGTAGAGGTTTTGCCGTCGTGGCGGGCGAAGTGAGAAACCTCGCCGAGCAGTCCCGTCAGGCAACGGCCCAGGTCAGCAGCATTCTGAGCGAGATTCAGAAGGCCGCTAATACGGCCGTGATGGTCACTGAGAAGGGCACCAAAGGTGCGGAAAGCGGTGTGGAATTAGCCCAATCCACAGGTGATTCGATCCGTGTCATCCGGGAGCATGCGCAACAGGTGGTGGGGGCTGCCGAGCAGATCGCGGCCAGCGCGCGCCAGCAATTAGCCGGAATGGATCAGATCACGCGGGCGATGGAGAATATCAATCTCGGGGCGACCCAAACGCAGAAAGGCATGCAACAAGTGGATCAGACAGCGCAAAACCTTAATAACCTGGCCACGCAGTTGACCAGCATTGTGCAACAATACAAGACCAGATGAGAATCTTAACGAAAAATATCCGGAATTTTAACAATTCAAGAGATTCATCCCGCTTAGGCGGGCAGGAGTCAGATGCTCAATTTCCCAAAATGACTCTGTAAAAATCTATGACCCATGGAAGGTGACCATGCCATTATCAGATAAAATGTTAAAAGAATTGATGGCCACGTTTCAGACAGAACTTCAAGAGCATCTCAGCATGCTGACCAAGGACCTTCTGTCGCTGGAGAGAAACCCAACCTCCGATGAGCGCACCAACCTGCTCACGAATGTTTTCCGGGCCGCTCACAGCATCAAGGGAGCTGCCCGAACCGTCAACCTGAAAGACATTGAAACCATTTCTCACCGGATCGAGGACGTCTTGGTAAAAATTCGTGAAGGGCACCTCTCCCTCACACCACACCTTTTTGACGTTCTCCTGACGGCCGTTGACGCCATCGGCAACGCTATGGCCGCCCATCTGCGAGGTGAGCAGATGCCCAACGAAGTCATGGCGGCAATCCTTGCCCGTCTTGATGAAACCGTAAGAGGACAGACGGAGTCCGGTGCGACTCAGGCAACGATCGAGGCCTCAGGAGGAGAAAAGTCGCTCCTCCCTGAACCTTCGGCGCCCATGTCCTTGGATTCGGAGGCTCTTCCTGCGACACCCCACGCCAGCCCATCACCTACGCCTACGGGGCCCTGCGAACAAAGCCGGTGCTTGCCCGTCGAAGAGCGCCTCAACACTCAGGCGGGGCAACCTGCTTCACACCCCTGTGGGGAAACATCTCCTGTTAACCCTCATACAGACCAGCCAAATGCTGGCACATTCATCTCCCCAACCAAAGCCGGAGGGTCTTCTTCTGCCGGCGGAAAAGACCAGCCACCCTTTGGCCCACGCCCGATACAGGGTGATGACACCATTCGTGTGCGGACTACCAAGCTCGACGCGCTGATGGACGGTCTTGGCGAGCTGCTGGTGATGCAAATGCGGACGGAGAAGCTCCTGTCCCAGATGAAAGCCTTACAGGAAAGCACTCTGCGCTGGCACAAGTACTGGCGGAAGGCCCGGCCTCATTACAACCGTTTGCGGCGGAACCACCTGAAGGTGGACAAAACGGACCTTGCCCCACTGTTTGACTTTCTAGAAAGCAATGAACAAGAGCTCAAAGCCCTTGGCGCCGAGCACAACACATTACTGGATCACCTCACTAATGATTGCAACCATCTGCAGATCATCACTGACGACCTGCAAAATGGAATCCGCAGTGCACGCATGCTACCCATCGCCACTTTGTTCGACCTCTTCCCGCGCATGGTGCGCGACCTCGCCCACAGCAAAAGCAAGGACATCGTCCTGGAGGTAGAAGGGCAAGAAGCGGAGGTGGATCGTCAGACGCTGGAACTGATGAAGGACCCCCTGACCCACCTCCTTCGTAACGCTGTAGACCATGGCATCGAACCGCCTGAGGAGCGCCTGGCGGCAGGGAAACCCCGCCACGGCACCATTCGCCTCTGCGCGGAGCAGCGTGGCAACAACCTGGTGTTGACGGTCTCCGACGACGGCCGCGGCATCAACCTGGATGCAGTGCGTCGGGCGGCTATGGAACGGGGGCTATTTCCCTCAGAAAAGATGGCGGACTTAAGCGAACGTGAAGTCGTCGAGATGATCTTCTATTCAGGACTGTCAACGGCCGAACAGACCACCGACCTTTCCGGACGCGGTGTCGGAATGGATGTGGTCCGGAAGAATCTTGAACAGATACATGGATTAATCCAGGTGGAAACCAGGCTTGGTGTGGGCACCTCCTTCATCCTGATGCTGCCGCTCACGCTGACAACCAGCCAGGTGTTGTTAGTGCGCGTGGCCGGGGAGACAGTAGCACTGCCGATGATAAATGTCGAGCGGATTCTGCATGTGGACGTGGCAAAAGTTGGCAGCATCGAGGGACATTCCGCCATCTACGCTGAGGGTCATCCCATGCCCCTCGTCAGTCTTGCAAACGTTCTCAAACTGCCCGAAGTGGAACAACCCTTGCCGCCTGATGCCAAAATTCCGGTGGTCATCCTGTCTGTGGCTGAAAAGCGGATCGCCCTGCGTGTAGGTGGTTTTCTATCCACACAACAAGTTGTGCTCAAGTCATTGGGAGGCCAGTTGCGCCGGGTACGAAACGTCACAGGAGCCGCCATCCTAGGTGACGGGCAGTTAGTGACCATCCTGAATGTCTCTGACCTGATGAGGTCCTTTCATACTAAGTCAGTCGCCTCTTTAGGGCTGCCCATCGTCACCAAAAAACCCCGACGATGGCGTGTGCTATTAGCCGACGACTCGATCACCACCCGGACACTTGAAAAGCACATCCTGGAGAATGCGGGCTATGAGGTTCTTACCGCGGCCGACGGACAGGAAGCGTGGGAATTGATTTGCCAAAATGAGAAGGGATTGCCGGATCTGGTGGTGTCGGATATCAATATGCCCAGAATGGACGGATTTGTCCTCACGCAATCCATCAAGGGCGACAGTTCGTATGCCCGTGTGCCAGTTGTCCTGGTTACATCCTTGGAGTCGCCCCAGGACAGATTACACGGCATGGAAGCAGGCGCAGATGCCTACTTCGTTAAGAGTACTTTTGATCAACGGGAATTGCTTGAAACCATCGAGCGATTGATACGCTAACTCCATTATTCCCCTCCCCCCTGGAGGGAGAGGGCGGGGGTGAGGGAAATTTATTCTCAGGAGGTAACACAATGATTCGTGTACTCATCGTCGATGACATGGTGACTATTCGAATGGCGCTTCGCTTCATTTTGGAGAGTGACCCGGAACTGAACGTGGCGGGGGCAGTGGGAAGCGGCGAAGAGGCCGTGGCCTTCTGCCGGAAATCCCGACCGGATATCATCACCATGGACATCAACATGCCGGGCATGGGTGGCTACGAGGCCATCCGTCAGATCATGAGCGAAACACCCTGTCCGATTGTGGTTATCACGGCCATCGAATCCCAATATCTGATGGACGTAAGCTTCAAGGCCTTGGCACTGGGCGCACTGACGGTTCTGCCAAAACTAAGAGGATTCTCCCCTGACGATGCTGAGGCAAAAAGTCTCATCCAACAGATCAAAATCATGGCGGGGGTTAAAGTGGTAAGACGGTCGTTGCGGACGGAATCACCGCCAGCAATGCTCGACAAAGGAGGGGTCCAACCGGCTGCTCCAACAAAAGAGACTGCTTCATTCAAGCTTCAGAAGCCAGCCCAGTTGGTGGCCATCGGCGTATCCACGGGCGGTCCTCCGGCTCTGCAAACGATCTTGAGCGGTCTGCCGTCGAGCTTTCCCCTCCCTCTCGTGATCGTACAGCACATCAGCCAGGGCTTTATGTTCGGTTTGGCAAGCTGGCTGAGCAACGTGACCCCCTTCCGATGCAAGGTGGGGGAGCTTGGCGAGACGATTAAACCTGGCACTGTTTACCTTGCTCCAGACAACACTCATCTGACCTTCAAAGGCAGCAGCAACCTATGGTTCGATGGTTCCGAGCCAGTCGACGGCCACCGTCCGTCGGCCACCGTTCTCTTTGAATCTGTGGCCCAAAATTTCGGGGCAAAGGCCATCGGCATCTTGCTGACCGGAATGGGAAAGGACGGTGCACGGGGGTTGAAGGCCATGCATGAAGTCGGCGCTTATACGATCGGCCAAGATGAAGCCAGCAGTCTGATCTTCGGCATGCCCAAAGCCGCCATCGAGCTCAACGCCGTGAAGGAGGTTCTCGGTATCAACCAGATCGCCCCCCGCTTGAAGAGCCTGACGGAAAAAATTACTGAACTGAAGGAGGCATTCAGTGACGGAAGAGCAGGGTAAGAAACATGTCTTGCTGATCGAAGACAGCCCTACACAGGCGCAATATATGCGCTTGCTCTTAGAGGATGCAGGCTATCAGGTTACCTATGCTGAAACCGGTCAGAAGGGTATTGAAATCGCAGAGGCCGCACAACCCGACGTGGTGCTCCTTGATGTGGTGCTTCCGGACCTGGATGGGTTCAGCGTTTGCAATCGGATCCGGCAACGGTCGCGACTCTACATCCCCATCCTGATGCTTACCGAGAAGCGCACTGACATGGATGACAAAGTGGGTGGTCTGACGGCTGGCGCGGACGAATATTTGAGCAAGTCGTCTGAGGATCGAGAATTGCTCGCCCGCGTGGCATCCCTCTTGCGGATCCGGCAGGTGATCGAGGACATATACAAGCGTATGGAAAATGGGGAACAGTCTTATCAAACATTGAGACAGCCTGCACTGACCGACCGCTTGACCGGTCTCTACAACCAACATTATTTCGCCGAGGATCTGCACAGACAATTTGCACTTGCCCGGCGTTACGTCAATCCCCTGGGCTGCGTCATGATGGACATTGACCTTTTTCGCGACTTCAATACGCGTTATGGCGAACCCACAGGGGACTGGGTACTGCAAGGTGTTGCAAGCTTGGTGAAACAAAACGTGCGGGAAGTCGACATGATCGCGCGCTACGGAGGAGAGGAATTCGTCATCCTGTTGCCCATGGTCGACATGAACGGAGCAGCGGCTCTGGCCGAGCGCCTGCGCAAACTGGTCGAACAGCATCCGTGGGAAAATTCTTCTTTGGGTAAACTGCACATCACAGTAAGCTCAGGAGTAGCGGCCATCCCCACGCAGGGCATCGAAACAGGCGAGCGCCTGGTTGCATGTGCTGACAAAGCTCTGCAACGGGCCAAAGCCAACGGTCGCAATCGCGTGGAGATCTATGAGGCTGGCCTAGATGATCAGCCATCATAACCTACTCCTTAAAGCCAGACAGCTGATATTTGTAAAAAAGAGTCCCCTATGCCGATCAAAAAGTTTTTCTGGGTATTGTACAGCGCATTTCTCATCTTCCTGATTGCCCTCGGCCTGATTTCTATACGATTGAGCCTCAATCAGAAGGAACCATATTTAGGCCTGATGATAGGCCTGCTGGTCATCCTCTCGGCCATCGTGGTGGTTTACCTGATCACCATCAACCGGAGGGTCAACAAGCCCATCCGAATGCTACGGGATGCAACCCATCGTGTCGCCACGGATATTTCGCAACTCACGCAGGTGGCCACCGGCTTAGCAAACGGCGACCTATCTCAGACCACCCAGATCCAGACACAACCGTTGGACATCAACACGAAAGATGAGCTGGGCAGTCTGGCCCGAGACTTCAACCAAATGATTATGCAGTTAAGGGAAACCACAGAGGCTTACGCAAAAATCGGCGAGACCGTCAAGTCCCTGATGACGGACGTTAATATCCTGGCCCAGGCCGCTGGAGATGGTAAGCTTGCCACCCGCGCGGATGCCTCCAGACATCAGGGCGATTTCCGCAAAATCGTCCAGGGCATCAATGATACCCTCGATGCAGTGATCGGGCCACTGCGCGTCATAGCGGATTATATTAAACGTCTCAGTGAACGCGGCATTGCCCCCAAAAATACCGCTTTATTCAATGGTGACTTTAATGAAATGATTAACGTGCACCTTAACCAATTTTTGGACAATGCATACCGGATAAGCAAGACTATCCAACAAATTGTAAATGCGGATCTGAACATCGTGATTAGACCCATTTCAGGTAATGACATGTGGAGCAATGAGTTGACAAAGATGGTGAATAACCTGCGTGAGCTTATCCGTCAGATGCAGGAGGCCACGGACAACCTCAGCAAGGCCAATAGTCATATCTCCGCCGCTACCGCTGAACAAGCTGCCACTGTCAGCGAGCAGGTCGCCTCCGTAGCCGAGACCTCCAGCACGGTCGAAGAGGTCCGCCAGACGGCCCAACAGTCCGTCGAACGCGCACAGCTCGTCTCCGAAATGGCCTCCAACACCCTCAAACTCGCCGAAAACGGATTGGACGCCGTCAAAAGGACTGAAGAGGGCATGTCAGGCCTCAAGGACCAAGTGCGCCATATCGCTGAAACCATCCTCAGCCTCAGCGAACAGACCCTGCAAATCGGTGAGATCATCGCCACGGTCAACGACATTGCCGACCAATCCAACCTCCTGGCGCTCAACGCTGCCATGGAGGCGGCACGCGCCGGGGAGGCGGGTAGAGGCTTTGCCGTCGTGGCGGGCGAAGTGAGAAACCTCGCCGAGCAGTCCCGTCAAGCAACGGCCCAGGTCAGCAGCATTCTGAGCGAGATCCAGAAAGCCGCCAATACGGCCGTGATGGTCACTGAGAAAGGCACCAAAAGTGCGGAAAGTGGGCTGGAGTTGGCCCAATCCACCGGCGATTCGATCCGTGTCATCCGGGAGCATACGCAACAAGCGGTGGCGGCTGCCGAGCAGATCACGGCCAGCGCGCGCCAGCAATTAGCCGGAATGGATCAGATCACACGGGCGATGGAGAATATCAATCTCGGGGCGACCCAAACGCAGAAAGGCATGCAACAAGTGGATCAGACAGCGCAGAACCTGAATAACCTGGCCACGCAATTGACCAGCATTGTGCAACAATACAAGATCCGATGACGGAAGGGTGAGCAGCTTCAATGCCTGCCCCTTTGTCCTATGAGGAAAAAGTTATGACGATCAGAAAATTCTTCTGGATATTGTACGGTGCCTTTTTCATCCTCCTGATTGCCCTCGGCCTGGTTTCCAGACTGTTGAACCTCAGTCTGGGAGAGATGAAACTCAACCAGGAAGTTCGTTATCAGTCCTACCTGCTTGCCAGTGAGCTCCGGCACAGCATTGATGATATGACCCGTTTTGCGCGTACTTACGCAGTCACGGTTGATCCTGTATATTTGGCGTACTATAAAGATGTGTTGGGAATACGGGAAGGCAAGAAGCCACATCCAGAGAACTACCACAGGATCTATTGGGATTTTTTGTCAGGGGGTGGTTTGTCAGATTTGCCTTTAGGCCCAGCCATCTCATTGACGGAACTCATGAAAAAGGTGGGTTTCACCGAAGAAGAGTTCACTAAGATGGAGGAAGCAAAGAACGCAGCGCAGGCTCTCGTGAAAATCGAGAACAATGCCTTTCTTGCAATGATGGGGCAGTATGACGAGAAGACCGGGAAGGCTGTAAAAGACGGGAAACCAGACCAGGCCCTGGCTATCCGGTTGCTGCATGATCGCAATTATCATATCGAAAAGGCCAGAGTTATGAAGCCTATTGACGAATTTATGGGCATGCAGGAATCCCGAACAAAATCGGCGTTAGAGAAAATCATGAAACTGGGCGAATTGTATTTGAACATAAGTATCGGCTTGCTAGCCCTGCTCTCGGCGATCGTGGTGGTATCTCTGATCGCCATCAACCGCAAGGTCAACAGGCCCATTCAAGGCCTGCAGGATGCAACCCATCATGTCGCCATGGATCTCTCGCAGCTCACGCAGGTGGCCACGGGCTTAGCCAACGGCGACCTGTCTCAAACCGCCCAGATCCAGACCCGACCGCTTGAGATCAAAACAAAAGACGAACTCGGCAATCTGGCCCAAGACTTCAACCACATGATTGTCCAGCTGCGCGAAACCACAGAGGCTTACGCCAAGATGGGCGAAACCGTTAAGTCCCAGATCGCGGACGTCAACATGCTGGTCCAGGCCACCATCGAAGGCGATCTCACCACCCGCGCCGATGCCTCCAAACACCAGGGGGATTTCCGAAACCTCGTCCAGGGCATTAATGATACCCTTGATGCAGTCACCGGCCCCCTGCGCATCGCAGCGGAGTATATTGAACGGATCAGTGTCGGAGACCTCCCACCCAAGATCACCGCTTCCTACAATGGTGAATTCAATAAAATCAAAAACAACCTCAACCACATGATCGATCTTCTAAACGAGATGGCCCAAGCTGTCAATCAAGTCGCCAAGGGCGATCTGACCACTGCCGTGAAACCCCGTTCAGAGAGGGACGCCGTGGGCAATGCGTTCGCACAGATGCTGACCATTCTAAGAGAACTCACCGGTCAGATGCAAGAGGCGACGGACAACATCAGCCGTGCCAACAACAATATCTCTGCCGCAACCGCCGAGCAAGCCGCCACGGTCACCGAGCAGGTCGCCTCTGTGGCTGAAACCTCCTCCACGGTCGAAGAGGTCCGACAAACCGCCCAACAATCCGTCGAACGCGTACAGCTGGTCTCCGAGATGGCCACCAACACCCTCAAACTGGCTGAAAACGGACTGGACGCTGTCAAGCGGACCGAAGAAGGCATGCTCAGCCTCAAGGATCAGGTCCGTCATATCGCTGAAACCATTCTCAGCCTCAGCGAGCAGACCCTTCAGATCGGTGAGATCATTGCCACGGTCAACGATATTGCCGACCAATCCAACCTCCTCGCGCTCAATGCTGCCATGGAAGCGGCTCGTGCTGGAGAGGCGGGAAG
>Ga0299915_10001690_pt1 | contig 16264 bp, 12 predicted proteins | sample RVTome_13_FD_200263 | JGI IMG/M metagenome (GOLD analysis project Ga0299915, IMG submission 200263) | Soil microbial communities from uranium-contaminated site in the Upper Colorado River Basin, Wyoming, United States - RVT92D227 (version 2) ... | reverse complement strand
CGGGCCATGGTCCAGGCGGCCCGCCGTTACAACCGCGTCGTCCAGGTCGGCACCCAGCAGCGCAGCGCCGAGCATTTTCAGGAGGCGGTCGCCTTCGTCCGTTCCGGCGCGCTCGGGCGCCTGCGCTTCGTCCGCGGCTGGGCCTACCTCGACTGGAAAGGCTCGGTCGGCGCGCCGGCCGACCGGCCCGCGCCGGACTATGTGGACTACGACCTATGGTTGGGCCCCGCCCCAAGGCGGCCCTTCAATCCCATGCGTTTCCACCACAACTTCCGCTGGTTCTGGGACTACTCCGGCGGCCTGATGACGGACTGGGGCGCCCATATGGTGGACGTCGTGCGCTGGGCGCTCGACGGCGAGCCTCTCTCGGCCGCCTCGACGGGCGGGAAATTCGGCTATCCCGGCGATATCCGCGAGACGCCCGATACCCAGCAGGCCCTCATCGCCTTTCCCGAGTTTACGCTGCTCTGGGAGTGCGCCATCGGCTGCGGCATCGGCCCCTGGCAGCGGGAGCACGGCGTCGAATTCCACGGCCAGAACGGGATCCTGGTCGTGGACCGCAACGGTTGGGAGGTCCTGGCCGAGACGGACGCCTTCGCCCAGTCCGAACGGGTCTATCGCCTGACGCCCAAGCCGCGCCAGCCGGGGTCGCGTGATTATGACCTTGAGCATGTCCGCGACTTCGTCTCTTGCGTCCTTTCGCGCGGAACGCCGGTCGCCGATGTCGAGGTGGGCCACCGCTCCCTGATCCCCACCCACTTGGCCAATATTTCCTACCGGCTCGGCCGCTCAGTCCGCTGGGACGCGGCGCGCGAGGAGGTCGTCGGCGACCCGGAAGCCCGGCCTCTTGTCGGACGCGTCTACCGGAGCCCATGGGCGCTCCCCAGCGCGTGACAACTGCGGCCGGGAGGCGGAGATGAGCAAACTGACGAGACGGGGCTTTTTCAGGGCGGCAGCAGGCGGCGCCGCGGCCGTAGGACTGGCACGTTCTGATTGGGCTCATTCCAAAAAAGCCCTCTACTTAGAGGACGGCGGAACGGCCGGAGGCCATGCGCTTCGGACGGGGCCGGGAGTGGAGCGGCAGGGGGCAAAATTCTCTCTGGGCGTTGCTTCCTACACCTTCCGCGCCTTCCCGCTCGAACGCGCGGTCGAGATGACTAGACGACTCGGACTCCAGAAGGTCTGTCTGAAGGACATGCATCTCCCTCTCGACGCCTCGGCCGAGGCCATCGGCGGCGCAGCCGCCCAGGTCCGCGCCGCCGGCCTCGACCTCTATGCCTGCGGCGTCATCTATATGAAAAACCCGACCGAGGTCGAGCGTGCCTTCCGCTACGCCCGGGCCGCGGGCGTGCAGACGATCATCAGCGTCCCGGATCCCGACCTCCTCGCGAACGTCGACCGCCTCGCCCGCGAAACAGGTCTGCGCGTCGCCATCCATAACCACGGGCCCGGGGATCCTCTCTACCCGACGCCGGCGAGTGTCCTCGACCGCATCAAAGACCTGGGTCCTCTTGTCGGCCTCTGCCTGGATGTGGGACATACGTTGCGAGCCGGAGTCGACCCGGCGCGCGCCGCGCATGAAGCCGGCCCTCGCCTCTTCGACGTTCACCTGAAAGATGTCACTCAAGCTAAGGCCGAGGGGACGTCGGTCGAGGTCGGCCGGGGTGTTTTTGACCTCAAGGCTTTCCTCGTCGCCCTGGAGAAGCTCGGCTACGCCGGTGTGCTGGCCTTCGAGCACGAAAAGGACGAAGCCGACCCGTTCCCGGGCCTAGCCGAATCCGTCGGGTACGTCCGCGGGATGCTCGCCGCGCTGGCTTAAAAGACCGGCCGCCTGGGCGGCGCGGCGCGAAGGGCGGCGTAGAGCCTCTCATCGCGGCCGTAGATATCGTCGCGAACCTGGACCGTCCCGTCCGCTCCGACCCACACCGTGCAGTAGGTGATGTGCACGGGGACGCGCTTGTCGAGAACGACGGTCAGGTCGACCGCGTCCGGCAGCGCCTGCTCGAGCTTGTCCCTGGTCCAGGCGGCGTTCCCTTCGAGGAGGTCGGCGGCGAGCTCGAGCGGCTTCTCCACCCGGATGCAGCCGTGGCTGAACGTCCGCGTCTCCTTCCCGAAATCCTCCTGGTAGGGGGTGTCGTGGAGGTAAATATCGTAACGGTTGGGCAGCATGAACTTGATGCGGCCGAGCACGTTGGCCGGACCCGGGTCCTGCCGCACGCGGAACCCGATCATCCCGGCGTCCACGGCGCGCCAGTCGATATCCCGCGGGTCGAGCTCGACCTCCTCTCCCTCGAGCCGGCGGAGGAGCCGCATCCCGTTGGAGGCGAGATAGTTCTTGTTGCTGCGGATATAGTCGATGATCTCCCGGGCCAGCACACTCGGCGGGGTGTTCCAATAGGGATTGAGGACGAGATAGGCCATGTCGGCGCTGAAGGCGGGCGTCGGCCACATCTCCATCCCGGCGACGATCTTCATCCGGAGCGCCGGGCGCCCGTCCTTGACCACATCGAGCATGAAGTCGGCCGTGTTGACGAAAATATGGTGCGGGCCGAGCTCGTGGCGGAGCCATCGCCAGCGCTCGAGGTTCGCCTCGACCTGCTCCAGCCTTTTCGCCGGCGGAACATTGAGGCCGGCCAGGGTCGCGGCGTCGACCGTCCCGTTCACAGCGAGGCCGTGTCTCGCCTGGAACCTTTTAACCGCGGCGGCCAACGGTTCGTCAAGAACGGGCTTCTTGCCCGGCCGGGCCTCGCTCGCGGCCAGGTCGCCGCTCGCCGCCAAGCGCTCGCGTAACGCCCTCACCCGCCCACCCCTGTCTCCCGGCTTGAGGTCCGGCCCGTTCGGAACGCTTCCCCAGCCGCCTTTCTCGGCCGCGGCCTGGAATTTTTCGCGGAGCCGCTTCAGGTCTCGATAGAACGGATGTTGGGGAGCGAGACACCCCACGAGCCCGGCCTGGTCCCGGCCGGCCAGAACGCTTTCGAGGAGGTCGGCCGGGTCCGCGCCGGGCGGCGGAGACGACCAGTCGGGCGCTCCGGCATCCGGGTCGACCTTGCCGCGGAGAAGATGGGACGCATAAACAAAAAAGGCGTCGGTCAGCAGAAGGTCAAGGTCGGCCAAGGCGATGGCCGTCGCCGTGGCCGGCCGCAAGGCCTGGGCCGCAAGTTCCTCGATCCGCTCCAGATGATAGTCCGTCGGAACGAGCCCCTCGGCGCCCGCGCCAAGGATAGCCCGGCGCAGGGACCAGGCTTCGGAGCGGACCAGGCCCCCCACGGACCACGCCGGCCGGAACTCCCGCTTCTCGTAAAAGCCCGGAACGAGGGCGGAATAAAGGACGTCGGCGCCGGAAATGGCGATGGGAACCGGCGGCGCCTCGCGAAGCGCCGCCGCGATCCACTCGCGAACAGGGTCCTCAACAGGGCGGCCGGGGACCGCGCGAGACCCCGCGGTCACGAAGAAAAGGAGCATCACGGAGGCCGCGCGGCGCGCGAAGCGCCGCCCTCCTCCCCTGCCCGGCGTCCTTGGCCGCCTGGGCTTCCTCATCTTGTCCTTCATGCCGAGGTTTCTCATTTTACTACGGGGAGCAGAAAACATGTTACATAATCCTTGCTGCTCCCCGAGTACTAGCCGGGCGATATAGAAATCTGAAGACATTTATTTTCTGCCCGGCTTAGTAGCACAGGCCGCGGGCCGGGCAAGCGACTCGCGCCGGACACTCCGGCCGCCGCGAAATTGACTTTTGCCTGATGCTCCGCTATATTCACACCCTCACGAGGATCGACCGGCCATGAAATTCGGATTCTTCCCGAAAAATGAGAAGTTCTTCGAGCTTTTCCGTCAGGACGCGGACAACCTCAAGGACGGGGTCGAAGCCCTCCGGGACCTCATCGAGAACTACGAGGACGTCGAACGGAAAGTTCAGCGGATCAAGGAGATCGAGCACTGCGGGGACGGCATCACCCACGAGATCTTGACCAAACTCCGGGCGACCTTCATCACCCCGCTCGAGCGGGAGGACATCCACGCCCTGGCCAGCGGCCTGGACGACGTCCTCGACTGCATCGACGGCGTGGCCAGCCGGATGCAATACTTTAAGATCACCCAGCCGACGCCGGAGATCCGCAAGCTCGTGGCGATCATCGACCAGGCGGTCGGCCAGCTCCACCAGGCCATTCACAACCTCGAGCGCCTGGGACATATGGACACGTTCTGCAAAGAGGTTAACCTCCTCGAGTACCAGGCGGACGTCATCGGCCGCGAGGCCATCGCCGACCTCTTCGAGAAAACGGAAAAGGTCGAGCAGCTCAAGGACCTCATCAAGCTCAAGGAGATCTACGGCCGGCTGGAGATCGCGGCCGACCGCTGCGAGGACGTGGCCAACGTCATCGAGGGGATCCTCGTCAAGTCGACTTGACCCCGATGACCGGCCTGAGTGTGGTCTTCGTCGTCTTCATCATCCTCGTCGCGCTGGCCTTCGACTTCACCAACGGGATGCATGACGCGGCCAACTCGATCGCCACGGTCGTTTCGACCCGCGTCCTGACGCCGCGCCAGGCCGTCATCTGGGCCGCCTTTTTCAATTTCGTCGCTTTCCTCATTTTCGGCACGGGGGTCGCCCATACGATCGGGGCCGGGATGATCGACGTCCGGGTCGTGACCCCGCTCGTCATCTTCGCCGGACTCCTCGGGGCCATCGGCTGGAATCTCTTCACCTGGTGGCAGGGCTTGCCGACGAGTTCCTCGCACGCCCTCATCGGCGGTTACGCGGGCGCGGCCATCGTCAAAGCCGGCGCTCATGTCATCATCGTCCAGGGCTGGGTTAAGACGGTTATCTTCATCTTTTTCGCGCCGCTCCTCGGACTCCTCCTGGGGCTGGTCTTCATCTCCGCGGCGACCTGGGCCGTCCGCAAAAAACACCCCGCCGTGATCGACCGCTGGTCCCGCCGGCTCCAGCTCCTCTCGGCGGCCTTGTATAGCCTCGGGCACGGGGGGAACGACGCTCAGAAAACTATGGGCATCATCGCCAGCCTCATCTTCGCCGCCGGCTGGATGAAGGAATTCCGTATTCCCCTCTGGGTCGTCCTATCCGCTCACGCCGCCATCGCCCTGGGAACCCTCTCGGGCGGTTGGCGGATCGTCAAGACCATGGGGCAGAAGATCACCAAGCTCCGGCCGATCGACGGCTTCTGCGCCGAAACGGCCAGCGCCATCAGCATTTTCGCCGCCACCAATGCCGGCGTGCCGGTCAGCACGACCCACGTCATCACCGGCGCCATCTCCGGGGTCGGCGCCGCCAAACGCCTTTCGGCCGTGCGCTGGGGCGTGACGTTGCGCATCGTCTGGTCCTGGATCTTCACGATCCCGGGCGCAGCCGCCATGGCCGGGCTGTGGTATTTTCTCTTCAACCTGATCGACAAGCTCTTCGCTTAGGGAATGAGGTAAGCCGCGCGATGGATCGGACGGCTCTCGTCACGGGCGCGTCAAGCGGGCTGGGAGCGGCCTTCGCCCGCCGTCTGGCGGCCGCAGGCTGGGACCTCATCCTTGTCGCCCGCCGCACCGAACGGCTCGAACAGCTGGCCGCGGAACTCAAGAAAGCGCATGGGGCCGTCGTCCGGGTCGTTACGGCCGACCTTGTCCAGGACGCCGACGTCCAGCGTCTTGAAGCCGTCATCCGGGAGACGCCGGCGCTTGAGCTTCTCGTCAACAACGCCGGTTTCGGGACAGGCGGGACCTTCATGAATGTCCCCCTGGAGATGCATCTGGCCATGCATGCCGTTCATATGCGCGCCCCGGTGCGGCTGACGCGCGCCGCGGTGGAGGTCATGCTTCCCCGCGGAAAAGGCGGGGTCATCAACGTCGCCTCCGTGGCCGCCTTTCTGACGATAGCCGGTTCGGTAACATACTCGGCGACCAAGTCTTTTCTTCTCGTCTTCTCCAGAACCCTCAACCGGGAGGTGAAACGCCGCGGCCTCACCGTCCAGGCCCTGTGTCCCGGATTCATGGTCACCGAGTTTCACGACCCCGCCGAATTGGAAGAGACCCGCCGTTGGGGTATCCCGCCCTGGCTCTGGCTGAAGCCCGAGAAGGTCGTGCACTCGAGCCTGGCGGCGCTGGCCAAACGGCGGTCGCTCTGCGTGCCCGGCCTTATCTATAAGTTCGCCGCCGTCTTGGGCCGGCTCGGCGTGCTCGATATCTTAGCCAGAGCTGCCCGCCGGAATTAGGGGGTCCCTATCCTATTCTCGTGGCGCCTCAAGGCAACGCGCCGACGAAATCCGCCCTTCTCCCCCCGACCCCGGCCCCCCTCCGCTACGGGGCTTCAGGGGGATTTCATCGTCGCGCAAGTCTCCACGAAATTAGGATAGGGACGTTTTTAAAGGGGCCTGACCGGCCGTTTGACAGGGCCTGACGAATCCCCGATAATTCAACCGCCGTTATGGAGAAACGCGGAATCGTCGCCGTCCTCTTCGGCCTGGCGGCGGTATCCTGCGTCCTCCGGGCGGCGGACGAGACTCTCATGCTGAAACGCCTGCTCCCGGCCGAAATTGCCGGCTGGCGGGCGGACCCCGCGGCGGACAAGGCCTTCACGCGCGATACGATCTTCACCTACATGGACGGCGCCGGCGAGCTCTACCTCGCTTATGCGTTCCGCGGCCTGGAAGTCCGGGAATACACGGACGGCCGCGGCGGGTCCATCGCCGTCGAGCTCTACGACATGGGGAAGCCGGCTGACGCTTTTGGGATCTTCACCCAGGACCGGGACGGCGAAGCGACCGCCGTCGGCCGCGAGGGGCTCTACGGCGCGGGGCTGCTGCGCTTCTGGAAGGGGCGCTTCTTTGTCCGGATCCTGGCCGACCGGGAGACGGAAGAGACCAAACGCATCGTCCTTGGCCTCGGGGTCCGCGCGGCCGCCCGCCTCGCCGACGAAGGGGACCGGCCGCGGCTCGTCGCGGCGCTGCCAGCCGCCGGGCTCGAAGCCGGAACTGTCCGTTATTTTCACCAGCAGGTCTCCCTTAACAGCCACTACTACCTGGCCGATGAAAACGTCCTCGGCCTCGGCGAAGCGACCGAGGCCGTTCTCGCCACCTACCGTCTACCCCAAGGCAAAGCCATGCTCCTGCTCTCGAAGTACAGCCGGGCGGACGACGCCCGACGCGCTTACCTCCGCCTCTGCGAAGGTTTCTTTTCCGAGCCGTGCCGGCCGAGCGACGAACTGCATATCGAGCGGCTGGAGTCCGGGGACTCGGCCGGCGTCAAACGGAACGGATCGTTCCTGGCTCTCGTCCTCGAGGCCCCGGACGCTGCGGAGTGCGAGAAGCTGCTTCTCGCCGCCGCGAAAACCATCCAGGAGGTCTTCCGATGAAAACGACACGCCGTTCATTCATGCGCGGAGCGGCCTACGGCACCCTCGGCGCCGTCATCAGCCTCGACGCGCTGGACTCCCTCGGAGGGACGGGACGCGCCGCGCCGTTCGCCGCGCCCGACCCGGCGAGTCGGCTTGTCCTTGTCCGCGACGAAGCGGCGGTCGATGAGGGGCACCTCGTCAACGCCCCGGTCGTCGCGACCATGGTCGACCGGGCCGTGCAGGAACTGGCCGGCGAGGCCGACATCCGCCGGGCCTGGGCCCGTTTCTTCAAGCCGGAGGACACGGTGGCGGTCAAGTTCACCCACTGCGGCTGGATGAGAGTTCACACGGAGCAGGCCGTGGTCGACGCGGTCATCGCGCGACTCAAGGACCTCGGGATCCCGGCCGGCCGGATCCATGCCGCCGACGGGGGCCAGCCGCTCAAGGAATGCACGGCCCTCGTCAACATCCCCTCGGTCAAGGTCCATACGCTCACCGGCTTCGCCGGCGCCGTCAAAAACTACATCAATTTCACCGGCCGGGAGAGCTCCTACCACGCCGACGGAAACGTCAAACTGGCCGAGTCGTTCCTTCTGCCCGACATCAAGGGCAAGACGCGGCTCATCATCGTCGACTTCCTGCGGCCTTACTTCGGGCCGGGCCCGCAGATCAACCCCCTCCACCGCTGGGACTACAAGGGCGTCCTGGCCGGGACGGACCCGGTCGCCGTGGACACGACGGCCCTCCGCATCTGCCAGGTCAAACGCGATGCCTTCAAGGGCGAGCCGTGGCCGGTCATGCCGCCGCCGCGGTTCCTGGCCGCCGCCGAGCGCGACTTCAAGCTGGGCACCGCCGACCCCCAAAAGATCCAGGTCGTCAAGCTGGGCTGGGACAAAGATATCCTGATCTGACCGCGGACGCGCGGCGGCGCCTCGGACGGAGAGGAGCGCCCCATGAACGAGAATCGCGTTCGTCTTTCAGGCTCGCAGCCTGGACCGGGTTCGGCGTTTCGCATTTTCTTCCTCCTCGCTGCCGGCGCCATTTCGTCGGCGTCGTCCGCTGGAAGACAAGCCGTGAGCCCCGCTCGGCCCGAGAGCGGACTGATCATCGGCGACGGCCGGGGCCGCCTCCAGCTGCGGCTTGATTTCACGGCGCGTTCGGCGATCGTCGGCTTAACCGTCGGCGGGGCCGAGGTCCCCCTGGGCCCCAGGGGCGTCGTGAGCGGTTTTCGCCAAGGCGCGGACCTCTTCGACACGTCCGGCGGCATGCCGCTGCCTTTTGTCTCGTTGGAGGGAGGGCAAGTGACGGTGGCCAACATCGCCGTCGGCCCGCCGGGCCTGGGCGTTCGAGAGACGTGGACGTTCCGGCCGGAGGCGGCGGCCGTCGTCTGGCGGATCGAGCGGGAATATGCCGCGGGCGGACTCCTCGACGAAGTCCTTCTTCCTGCCTGGGAATTCCGCAGCATAACGGATTGGACCTCGGCTCTCCTCGGGACCGGCGGCGTCGCCTGGTTCAAGCTCTTCGACGGCGCCGGCGCGACCTATGGCGTCCATACGGACAAAGTCACCCTCTGGAGCCGCGACCGGGCGGACGCGTTGCGCATCACGGCCCGACCGGAGGGCGGCCGGCACGCCGCGGTGCGTTTTAGCCGTCTCCCGGGTGATGGGCTGGCCATGGTCTGGGCGGTCACGGCGGACGAGGCGACGCCCCACTACGATCCGGGCACGAACCGGCGACGCTTCCTCGCCGACCGGGACGATGTCTGGGCGCCGGTCCGCACGGCTCCCGGCAGGGTCGCCGTCGAATACCGTCTTTCGGTCGTCGACGCCGACGAGGAATATGGTCGGGGGACACTCGTCGGCTTCCGCGAGCCGTCCATCCGGGCCCTGGCCAACACCGCCGCCCGGCTGGGCGTCATCGACCGCCGCATCCACGGTTCGAATAGCTGGCGGACGCCGTACGGGCCGGCCGTGCTCCACGAGCCGTTCATCGCCGCGCTCGGCCTCCTCATCGACGACGAGGACTACTGGAACGCCTACAGGGAAACGCTCGACTATTTCCGTGACAACGCGATCGCGCCGGACGGCCGGGTCAAGTCGCGCTGGGCCTACACCTGCGAAGACGCCCGGGCCGGGACGTGCGACGAGCGCGGTTTCTATGAGACGCAGTGGGGGGTCCTTCTCGATTCGAACACGGACCAGGTCACGAACGTCGCCGAGCTCTTCGATGTTAACGGCGACCGGGCCTGGCTCGCCGGCCACAAGGACGCCTGCGAACGGGCCCTCGAATATCTCCTGCGGCGCGACAGTGACGGGGACGGCCTGGTCGAGATGCTCACGGAGAACCATCGGGAGGCCCGCGGCTCGGACTGGCTCGACGTCATCTGGGCCGCTTGGGAAAACGCTTTCGTCAACGCTAAGCTCTACTACGCTCTCACCCTCTGGGCGGAGGCCGAGGACCTCCTGGGCGACCCCGCGCGGAGCCTGCGCTTCCGGGAGACGGCCGCCCGGCTCAAGGCGGGCTTCAACCAGCCGACGACCCGGGGCGGCCTGTGGAGCGAGGCCAATCGCTGGTATGTTCACTGGCGCGACCGGGATGACTCCATCCACGGCGACAACCTCGTCACCTACGTGAACTTGATGGCCGTCGCCTACGGCCTGGCCGACAACCCCGGCCGGCGCGACGCTATCCTCGACCGCATCGAAGCCGAGCGCCGGAAGGAAGGCCTTTTCTTCTGGCCCGTCTGTGTTTTTTCCTACGCCAAGGGCGAGGGCGTGGACTGGCAGTTCCCGTTCCCGAGCTACGAGAACGGGGACATCTTCCTCGCTCTCGGCGATGTCGGCGTGCGCGCCTACGCCGCCACGAGACCGGATACGGCCGTGGCCCTCGTGCGCAGCCTCCTCGACCGCTACGAACGGGACGGACTCGCCTTCCAGCGTTATCTGCGGATAACGCAGGAGGGCGCCGGCGACGATATCCTGGCCAACAACGCCATGGCCGTCGTCGGACTCTATCGCGACATATACGGGCTGCGGCCAAAGCATGACCGCCTCTATCTCGAGCCGCATCTGACGCCCGGCCTGGCGGGAACGGTCCTCGCCTACCGTCTGCGCGGCCGGCGATACACGCTCAAGCTGAACATGGAGCGGGCAACCGTCGAGACGGAGGGACGCGCCCTCACCGCGCCGGCGCCGTTCGCTTATGCTCGGGCCGGTCGCGGTCTCGCCTTCTATCCGTCGGAGAAAGGGCCGGCGGAGCTGAGCGTCATTCCGCAGGCGGAGACACGGCTTTCGCTTTCGATCGAGGATTGGCCCTCAGAGGGGGACGGCCCTCGAGTCTGGATGCTTGGCCTGCAGGAGGAGAGCGAGGTTGCGTTCCGGGTCGCCGGACTCAAGCCTCTCTCTCTTTACGACCTGAAAGTTGACGGCGCGTCCGCGGCGGTGGTCGGCAGCGACGGGGCCGGTCAAGGGACATTCGCGCTCACGCTCGGTGGGTCCCGGGGTTCCAGGTTCGAACTGCGGAAACGGAACGGCCGGCCATGACGATTGCCGTGACGGGGGCCTCGGGATACGTCGGGCGCCGGCTCGCGGTCCGGTTGGCCGCCGACCCGTCCGCACGTCTCCGACTCGTCGTCCGCAACAAAGCCAAGGTCGCGGACCTCGCCGGGCCCGGCGTCGAGGTCGTCGAAGCCGACACGCTGGACGCCGCTTCGCTGCGGACCGCCCTCGCCGGCGTGGAGACGGCCTATTACCTCGTCCACTCCCTCGGCGCGGGCAAGGGATTCCCCGACCTCGAGCGACGAAGCGCCGTGAATTTCCGGGACGCCTGCGCCGCCGCCGGGGTCCGCCGCATCATCTACCTCGGCGGGCTCGGCCGGCGTGAAACGTCGAGCCCCCATCTGCGCAGCCGCCTGGAGACGGGCGAGACCCTGAGCGCCGCCCCGCCGGAGGTCCGGGTCATCTGGTTCCGGGCCGGGATCATCATCGGCGCCGGGAGCGCCAGCTTCGAGATCATCCGGCATCTCGTGCGGAAGCTCCCGGTCATGCTGACGCCGCGCTGGATCAGGACGAGAACCCAGCCCATCGGCATCGAGGACGTCGTCGCCTACCTCGCCCGGGCCAAGGATGTGCCGCTCGAAGCGAGCGTCGTCGTCGATATCGGCGGCGAGGTCATGACCTTCCGCGACATGCTCCTCCGCACGGCCCGCGTCATGGGCCTCCGTCGGGTTATCGTCCCGGTGCCGTTCCTCACGCCCCGGCTCTCGGCGGCCTGGCTCGTCTTCGTGACGCCCGTGGATACGAAGATCGCCCGCGCCCTGGTCGAAGGACTGAAGTCCCCGACCGTCGCCGAGAACGACGCCTCGCGCCTTCTCTTCCCGGATGTCCGGCCGGCGCCCTTCGAGCAGACCGTCCGCCGGGCCCTGGACGAAACCGAAGCCGACCGGGTCCTCAGCCGCTGGTGCGACAGCGGGGCCGGAGCGACCTGCGCGATCCGGGACCTGGACCATATCCCGTCCGACGCTCGCGTCATGCGTTATGCGGCCTCCGCGCCCGGCCTGAGTGCGGCTGACCTCTTCGCCGCCGCTTCGGCCGTGGGCGGCCGGAACGGATGGTTTGGACCCGGATGGCTCTGGCGGCTGCGCGGCTTGATGGACAAAATGGCGGGCGGGCCGGGCCTCAGCCGCGGCCGGCGGGCGGCAGCGGCGCTCCGGCCCGGCGACAGTCTCGATTTCTGGAAGGTCGCGGCCATCGACGAGAACCGGCGCCTGCTTCTGGCGAGCGAGATGAAGATGCCGGGCCAGGGCTGGCTTGAGTTCATCACCCAGGACGGGCGATTCGAAGTCGCCGCCTCTTTCCGGCCGCGGGGGCCGGGCGGTCGGCTCTACTGGACACTCACCGGGCCGCTGCACCGTTTCGTCTTCCCGGCCCTCGCCGGGGGCATCGTCCGCCGCGCCCGCAGGGAAAGACCGGACGGGGCCGGGAGGAACGACCATGAGCAAAGATACTAAGCCGGGCGAAATAAAGTCGACTCGATATTTCCCTACCGCCCGGCTAGTACTCGGGGAGCAGCAAGGATTATGCAAAAGATATTCTGCTCCCCGTAGTAAAACGCCGGCGACGCCGGCCGTCCGCTTCCTCCGCGAACAGAGCGTCGCCTTCACCGAGCACCCCTATCGCTACGTCGAACACGGCGGGACGCGGACGTTCGCCGACGAGACCGGGACCGATGAGCACGCCGTGGTCAAAACGCTCGTCATGGAGGACGATGGCAAGAGACCGCTCGTCGTCCTCATGCATGGGGACCGGGACGTTTCAACCAAGGAGCTGGCCCGCTTTCTCGGGGTCAAGGCCGTCCATCCCTGCTCACCCGAAACCGCCGAGCGGCAGTCCGGCTATATGGTAGGCGGCACGTCGCCCTTTGGCTTGCGCAAGCCTCTGCCCATCTACATGGAGGGGACGATCCTCGAGTTGCCGAAGGTCTATATTAATGGCGGAAAGCGCGGTTTTCTCGTCGGCCTCGACCCGCGGGAAATCGTCCGGACCCTCGGCCCGACCGTGGTCAACGTCGCCATTCCCTGAGGTCCCTTCAACCGCTCGGTCGCATTTCCCCCTCAACCCCCGACCTGCCGTTCCGGGCGGCATCCCAGAATCATAAAGACCGGGAGCGGCGGGAGACAAATGTGACGCGGCGGATGGAGTGTCGGACGCGTCCGATTTCGCTCAGTGGGCGTCCGGCTCGGCGTGGACGAGGACGCGCTCAAGGACGGGGAAAGCCTGCCGGAGCTCGTTCTCGATGGCCGTCGAAGCTTCATGGACCTTGATGATCGGGAGGTCCTTCGGGAAGACGCAATGGAGGGCAATGGCATAGGCGCCGCCGTAGCGACGCACAACGACATCGTGACAGCGGCCCGGACCGGTCATCCCTTCGACCTTCCGCTTGACGTTTTCGACCAGCTCCCGTTCCACGCTCGAGATATCGACGCCGTTGCCGACGCTCGTCCCCCGCGATTCGATATGGGTCGTGACCTGGGCGATATCGGGCATGTCCACCTGGAGGTCCCTCTCGACATGGCTGGCGAGATCATGGGCCTGGCGCAGGTCCAGGTGGTCATCCACCTCGAGATGAAGGTCGACCGCCACCCGGCCGTTTTCGTCGTAGAGGAGGATGTTGTGGACGGCCATCTGGTTGCGGTTGGCCACGGACCGGATGCGCCGGGCCAAGGTCTCCCGCTCGTCCTCCCGGGGGTCGGTATGGATGACGACGTCGGCGCCCGGCGCGATGGCCTGGACCACCGCCTCGACGTCGTCGGCGATGGCGTGGGCCCGTTCGAAGGCCAGGTTGCGGTCCACTTCAACGTTCATATCGACGAAGACGCGCGGGCCGGAGCGGCGAACACGAACTTGCGTGACGTTGAGGACCCCGGCGACCCCTGACGCGGCCTCCCGGAACCGTTCGACCAGCCCCTCGGGCGTCCGGTCGAGGAGGACGTCGATCGTCCGTTTCCCCAGCCGGTAGCTGACGAAGAGGACGATCATCGCCACCCCGAGAGCGGCCATAGCGTCGGCCCGGCCGAACCAGGCCGACCGCCCCGTGAAGACGTTCTTCCCGAACCAGACCATGGCCAGACCGACGATGACGACCGAAGAGCTCCAGACGTCGGTCGAGAAGTGGAGGGCATCCGCCTCCAAGGCCTGGCTATGGTGCTTGCGCGCGGCCCGATAGAGGATGCGCGAGCGACCGCGGTCGACGCCGATCGAGACAGCCATGACCAAGAAGGCCCAGAGGCTGGGGTCCACCTCGACCTCGTGGAAGAAGAGCCGGCGCACAGCCTCGTAGATGATCCAGGCGCAGGTCACGAAAAGGAGGACCGTCTCGATGAGGGCGGAAAAGTTCTCGACCTTGCCGTGCCCGTAGGCGTGATCGGCGTCGGCCGGACGGCCGGCGATATGGACGGCGACGAAGGTGACCACGGCGGCGACGAGGTCGAGACCGGAGTGGGCGGCCTCGGCTAGGATGCCGAGACTCCCCGTCAGCAGGCCGACGAGGAGTTTCATCCCGGTCAGGAAGACGGCGGCGACGACCGAGGTGGCCGCGGCGGACCTCTTTTCGCGTTCCGCCGTCAAGTCGACAGTCGCGGTTTCGGACATCGGACTTTCCGGCTCCTCACGGACGACGGCTCATCGCCCGTTCGCTCAGCCAACCTCTTTCCCGTACCGACCGGCCGACCCCAGGACCTCGCGGTTCTTCCGTTTGTACATTTCGATGAGCGCGCTGCGGGCCGGGCCGAGATACTTGCGCGGGTCGAACTCGGAGGGGCTTTCGGCGAACGTTTTCCGGATGGAGGCGGTCATGACCATGCGGCCGTCCGTGTCGATGTTGATCTTGCAGACGGCGGAGCCCGCCGCCCGCCGCAGCTGCTCCTCGGGGATGCCGATGGCGTCCTTCATCTTCCCGCCGTAGGCGTTGATCGTGGCCACGGCCTCCTGGATGACGGACGAGGCGCCGTGGAGAACGATGGGAAAACCGGGCAGCCGTTTCTCGACCTCTTCCAGGATGTCGAAGCGCAGCGGGGGCGGCACGAGAATGCCGCGTGCGTCGCGGGTGCACTGCTCGGGCTTGAACTTGTAGGCGCCGTGAGAGGTGCCGATCGAGATGGCCAGGGAATCGACGCCCGTGCGGGAGACGAAGTCCTCGACCTCGCCGGGCCTCGTGTACGTCGATTTCTCCGCTTGGACCTTGTCCTCGATGCCGGCCAGGACGCCCAGCTCGCCTTCGACGGAAACGGCGCGGGGGCGGGCGTACTCGACGACCCGGCGCGTCAGGATGATGTTCTCCTCGTAAGGAAGATGCGAGCCGTCGATCATGACCGAGGAAAAGCCGCTCTCGACGCAGGCCTGACAGAGCTCGAACGTGTCGCCGTGGTCGAGGTGGAGCGTGATGGGGATCTCCCTCTCGCAGCCGAGGGCCTTCTCCATCTCCCGGGCCATCTTGACGGCGCCCTCGGCCATGTAGCGGAGCAAGGTCTGATTGGCGTATTTGCGGGCGCCGCTCGAGACTTGGAGGATGACCGGGGAACGGGTCTCTACACAAGCCGTGATGATGGCCTGGAGCTGCTCCATGTTGTTGAAGTTATAGGCGGGCACGCCATACTTTTCGGCGAAAGCCCGCCGGAACATCTCGGCGGTGTTGGCCAAGCCGAGGGACCTGAAGGAAACGCCCATGTCCGAACCTCCTAACCACCACGCCTTGCGGGCGACCTAAAGAAGGCTCAAATGATAGCGCATTTGGGCGGCGATTTCAAAAGCCAGGACGGGGAGGGCGCAGGAGGCTGTCCTCGGCCCCCGAACCCCGGGAACCAGTCCCGGCGGTTCCCCCATCGCCAAGGCGATGGGTCCCCCTCCGCTACGGGGGCTTGAGGACAGCCTCCTGCGCCCTTTAGAAAACCACATTTTTAGGGTTGCTTCTTGAGAGGAGCTGGGAGGATATAAAGGAAGAAGCCGGGGGCGACTTCCGGGTCAAAACAGCCTTGGCGCGGGAGCCGGGCTCCCCCGTCGTCGCGCTGACTTGCGCCCTCCAGGCGGAAGTCGATCCTCCCCCGGCCGATGAACCAAACCCAAACCGGGCGGGACCTTACTTGATGTCCCCGATCTCCTCGACGGGGACGCTCAGCCGCTCCAGGGTCCTCCGGCTGAAGATCCGCGTCGCCTGGAACTCGATGCGGGCCGGCAGCCAGGCGACGTACTTGTCGATCTTCAGGTACTCCTGGACCGGCACCTGGCTGAGCGGGACGCCCTTGATGACTTCCGGCATCGGCCCGCTCCTGACCAAACCCTGCTTGCCCAGCGCGACGACCTTCCCTTTCTCGTCGTTAATCCCGCATGATTCCGAGATGACCGCCTCGGGGACCCCCTCCAGACCCGCCTTCAG
>Ga0299915_10001688_pt1 | contig 16273 bp, 12 predicted proteins | sample RVTome_13_FD_200263 | JGI IMG/M metagenome (GOLD analysis project Ga0299915, IMG submission 200263) | Soil microbial communities from uranium-contaminated site in the Upper Colorado River Basin, Wyoming, United States - RVT92D227 (version 2) ... | reverse complement strand
GGAAGGGTCTGCATCCACCAGCCCTCTCTCCAGGGCATAGCGGAAGAACTTGCGAATGGCTTGCAGCCGTCTGTTAACAGTGGTGGGCTGATGGGCCCTGGCGATCAGGAGGTCTAATCGGTAGGCCTTGATCTCCTCGCCAGTCATGGTGACCAGCGGTCGACCGCCATTGAGCGCCGCCCATGAAGCCAGATGCTTCAGATCTGCCACATAGTTCTTGACAGTCAGTTCGGACAAACCGGATCGGGCCAAGTAGTCAGAGTATGATGCCAGTGTGTCCTGCAATCCCGAGTCACTCATCGTCAACTTGCCATCAGGAGGTGCTTCTGTCTCCATCTGCAAGACTAGAGGCGGCAGATAATGTACCCTTATACGTAATCATTGTAATCGATGCCCTCTGGTTTGTCAAGCTGGTAGCTGGAGAGTGTTGAAAAACCATGTTGGCCGCGCCCATGCGTTCGTTACCATTGCTTTCGCCGCTGGATGCACCCTGAGTAGACCGAAGGTCGTATCGAACGCGCAGTCCAGCGGCGCTTGCCACGCCCTTTTCCCACACCCTCCAGCTGTGCCCAGCGAGAGTTCTTCCAAGTCGACTCCTGGGAGTTGCGGATGCCTCACGTAGATAGAAAAAAGGCCCACGGTGCGGCGTGAGCCTGAGAATCGAAGTCGGCTGCCTGCTCGGCTCCAGACACTCCGCTGCCCCCCGGAGTGCTTGCCGCTATGCTTCAGGCTGTGCTACACCCCGTCCCGGTACCTAGTCAGTGCGTCCTCCAGGACCGCCTCCGCAAGCACGGAGCAATGGAGCTTACCCTCAGGCAGGCCGCCCAGGGCCTCTGACACGTCTTGGTTGCGCACGGCCAACGCCTCGTCGATGGATTTGCCGATGATTAGCTCCGTAAGCACACTCGCGGCGGCGATGGCGGTGGGGCATCCAAACACCTTGACCTTGGCATCTACAATCCGCTCTTCCTCTATCCGGAGATAGAGACGGACCGTGTCTCCATCCGCAGGGTTCCCTGCATTGCCTATACAACTGGCATTCTCAATCGATCCCACGTTGCGCGGGTTCGTGAAGTACTCCATCACCTTCTCGTTGTGCATCTCGTGCGCACTCCTTCCTTGTGCCTGAAGTTATTCGACATCGAGGAATTGTGTATCATTGCCGCCGGAACCACAATGCCGGAGCATACCCAACTCCACCGCCGACCTGTGGCACCAACACTGGCGACTCTTCGCCGTTGACTCGCAAGTGGGCTGCTCCATACGCAGAGCGTTCGCCAAGCGTCTACACCTGTAGACGTCTAAGCCCACGCCCTAGCTGCGCGGCCCCTACCTGGACACAACCCGCAACAGAGTCACCTCCGGCCGGCAGTTGAACCGCACCGCCGGCGGTATGAGGCCAATCCCCCGATTCACGTAGACCAGACCACTTGGTCCCTGCACAAGCCCTTGGGCATACTTGTCGCCAAAGCAGGAGGGTACAACGGGGGCACCTAGAAGCGGCAAGCGTACCTGCCCGCCGTGGGTGTGTCCACAGAGGGCCAGATCGATGCGCCCTTCGGGCAGCATCTCCGTGAAGTCTGGGTTATGAACCAGAAGCAGCCGCGGCTCGTCGTCCGGCACCCCCTCCAGCATGTCAGACAGCCGCTGCCGTTTCTCATCCCAAATGGCCCTGAAGTCGCCGAAGAACCCTCCAAAGAATCCTGCCGTGTACCCTGTGTCCTCGATGCCCAGCAGCCACAGCCGGCTCTGGCCAACCTCAATGGCGCGCGCCTCATCTCTGAGCACAACTATGCCAGCAGCTCTCACGTTGGCCGAGACCTCGTCCGCGTCGGTCCAGTTATCATGATTGCCCAGCACAGCGTACACCCCATAGGGTGCCTCCAACCGGGCCAGCTCTTCTGCGCAGGGGGCACTGTAACTGGCAGACCCGGTCACGAAGTCGCCCGTGAGGACGATCAAGTCAGGGGCCAAAGCATTGGTCATCTCGACGGCTCGACGAACCTGATCTCTGCTCACGTGCTCGCCCAGGTGGAAGTCACCCAACTGGGCGATGGTGAACCCCTCGAGGGCTGCGGCAAAGGTTGGAACGTCGATGCCCAACTTGGTGACTTGTATCCAGTTCGGCTCTACCTGCGCGGCGTAAACGGGCCCCGCAACGCAGGCAACCGCAGCACCGGCCAAGGTGCCGCCACCGGCAATCAGAAACGCACGGCGGGACACGCGCGAGCAGCCTCGCTCCCGACCATCGTAGCGCATCTCGTCATCCATATCCGAGCCCCCGATTCTTACGCCGCGGACCCCCTTCCTTGGCCGATCATCGCCTCGCCGGAGATCCCCGCAGAGATCTGACTGCCGCGCAGACAGCCGCAATAGGCTCATTATACCAGTGCACCTGAGATGAAGCAGATCCCGCGTGGGATCGACCCATTGCAGGATGTGCCGCTATCTGCTATTATGAATGCAGTGGAGGCACAGGCCATCTGTTCGCCCGCGCCCCAGCGCAAGGGTCACTAAGGCTGAAGGGCAGCGCTTACACGCTGCCCTTCTTCTCTCATAGGGTGGCTAGTCTGTCCAGCCGCAGAAACCGCCGCCCCACGGCGGCCTGCTCTGGAACCACACGGGCCAAGACAGCGTCTTCGGAACAGGAGGCCACAGTATGCAGAGTCGAGTGTTTGCGGCCGTCGCCATGATCGCCCTACTGGCCGTGTCCGTTCAGGCCTGCGTTGGCTCAGTCCCCGAACTAACACCCACATCCCCTCCGCCGACCTCGACGTCCGCCCCCACAGCGACGCCCGCACCAACTACGCCCACCCCGGCGGCCAGAGAACCCAACTACTCCAGCCCATCGTTGGGCCTGGCCCTCTGGTACCCCGAGACCTGGATTCTAGACGACATGCCAGACGCGGTGACCTTCGCCAGTTCCCGCGCGCTGATGTCCAGCGAAGACTGGGATACGGGAGCAGCCTTCGCCGTGATGCTAGGAGAACTGGAAGACGGACAGACGGTCAAAGATCTGATCCGACAGCAACTGGAGGCCAGTGCCTTCGAGGGAGTGGAAACGACAGAACTCGAGCCGGTTGCCGTAGGAGACATTCGTGGGGTGATCGCCAAGCTGGAAGCCACGCCCCTGGGGGTTTCCACCACCATCAAAGGGTTCGTGGCCGGAGTGGAGCACAACCGCCGCGCCTACTTGTTTATGGGCCTCTCCGTCAAAGACGACTGGGCGGAGTTCGGCGAGACTCTGGAGACCATGCTGCGCAGTGTGAGCTTCACCGACCCTGAGGGCACTTTCACCAGCGAGGACCTTGGCCTGAAGTTGTGGTATCCATCGGGCTGGATCCTCCAAGAAGAGTACGATCAGGTGATCTTCGCCACCTCCCGCGACCTGGTCGATAGCGGGGAGTTGCTGACCGGGGCTGCCCTGATGATAGAGCGCTCCTCATTAGGGGATGCCCGGCTGGTGGATTGGTTCAAAGAGGAGTTGGAGGCACTGACCTTCGACGAAGGCGGAATCAACAGCGACATGGCGTATCGCACCGTGGCCGGTCAGGAAGGCTTGATCGTTGACCTGTGGGGAGTCCCGAGCGGTGCCACCAACACGGTGACCGGCTTCGCCGTAGCTGTCGCGCACGGGGAGTGGGGTTATCTCGTCGTCGGCGTCAGTGCCGACGACGACTGGTCCCAGTACAGACCGACGCTGGAGGAGATGCTGGACAGCGTGCAGTTCCCTGAGTGGCCTCCAGCGGTCCACCTGGCTACCCATCATCAGGCTCGTCACGCGCACAACTTACTCCTGCGCACGACGTGCGTTGCCCCACGTGATCCCCAACCGAGCCCCACCACTACGGCCAAGTTTCGCGACACATCCCTGGAGCTCCACCCCTCAGATGTTGCTGCCTTCCGTCTCTGAGCCGAGGGCTGGCAAGTGCTCCTCCCGTTTGACACGTTTCGTCAAGTGCGCTACAATGCGCCATCCCTGAATACGGAGGATTCCATGACCATCCGCGACTTCGCAGAGACCGAGCGCAAGCGCCGCGCCATAGGCATAGCTGTCTTGTCCGTTGCCCTCCTGTTGGTCGCGCAGATCGTCGCATTGTCGCTGTCTGCGCCGCATCGCGCCCAGGCCGCCACTGTCAACGTCGGTTTGGTCCCCGACTACGGCGGGATAGACGACCTGTCCTTCAACTGGTCCGCGCATCAGGGCCTGCTGCGCGCCGAGAACGAACTGGACGTGGTGGGCACGGTCTACACCCCCACCGGGTCTACTCAGTCGGACTACGAGACAGCCCTCCAGGATTGCATCAACAAGCCCAACGACCTCTGCGTGGCCGTGGGGTTCGGCATGGCCGATGCCACCCTCAACAAAGCGAATGACAACTCCGGCACCTACTTCGCCATCGTAGATGTCACCTATGACACCTATCCCGACAACCTGCGCGGCATCACCTTCGCCTCCGACGAAGCGGGGTATCTGGCCGGGACCCTCGCCGGGATGATGAGCATGAGCGACGTGATCGGCGCGGTAGGCGGCATGCAGATACCCCCGGTGGAGCTCTTCGTGGATGCCTACGAGAACGCGGCGCAATGCTTCAATTCGGAGGTGACCGTCCTGATCACTTACACCGGCACGTTCGTTGATCCAGACATTGGGGCACAGGCCGCCCAGGAGATGCTGGCCCAGGACGCCGACGTCATCTTCGGAGTGGGTGCCCTCACGGGCAACGGCGGAGTGCTTACGGCCACCCAGTCGGGCGCCTGGGGCATCGGCGTGGACACAGACCAATACTACACCCTCTTCGCCTCGGGTGGTGTGTCCGGTTCGGAGAAGCTGCTCAGCAGCGCTATGAAACGCATAGACAATGCCGTGTTCCAGACCATCTCCGACGTCGTTAACAACGCCTTCACCTCGGGCACCCTGCTCTATGACCTGGCCGATGAGGGAGTGGGTCTGGCCCCCTTCCACGAGGCCGAGCCCTCCGTGCCCATCACCGTGCGGCGCGTGCTGGATTCTGTCGAGAGGGGCATCGTCAAGGGCAACATCGACGTGAACGGCCCATGCCCCACCAGGGTGGGGCTCGTGGTGCCCGAAGACAACCTGGATCCCGCGAACTTCAGCTGGTCCAGCTATGAGGGTCTGATCCGTGCCGAGGACGAATTGGGCGTCGTGGGAATCGTCTACACGTCCACAGAGACTTCCGACATCGAACCTAATCTGCAACAGTGCGTCGCCGACGGCAGCGTGCTCTGCATCTCGGTTGGGTTCTTCACGACCGACGCTATCTCCAAGACGGCTGACGCCAATCCGACGACGGACTTCGCCATTGTGGACGTTGAGTTGGAGAGCTACTACGACAATCTCCGCGGTTTGACCTTCGCGGAGGAGGAAGCCGGGTACCTGGCCGGCACCCTGGCCGGCATGATGACGCTCAGTGATGTCGTGGGGGCCGTTGGTGGGATGGAGATTCTACCCGTCCAGAACTACATCGAGGGCTACGAGAACGGGGCCCAATGCGCGAACCCTGACGTGACCGTTCTCATCACCTACACCGGCACCTTCATCGATCCCGACCTTGGGGCGCAGGCAGCCCAGGAGATGATCGCCCAGGACGCAGACGTCATCTTCGGCGTGGGAGGTGATACCGGGAATGGAGCTGTGCTCACGACCACCCAGTCCGGCCTGTGGGGCATCGGTGTGGACACCGACCAGTACTACACTCTGTTCTTGACCGGCACGGTCTCGGGTGCCGACAAGCTCCTCACCAGCGCCATGAAGCGTATGGACAACGCGGTGTACGACACCATAGACGACGAACTGTTGGGCGTATTCACGTCCGGCACTGTTCGCTATGATCTGGCCGTAGACGGTGTAGGCTTGGCACCTTTTCACGAGACCGACGCTTCGATACCGGAACGGGTCAAAGGCGCTCTGGAGAGGACGGAGCGCTGTATCCTGCTGGGGATCTGCCACCCGCTCGACGACTCCTGCCCGTCATACGGTCACATCCCGTTGTCCATGAAGCGTCATTTGCCCTAGCGAGCCGCTTGGAATAGCGGCCCTCCTTCCCGCTCCGCTCGGAGCAGGCAAGGCCGGTGGCCCTCTGAGAAATCAAAAGGGGCACGACATGTCGTGTCCCTTTGTTCTTCCAGGGCCCTCCACACTTGCTGCCCCCTCGACGGCTCGAGGGGAGCGGCGTAGCCAACCAGGCGCACTATGCCCTCGAGATGCAGGAGTGGAGGTTACTGCTTCTCGTAGACCTTACCTTCCTGCGCCGGTGGCCTTACGCGCCCAACCAGGCCGGCCACGACGATGATGGTCAGGACGTAGGGTGCCGTCTGCAAGAACTCGGGCGGCAGTGGAACATGGATGAAGGGCAGGACCGGCTGAAGGATCTGCATCTTAACTTGCAGGGCGTCGGCAAAGCCGAAGAGGAGGGCAGCCGTGAAGCCGCCGATGGGGTTCCAGTTGCCGAAGATCATCGCGGCCAGGGCCACAAACCCCTGGCCGCGGGTCATGCCGTCTTCGAAAGTCCCCACCTGACCCAGGGAGAAGTAGGCCCCGCCGATGCCGGCGATCAGCCCGCCGATGATAACGCTGATGTAGCGCATGCGGTTGACGTGGACGCCGACCGTGTCGGCGGCGCGGGGATGCTCCCCGCAGGCGCGCATGCGCAACCCCCAAGGAGTGAAGAAGACGACGTAATTGACCGCCACCAAGAGGATGAGCATGATATACGTCGTGGGCTGATGATTGAAAAGAATTTGCCCCACGATAGGGATGTCCGACAGTAGTGGGATGGGCATGGTATCGAAGTGACCGGGGGTGCTCAGGCCGGCCGGCTCTAGCAAGCGAATGTTCAAAAAGCGCGTGGCTCCCACCGCCAGAATGTTGATCACGGTGCCACCGACGATCTGATCGACCCTGTACTTGATGGACAGCACAGCGTGAAGCGCCCCCATCAGCCCCCCGACGAGGGTGGCCGCGATCAGGCCTATCCATAGGTTGTTGAAAAGTGCCGCAAAGCCCACGCCCGCAAAGGCGCCGAAGAGCATCATGCCCTCGATGGCGATGTTGATGATGCCCGAACGCTCGCAGAGCAGCCCGCACATTGCCCCCAGAGTCAAAGGAGTGGCCGCCACCAGTGTAGCCTGGATCATTCCCGGCAGGTTCAGGCTGGTGCCGCTGGTCATCCACACCAGGAAGGCAAAGACCGCCAGCAAGGCCAGAGCCAGCGTGAGCCACTTACGTAGAGCGGCGAGGCCGCGATACAGGCGTAGCCCGGCCGCGAAGAGGCATAGCACACCCAGGGTGTACATCGTGGGCTGGGACGACAGGGAGAAGAGCCTGCCCAACATCTGGTCGGTGAAGGTGGCCTGTTCGCCCGCCTGGGTGCCAAAGGCCCCCAGTACGATGATGCCGCCCCCGACCAGCAACATCAGGAAAGTGGTGAGTATATCCCGCCGGCTGAGGCCAGGCGCTTTGGAAACACTCACCGTTCCCGCTTGAACTGCCATGTCTTCCTCCGTCATGCGCCCCAACCCCGCGAGAAGACGACCATCTCCGCCTCGATCTCTTCGCGCCGTCGTTCACGGAAGCGGTAGATGGCCCGGATGATAGCGGGCGCCGCGATGAAGACAATAACTAGTGCTTGCACGATCTGCACAATCTCTGTGGGTACGCCGGCCACGGACTGCATACGGGCCGCCCCCGCTCTCAGCACGCCGAAGATGATGGAGGCCGCTACCACCCCCAGCGGATGACTCTTTCCCAAGAGCGCCAAGGCGATGGCGTCGAAGCCATAGCCGGCCCGGAAGCCGAGCGCAACATTGTGGCTGATGCCCAACCCCTGAGCCGCCCCGGCTAGGCCTGCCAGGCAGCCGCTGAGGAACATGGCCAGCACAAACGTCCTGGGTACGCTCATGCCTGCGTAGCGAGCCGCATCTGGATTGGCTCCCACCGTTCGCAACTCATAGCCCCAAGTCGTTTTGAACAAGAACCAAGCAGTAATAGCCGCGGCCACCAGGGCCAGCACGAAGCCCCAATGAACCGTAACCGGGTGATCCAGGAAGCGTGGCAGCCAGGCACTGGGCGCGACCTCCTGGGTTCGACAGGTGCCCTGGATGTGCTCCAGCGGCCCGCACAGCAGCCACTCGCTCAAGCGGTAGGATATGTAGTTGAGCATGATGGTGGTGATGACCTCGTGGGCGCCGGTTCGCGCCCGCAGAAACCCCGCGATGGCCGCATAGAGACCAGCCGAAAGCGCCGCTGCCAGGATGGCCAGGGGCAGGTGGATGACCATGGGTAGGCCCTGGAAGGAGAAACCGACGATCACCGCTGCTATCCAGCCGACGCCAATCTGCCCCTCGACGCCGATGTTGAACAATCCGGCCCGAAAGCCCAGCGCCACCGCCAGTCCGGCGAAAATGTAAGGCACCGACTGGACCATGCTGTCGCTGGGGCCGCGAACCGACTGCAGGATCGGCTGCAGACCCTCGCCGCCCAGCGCGCGACTGATGGCCCTCACGATATTGAGGGGGTTGCCGAAAGCCCCCTCATACAGAGCACCGTAGGCCCGCCCCACATTGCCGAAGGCCAAACGCAGAGCCTCCAAGATCTGACCAGCGGCCAGCGCCCGATATACCGCCTGATCGGTGAACATGAGCACCAGCGCGCCGATAGCCAGGGCGGTGATGATGGACAGCAGGGGTATCGCCAAACTCCCCAACCGCTCGCCTAACCACGAGCGCATCCAGGACCAGCCCCCCCGCGGAATGGAAAACAGCGCCAACCCCACAAGGCCAACCAGCAAGGTGAGGGGCCACAACCCCAGCGCAATCAGCAGCAGCAGCACCAACCACCTGCTCAACGCCATGGCCACACCAACCAGAACCGCCAACGCGATCACACGCGTCCAGAGCGGCAGGGCTGATATCCGTTGACCAAGTCCAGATGGAGTCGTCCCCGCTTCAGCCAACGGTGACCTCCTCCTTGTCGTTTACCCGGGCCCCGGCCATCATCAAGCCCAACTCCTCGCGGGTGACCTTGTCCGCATCCACTGTGCCGACAATCCTACCCTCGTACATCACCGCGATCCGGTCGGACAGAGCCATGATCTCATCCAACTCCACTGAGACCAAGAGCACGGCGACCCCATCATCACGCTTTCGTACAATCTGGCGGTGAATATACTCTATCGAACCCACATCCAGTCCTCGCGTCGGTTGGGCAGCGATCATTAGCTTGATCGGTCGGGAGAACTCGCGGGCCACAATCAGCTTCTGTTGGTTGCCGCCCGACAGGGTCTGGGCTGGGAGCATGATGCTGGGCGTCCGCACGTCAAACTCCTTCACCGCCCGATCAGAGTATTCGTAGACTTCCTCAAATTGAATCACCTTCCCCTTGGCGTAAGGTTCCAGGTAGTAGGTGGACAGCACCATATTGTCGAAGATGGGGAAGGTCAACACCAGACCGTCCTGTTGTCGGTCCTCGGGAACGTGAGCCACGCCAAGTTCGGTGATTAGGCGCGGCGTAGCATTAGTCACGTCTTCTCCCAGGATGCGCACCGTGCCTCCGGTAGCCGGACGGAGACCGGTAAGCACCTCCACCAACTCCGTCTGGCCGTTGCCCTGCACGCCGGCAACGCCCAGGATCTCCCCCTCTCGCACGAAGAGGTCAATACCACGTAGCACCGTCTGCTGGCGCACATCCTGGCCGGTCAATCCGGTGACCTTCAGTACCACCTCGCCAGGCGACGCTGGCCCCCTATCCACGACCAAATCCACCTCGCGGCCGACCATCATCTCGGCCAGTTCCTCCAGCGAAGTATCCGCAGGCTTCCTTTCCCCGACTAGCCGGCCGTCGCGCAGCACAATCACCCGGTCAGCGATGGCCATCACCTCCTTCAGCTTGTGGGTGATAAACATGATAGCCTTGCCCCGGTCCGTTAACGAGCGCATGATCTGGAACAGCTCCTCGGTTTCCTGAGGGGTGAGGACGGCCGTGGGCTCGTCGAGGATCAGGATCTCGGCTTCCCGGTACAAGGTCTTGATGATCTCCACGCGCTGTTGCACGCCCACAGCGATATTCTCGACGAGCGCGTCCGGGTCCACAGCCAGTCCGTACTGCTCCGAGAGTTCGCGGATACGCTGCACCGCGGCGCGCTGGTCCAGGGCGGTCAGAATCACCTTCAGCGCGGGGTAGGAGGCGGCGGAGAAGAGAATCGCCGGCAGGATGAACAACAGCATCTGTCCAAGGGCCCCCCGCCAGAGGCCCAGAGCGACCAAGGCCGCGCAACTCACGAGAGCAACGATGGGGAAGTAGAATCTGAAGCCCAGCCCGGTCAACCGGCCTAGAAGTAGAACCAGGGCCAAGAGGCCAGCGACCGCGGCACCACCGAGGGCCGCACCCAGAAACCACTGCACCGGGTTTCCCAGAGCGAAAATCCCGCCCACAAAGCAGAGAACAGCAGCAGCCGCGCCCGCCAACCCCAGTGTTCGCCAGGAGAAAGAGGGCCTGGTCGGCTCGGTGCCCATGACGATGTTCTCGGCGACGGTGAATACAGGCACCAACTGGAAATGTTGATGGACCATGCCGATGCCATGACTGATGGCATCATTAGGGTCCTCGATCTCTACTTTGTGGCCACGGATCTCGATTTCGCCCTCATCGGGGGTGTAGAGACCGTAGAGGATATTCATGAGGGTGCTCTTGCCGGCGCCGTTCTCGCCCAGAAAGGCCAGTATCTCCCCCTTTTCGAGGGAGAAGCTGATGTGGTCGTTGGCCAGCACCCCGGGGAAGCGCTTCGTGGCGCTGTGCACTGCCAAAACCGGCGTCATTGTCGCTCCCTCCCGTAGCAGCAGATTCGCGGAATCACCGCACCAGAGATACGGATCTCTGAGTCCGCCAATCGGCTGTTACCAGAGTAGGCGGTGCCGGGTGACAACCCAGCACCGCCTATCAATCGCACTACGTTAGTTGGAACTAGCCTTCCCAACCGGTGTCTATGCTGCCGTCGATGAGGCCCGCCCTGATCGCATCTAGCTCTGATACGATCTCGGCAGGAATCTCGCCCTCAAAGTCGTGGAAGGAGGCCATGTCCACACCGCCGTTTGTCAGGGTGCCGACGTAGACCCCGCCGCCCGCGAAGGTGTCGTCCAGTACAGACTGAACTACACCGAACACCGCATTGTCCAGTCGCTTGATGGTCGAGGTGATGAGGATGTCCTTCTCGTTGGGCAGCGTGTTGTACTGGTCCACGTCCACGCCCACTGCCCAGACGCCGCGCTCTTTGGCCGCGGTGATGCCGCCGTTACCAGTCTTGCCGCCGATGCCGTAGATGACATCCGCACCCTCGTCAATCAGCGACAGGCCCTGGATCTTGCCCTCGTCAGGGGCCTCAAAGTCGCCCACATAGGTGCCCGAGATCCGGACGTTCGCATCGTGCTGCTCATTGTAGTACGCCACCGCGGCCTCGTGCCCCGCGACGAAGATCTCCACGGTGGGGATCTGCATGCCGGCTACGTAGCCGAGCATCGGGTCCTCCGGATCCTGGGTATCGGCCCAGTATGACCCCAGGTAGCCGGTGAGGAAGGCCGCCCCGTCGGTAGCGAAGACGATGCCCACCACGTTGGGGATGCCGGGGTCATAGGCGTAGTCCACGATGCCGAACTTGATATCGGGATACTGTGCCGCCATCTTGGAAGTGGCGTCGCCCAGCAGGTAGCCTACGGTGATGATCAGGTCGTAGTCCTGCTCAGCGAACTCAGTGATGTTCTTCTCGTAGTCCGCCTGCGCCTGGCTCTCGATGAACTGAGCGCAAACACCGAGCTCTTCCTCCGCCATCTCCAAGCCTTCCCAGGTATTCTGGTTGAAGCTGGCGTCGTCGATTCCGCCGATGTCCGAAACCATACCCACCTTCAGAGTGCATTCCTCAGCAGGTGGCGCCGCCGTTGGAGTGGCGCAGCCGGCCAGCAACATCGACAGAATCGTGAGAATACTGATCGTAAGCAACATCCACTTCTTCATCTTTTCCTCCCTTTCATGGGATAGTGTATAAGCAATCGTCTGTAGATGTCAGACTTGTGCACGATTACTCCGATCGATGTATCACCCCCCCCCTGACAGAGCTCTGCTGCGCCATGCGAGCCCGATTGAGATCTCGAGAAACAATGGCCAGTCGCACAGTCCTGGAGTCGCACAGGGCCCTCGCAGGAACCGCACAGATTGTACTCCAACAACCCAAGAATTACAACTTGGAGCCGCAGGCAAGCACTCACACGATGTCTAGAGTATCAACCCCGATGTCCTTCCGCCACATAGGGCGCCATGAGGTCCCAAACCTCTTCGGCGCTCCACGCCCTGCTGCCATCCAGGGTGACCGCACGAGGGTGCTCGAGGAGCCATTGATCGTGCAAGGACTCGAGTTGCCGCAGGTACTCCAGGCTCACCCCGGCCTCTTCGCTTCTGCCGCGGGCCTTCATACGCTCCACACATACTTCCGCCGGCGTACGGTAGTACAGGATGCAGTCCGGCTCCACGCAGTAGTTGGAAACGAGGAACTCCCACAGGCCACAGTACACTTGCCACTCCGCGTCGGTCATTCCCCCCAGCCGATGGCTGTTGGTGGCAAACACATACCGATCGGTAAAAATGGAACGCTCGAGAACCACGCGACTGTGATTGGTGCGAGCCAGGACCTCTTTCCAGGTCTTGGCTCGCGTGATGAAAGCCGTGATCTGGAAGGTGAACGCCCAGCGCTTCATATCACTATAGAAGGCGTCAAGCAGATTCGCCGCAAACCCCTCTTGCCAGGCCTCCACTGGCTCCTCGATGAAGTCGAAGAGCCCTGACGCCTTGAGGGTTCTTCCCAAAGTGCTCTTTCCGGCACCGATGTTGCCTTCCAGCAGTATCATCGTCCGATCCTCCATCGCGACCGTTCTCCCCTCCCTCACCATGCTATCTCCAGTCACCCTATCATCACCCGAACCGCTGACCTCAACTTCTCTCTCCTGGGGCAGAACCCGCCCTGGTGGCCAATGGTCAACCCTGGTTGGGCAGGCTGCCAGCAAGACTACCGCCTTGCCTCTGCAGACAGGCACGTCCTCCGCCAATGAACTCCCCGCGAGGGACATCGTGTGGGTCAAAGGACACGTCGTACACCTCGACATGGCGCGGGCTCATCTCGGGATCTGCCAGCAACCAGAGCTCCTGACCAGCGTCCCAACACTCCGCCAGCATGTGGTCGTAGCTGAACCCCGGATGGAAGTAGCGCGCGTATCCACTGCGGACGCGGGCTGGTATGCCCTTGTGGCGAGCCATGGAACAGAACAAGGTGGCAAAATCTCGGCAGTAGCCCGCCAGTCGCCTCTCGGGCGGCCGTTCCTGCGTGAGGGGACCGCCGTCCAGATCGCAGATCCGCTGTAGCATCTCCACCACCGAGCAGGTGTCCAACTCCAGCCGTCTCCCTTGAGCCACTGCATACCCGAAGAACCGGGCTCCATCGAGGTGGTGGGCGATCAGGCCCCGCGCCGCTCGACAAAGCCCTTCCACATCGCTCGGCAGGTCGTCGAGAAGGGACCAGTACGCGCCGGGATCGGTGATACGACTCTGCTCCCGGTAATACTCCTGTGGATCCAAGCTCAGCCTCCACAACGATCTCTGCGCCAGGTCCCAGACGCGGACCTTACCGTCCGCCGCGGCCATGGCCAGCCACTTGCCGTCAGGGGCGAAGGCCACGGACGTCACGTTCTTCCGGTGATGCCTGAGAATCGCTCTCGCCTCGCGCGACTCCAGTGACCACAGCCTCACCGTGCTGTCGTAGGAGGCGGAAGCCAACACCGCGCCATCGGCAGAGAAGGAGAGCGCGTTGACACTGTTCTCATGCCCTTGGAAGACCCCTAGAGGCTGCCACGAGGGGACAGACCACAGCCTCGCCGTTTTGTCCATTCCTGCGGAGACCAGGATCCGGTTGTCGAGGGAGAAGAGCACGCTGGTGGCGTGACTGGAGTGGGCGGCCATGGTGGTTGGCTCCTTCATTGCATCCTGCATGCTAGTCAATGCCCAGCAGCGCGCCCATGGCAAAGGCCGAAGTGACCGCATTATTATACCACCGGTTGATGGAGGCGCGCAACGCGGGCAAGGCCGAACCTCGCAAGTAGCAGCCGGCACATCGAGCTGAAGCGGGCAGAGTGACTCCTGGGAGGGGCGCCTCAGCGGGAATACGGCTGGAGAAACACTCGGCCCGGCAGGAAGAAGCCGCGCATGGGCGCCACTACAGTGGAGCGCAAGCCCACTCCGCCCTCGTTGCCTCCTCCCAGCTCCCGCCAGATGGAAGTCAGGCAACTCTCGGGGCTGGCCCGTAAACACGTCTTCTTGGAACTGTCTGGAAGGAGTGGTAGAATGGTACCACTGCCGTCGCTGGCCATTTGTCATCAGAACTGCCATGGGCATCAAGAAATACGCCACAGACGGCACGATCATCGAATGTGGGACGACGATGAGCCGGTCCTGTCTCCGGGATACCAGCCGGCCTCTGCGACGTGCCTGCACCCACCCGCCGCAAAGAGAGGGGAGGAGAACATGCCAAGAGTGGTTCACTTCGAGATCAACACCGACGATCCAGACCGTGCGGTCAAGTTCTACACAGAGGCCCTGGGCTGGAAGATCAGCAAGTGGGGACCCATGGAGTACTGGCTGATCGAGACGGGGGAAAAGGAAGAGCCCGGCATAGACGGAGCGATCATGGCCCGCGAGAAAGATTGGACCACCGTTAATACGGTCAGCGTCCCCTCTCTCGACGAATTCAGCAAGCGGGTAGAGAGAGCGGGCGGCCAGGTGGTCTCGCCCAGACAGACCATACCTGGCATTGGCTACCACTCGTACTGCCTGGACTCAGAGGGGAACGTCTTCGGGATCCTCGAAGAGGACTCGTCGGCTGAGTAGAAAGGCGACGCCGCTCGACGTCGCCGCTTCCCTCCAGGGTTGAGCTAGCCACGCGTGGGCACATCCCTCGCGTATCGCGATACGGCAACGCAGGAGCAGGCCTCATAGGCGCGCCAGATGAAGCGGGAACAGTTCCTGAAACGAGTCGCCGAGATGTGCGGCCCTGCGGAGGTGAAAGCGGTCCGGCAACTGGCCGATCTCCCACCAGAGCAGCGTCGCAGCGCGGCTCGGAATCTGTATAAGGCGAACGCCGATCAAGGCCTGACCGAGTTCCTGACGTCCCTCGTCGAGGACGACCTCATCGATGACCTGGCCGCTATCTTGCCGGGAGGGAGCAGCTACCACGACGCAGATGAACTGCTGAAGCGCCTCTGGGCTCGTCTGCTACTGATGATCGACTCCGAGGCCAAAGACGTGCTGTATGCCCACAATCAGTTGGCCTTGGTGATTAACCAGAGGGCGCGGAGAGCACCAGACGCACACGGACTGAACGCCGACGCGACATACCAGAGCGCCGTGGCTAACGCCAGAGCAGCACTGGCGGCAACGGATGACATAGAACACCGCGCGAAGGCAGCTGAGCAACTCCAGAGCAGCGAACCAGATGAGTAGCTCACCGGGGCTGCAGTCGCTCCCACCAATGCTGTCGCTCTCGGTCGCGCAGTAATGGACCACCCCCCGCAAGGCGTCAGGTCGCTACCTCGAGACAGCGCACTAATCATGGCCTGGAAAGACAGGAGGCACTAATGAAGCTCGAGCAAGTATCGCGCTACATGGAAGAGGCCGGCATCCCTGGACGCGATGCCTATGACCTCCCCACCAGTCAGAAGCTCTTCCCTGACGGAGGTTCCTATCGCATCGAAATCTCCGGGGTCGAAGGTCCCAGAGTCCTCGAAGCCCTCATTGAGGAAAGACACCATCGCGATGTCCCCGTGCACAGACTCATCTCCCTCGTACAGGGAGGGATCCTCTTTGACGACAAGGAACTGAGGGACTTCGCCCAGATGGCCTCTGAGGACGGGATGGAAGTAATAGCCGTGCCTGGCCCGCGCAATGGATGGGACATCGGCAGGCAATACGCTTCCTCCGAGGGGATGCGTGCCGGGATGCACCATCGGGGTTCGGACGAGCTGCGCAAGGTGATTGCGGACATGATGCGTTTGTACGATGCGGGGATCAGAGGCTTTATGCTGGTGGATGAGGGGCTGCTCTGGCTAATCAGCCGGATGCAGCAGCAGGGCAACTTCCCCACGGACGTGGCCATCAAGGTGTCCGTCTGGACCTCCCACAGCTCGGCGGCTGGTGGCAGGCTGCTGGAGGAGCTGGGGGCCA
>Ga0299915_10001687_pt1 | contig 16291 bp, 10 predicted proteins | sample RVTome_13_FD_200263 | JGI IMG/M metagenome (GOLD analysis project Ga0299915, IMG submission 200263) | Soil microbial communities from uranium-contaminated site in the Upper Colorado River Basin, Wyoming, United States - RVT92D227 (version 2) ... | reverse complement strand
CAAAAAGCGGCGGAAACACGTTTGAAGGCCTGGTCGCGACCTCGTATTCCCCCCTGAACTGGAACCAGAAGAACTTTAGTGCCACCGATCCGAAGTTCTCCCTCTTCTCGACGCCTCCCCGCACCCTCTATTTCGACGCCCATTTCGGGATCGGCGGCCCCATTATCAAGGACAAGCTTTGGTTCTACGCCTCCGGCGGCTTCATCCAGGGTGATACCGAGATCATGGGGGGCGGTGTGGTCTTCAAGGAAAGGGAGTCGGAGCAGATCCCCAAGGGGTTCGGCAAGCTGACCTATCAGGCCGGCAAAAACACGCGGCTCTCGGCCTTTGTTGAATACGAATACTTTCAGGTCTTCAATAGGGGTTTGGGCGTCGACAGGCCCCTAGACGCGACATATTACGATGTGGGTCCCGGCATTCCGATGTCTTTCAATCTGCTGCAAACGTTTTCGGAAAACACCTTTGCCGAGGTCAAACTGGGGTACTACTACAGCTTGTATGATCAGAGACCCAATCAGGGGAAGGCTGTTCCTCAGCGCTATGATGCCCTGACGGGGATGTACAGCGGCAATTATGGCTATTGGGGAGATTCCGCATCGAGTCATTACACCGCCAGCGCAAACCTCTCCCATCACGCCGAGGATTTCATCAAAGGATCCCACGATTTCAAAATAGGAGTTGAATACCTTAACGGATTCGATAACGTCGCGTCCGGCTACCCGGGGGGGTTCAATTATTCGGACAACGTCTACAGCTATTACGACTACAAATACCATACCTATGCCTATTCCTACGGCTATGACCTGAAGGCTAACGGTTGGAGGGCCTCCGCTTTCGTCCAGGATTCCTGGAAGATCAGCGACCGGCTGACGATCAATCCGGGCCTCCGCTGGAGCATGCAGAGGGGATATCTCCCCAACGTCGGCGAGGCGGCCTTTTTCAAGCCCAAGAGCTCATGGGAAGGCCGGATCGGCCTCACCTTCGACATTTTCGGGGACCACACGACGGCCCTCAAAGCCCATTATGGGCGCTTCCATGAGTCCTTCAAGACATATTTCTATAACGGCGCCGACCCCGGTTATCAGGATTGGATCATGTATGACGTCCTTCCCGACGGCCGGAAGATCGAGGTCTGGAGGCAAGCCTATTCCGCCAACACGGCGATGGCGCCCGGCGTCCGCATTCCCTTTTCGGACCAGTTCACGATCGGCCTGGAGAGGACGATGTTCAAGGACATCGCCGTCGGCGTGACGTTCATGTACCGCGTCTACGAGGACTTCATCGCGAGGATGAACGAAATGGCCACATGGGTGCAATTCCCTTATACTTACAAGGACCAGAACGGCAATCCGCAGACCATCATGCTCTATGATAAAAGCGAATCGTCCCCCGAGGACCATTTCGTCATCGGCAATCCCCGGGCAGGGGAATACGGTTCCGTGATCATTACACCCAAGAACACATACAAGGGGATCACGTTCTCCATCAACAAAAGGTTCTCCAACAACTGGATGCTGCACTTCGACTACACCTACAGCCAGACCAAGGGAAACCACACCAACAGCACGACGGCATCATGGGGAGGGGTCTTCTATGAAACGCCCAACAGGCAGATCAATGCCTACGGCTATCTCCCCTTTGACGCTCCCCACTCCGTCAACCTATATGGGACGGTCGTTCTGCCCCTTGACATTGTCCTGACCCCGAGATTCTCCTACCAGAGCGGCTGGAACTGGACTCCCTATGTGAGAGTTTCGAGCGTTTCAGGGAGCCCCAGTGTCAACGTCACATCCAGGGGGTCGAAAAGGCTCCCGGCCCAGGTCAGTTTTGATATCCGGGCGGAAAAGATCTTTGCCTTCAACCAAAGGATGAAGGTCAGCTTGATCTTCGACGCGTTCAACATCTTCAACCGCGGCGTCGAAAACGCGGTGCAATCCAGGGTGACCCTGGCCTCGTTCGGGAAGGCCACCACGGTCTGCGAGCCGAGGTACTTCCGGGTCGGGATGAAGTTCTACTTCTGATCTTAGTATGAGATGAGGGGGAGACTCGATTCTTCCCCTCTTTTTTATTTTCAAGGAGGTTCCTAAATGAAAGGGAAATGGCGCCACGGGATTTTCCTGGCGACCTTCGTCCTGTTTTTCATCGCGGGACCGCTTGCCGCCGACGAAAAGACGGATAAGGTCGACAAGTTATTCGCCGAGTGGGATACGACAGTCACTCCGGGCTGCGCCCTGGCCGTCGTCAAGGACGGGCAGATCATCTACGAGCGCGGCTACGGCATGGCGAAGATCGAGGACGGGCTGGCCATGACGCCCACCAAGATCTTTGATATCGGCTCGACCTCCAAGCAATTTACGGCCACCTGCGTCGCCATGTTGGTCAGGGACGGCAAGATCTCCCTGGACGACGACGTCCGTAAGTATATTCCGGAGCTTCTCCGTTACGAAAAGACTATCACCATCAACCACCTCCTCCACCATACAAGCGGGCTCCGCGACTACAACGCCCTCCTGGAGCTTTCGGGATTCAGGCCGGAATCCGATTCTCCCACGGTCGAAGAAGCCCTTGAGGTGATCTCCAGGCAAAAGAGGCTGAATTACCTGCCGGGAGAGGAATATTCCTATACGAACACCGGTTTCTTTTTACTGGGGCAGATCGTCGAGCGGGTGAGCGGCAAGAGCCTGAATGAATTCGCCCAGGAGCGGATCTTTAGGCCCCTGGGCATGCGGCACACGATCTTCCAGGACGACCACACCCGGATCGTTAAGGAGCGGGCCAGCGGCTATGACAAGACCGACAAAGGCTACAAGCTCGACATGAGCAACTGGGACGAGACCGGGGACGGCAACATCTACACGTCCGTCGAGGACCTGTATCTTTGGGACCAGGCGTTCTATAACAACAAGCTGGGCAAGGACCTGATAGACATGCTCCACACGGTGGGCGTCCTCAATAACGGGAAAAAACTCGACTACGCATTCGGGCTCGTCGTCACCGAATACAAGGGGCTTAAGGTCGTCGAACACGGCGGCGCCTGGGCCGGGTTCCGGGCGGGCTTCGTCCGCTTCCCCGAGCAGAGGTTTTCGGTCATCTGCCTGGCCAACCTGAGCTCCATAAACCCCTCGGGTCTGTGCTTCAAAGTGGCCGACATCTACCTGGCCGATCTGCTTAAAGCCGCCCCCAAGACCGACGTCAAGAAGGCCGAGCCCATCAAGCTGTCCCCGCGGGAGCTCGAAGCCAAAGCGGGAAACTACCAGGACCACAAGTTTGGAATGTGGATCTCCCTTTCTGTCAAGGAGGACAAGCTGGAAATGGACGGTCTGGGGAAGCCGCTTCTTTTCGCTCCCGTGAGCCCGGTGACGTTCCTGGCGATCGACGCGCCGGAGGAGGTCACCCTGGAATTCGCCCCGCCTGCCAAGGGAAAGGCGCTCCAGGCGACCGCCCGGGTCGGTAATGATGAAACATTCATGCTGACCAAGGCCGCACCTCTCGCTTCCTTGACCTCGGTCAAGCTCCAGGAATTCGCCGGCTTGTATAAGAGCGAGGAGCTGCTCGGGTCGGAGTACCGCCTCGTCGTGGAAAAGGACAACCTCGTCATCAAGTTCAGGAACGCCCCGAAGGACCCCCTCATCGCCAAAGCGCCGGATAAGTTCAATCTGGGCTACTTCAACATCGAATTCGTCCGCAAGGGGAACAAGGTGACGGGCTTCGAGCTAAGCGTCGGCCGCGCCGGTCACATCGTCTTCGTCAGGAAGTAGGGTTCTTTACCTTTCTCCCAGACCGTGCAAAAAAATTGCCCTTACGCGGTCCGCCAGTTCGCCGATGTCTTCCTTGCCGAAACCGGCAACGGGGACCGGGGGTTCGATGGCTAGATCGACCCGGCCGGGGTGGATGAGAAGGCTTCCCTTGTGAATGATCCTGTATCCGCCCTTCTGGACGATCGGCAGGATGTCCAGCCCCGTTTCCAGGGCCAAGTGGAACCCGCCCCGCTTGAAAGGCCCCAGTTTCCCGTCCAGGGTGCGCGTTCCCTCCGGCAGGATGGCGATGGAAAACTCCTTGCGGCTGCGGACGAGGTCCGCGGCCCGTTTGATGCTCTCCCTCGCCTTCGAACTGTTCTTACGGTCGATCGGGACCATGCCGATGCGGCGGAGAACGGCCCCATAGAACGGCCAGCGGAAATGGCTCTCCTCCTCGATTCCCCGGGCTGGACCGGGGAATGCGGCATAAAAAACGAACGGATCTAAGATATTGACGTGGTTCATCATGACGACGTATCGGCGGCCCGCTTCGATGTTCTCCCGTCCCCGCACCCTGAGACGAACGGCGCTAACGAAGAGCACTAATCGGCAGCAAGCCTTGATCAATCCTTCCAGGCGCCGGCCGCGGTAGAAAAGGGCGACCAGCAGGATCACGAGGCAGCCCAGGACGAAGACGGGCAGAGCGATCATCCAGATGACGAACGATCGCAGGCTTTCGAGGACGCGCTTCATGCCAGGACGGTCAGCTCCCGGGGCCACACCTTCAGCCGCAGGGGGGTCTCGCCGAGGAGCTCGCCGTCGGCCATCAGCAGCTGGGGCGGATCGGCGTTAATGGAGATCTCGGCGGCCTTGATCACGTCCACCTTCGGATGGCCGGTGTGGGTCCCGGAGAACACCTTGCGGAAGATATCGACGATCTCGCGGCGGTTGACCTCGCGGAAGATCACCAGGTCGGCCCGCCCGTCCGATGGGTCGGCGTCCGGAGCGATCTTCATCCGGCCGCCGGTGAATTTTGAATTGGAAATGACCATGGCGCTGTCGCGGACGGTCCATCTCTTACCGTCGGCTTCGATGTCCATGCGGTTGTTCATGCCTTTGGCCAGCCTCAGAAGGACAGCTAGGCTGTAGCCGAAGGAACCTAAGATCTTCAGGCGTTTGTTGGCCAATTTGAGGATATCGGCGATGAGCCCGACCCCCAAGAGGTTCATGGAGAACCGGTGTTCGGTCAGCCCGTCCTGCCGGTACCAAAATTCCACCAGGTCGATGGCGTGGCGGCGCCCGGCCTGGATGTTGTCGAGCGCCTGGTCAGCCGTGAGGGTGTCGAAGTCCCTGAGGAAAGAATTGCCGGTCCCGGCCGGGATGAGCCCGATCTCGGGCGTCCGGGGCGGCCGTCCTTTGGCATAAATGCCGTTGATCACTTCGAAGGGCGTGCCGTCGCCGCCGAGGCAGATCACCCGGGCGAAACCCTCCTCAGCCGCCCGGCAACCGATTTCCGAGGCGTGGCCGGGGTATTCGGACATGCGGACCTCGATCCCGGGGAACTCAGCGAGGATCCGGGCTTCGAGACGACGGTAGCACTTCAACCCGCGCCCATGGCCGCAGGCGGGATTGACGACGAGCAGCGTTTTATCGTCGGCGCTCACGGCCTGCTTATAACACGACTCCCGGGAAAATTCAACGCGGCGTTATTCGGCGCCTTGACTTCTCTTTTTATGGAAGGTTATCATCTGTTACCGACCTGGAAGACGCCTTGAGGAGGAGCCCATGAGAACCGTATCCGCGCTGACCAAGTTTGCCGTCCTGATGATTGTCGCGCCGGTTGTGCTTCAGCCGCTCTCCGCGGTCCAGACCAAGAGCCTGGCCGGGACCTGGAAGGTAAGCTGGACGGAAGGGAACCACAGCCCGCAGGAGGTCCCTCCGCTCTATATACTGCCGATGAAAGATCCGGGCCGGCCGGCGCCGCTTGTCCTTAAGACGGGGGATGAAGTGGCGCTCCGGAGAGGGAAATAGCTCCGACGTCAAACGCCATGGTTATAGGCCCTGTCAATCCGCCCCGGACGCTCTTCCTCGAACTCACGAGCCACTGCAACATGCACTGCGCGTTCTGCCCGTCCGATGTCCTGCGCCGGCCGAAGGAGCATCTTTCGGAAGCGCGGCTGCGAAAGTTCCTCGACCAGATCCACGCCCTCAACCTCCGCACCCCCGTCCTCCTCAATGTCCTCGGCGAGCCCCTTCTCAACAAGAAGGTCTATGAGGTCCTAGACCTGCTCGAGGCCGAAGGCCATCCCGTCACGCTGATCACCAATGTTTCTCTTCTCGGCGATCCGGACGTCCGGCTGAAGCTCCTCCGCCACGGCAATCTAACCCTGGCCCTCAGCCTCCAGACGGCGACGAAACGCTCCTACAGAATGCGCGGCTATGACCGTCTGCCCTTCAAAAAGTTCTACGGGACGGTATTCGAGGTCGTTAAAGACAAGTTCCGGACGGGGAGCGCCGTCCGGCTCGAGGTCCACGTGGCTTCGAACTTCGTCGTCTCCCATGATCCGACCGTCCAAGCGGGACGCGGGTTCGATCTCTGGGCCAATTTTCCAAGCGACGGAGCGGAGCGGCGCTGGATAACACGAACGCTCAAGCGGCTGGAGCGGCTGGCCGCGGCCCTCGAGAAGAGATATCCGGAAGCTTATGCACGGGAGCGGGCGGCGGCGCTCGAGAAGTACAGGGAGCACATCGGGACGAAGATCGCTCTCGACCGGGCCGGCCTGCCGCCGGATTTCTACCGCCTCAAGGACGAGGTCTTCTGGGGATACATGGCTCTACCCAACGTCTTCCTCGTCTTCAAATCGCTTGAGCTCTGGACGCGCGACCGAATTTTTCTCAAGGCCGCCCTGCCGGCAGGAACGTTCGTTTACGTCGAGGAGCGCCAGGAGCCGAGGACCTGCGTCATGGCCGACAACTTCGGCCTCCTGGCCAACGGTGAGTACGTCCTGTGCTGCCTCGATTATGAAGCCGAGATGGCCATCGGCAACATCGACTCGATGCCGGTGGGGGAGGCTCTTGGCTCGGGAAAGCGGTCAGCCGTGCGAAAGGACGCGATGACCGGGAAGGTCTGCCGGCGGTGCAAAGGGAACGTCTTCGTCTTCGACACGGCCCCGATCTATTCAAACGCGCAGGACGTCGACCGGTTCGGCCGGGGCTGGTGGGAGTTCGAGACCGGTTTATCGAGCTCCGGCGGGAGATGGACGAAGGGGAGGGCCTGGGCATATGTATATAGCCGCATCGAGGCGCGGAGCCTTAAGCTGTCTTTCCTGTCGCCCTTCGAAGAGGCCGTGCCGTTGGAACTCGCCGTGTCCGCTTATGACGAACGCATAGACGATTTCCGGATGTCAAAGGCCATTGCCTTTCGCGGCCGGAAGGGCGCCGCGTCTGAATTCGAGACCGCCTTCGATTTCGTGCCGGGCCGGCTTTATCGAATCCAGATCGATTCACCCGTGTTCGTCCCCGACGAGGCCTCTCACAACGGCGACACCCGCTGCCTGGGCATCGCCGTCTTCTCAATGATGCTGCGGGCTTGAAGGTGACAGGCGCCGTTCCGTCATCCATCGGCGCCCGGCACACCCGCCTTGACGAGCGGGGATATGCTCGGCGGATTGCCGCGGGGAACCGCTCGTCGGGGGATCCAAGGGGGTATGCCCCCTTGGTCGCAGGGCGCGGGTCCAGGCCCCGCCCGAGAAAGGGAGGCAGGGAGCGAAGCGAACGTTGGAAGGGGGAAACGCGAAGCGGGTTCCCCCTCCAAGTTGACTTTGCCCCCCGGCTGAAATAAGATTTCCGGCGAGATATCCATGCCCGATGAACTGACGCCGTCGCACGTGTGTGCGTTGCGGAAAAAAAGTTGATGTTTGATAGCCGCTTGCGGCGATGTTCTATCTTGTTGGAGGTCTGACATGTCCTATTCAGGGTCCCTTTCACGGAAAGGCAGAATTCTTGCCGTCGCTCTTCTCGTTCTTTCGACGTTGGCAGCCGCCGTTCCGGCCAAGTTTCCGGCTCCCGCGCCGCCGGACCTGGACGCCTACCTCGCCCGTGTCATGAAGGCATTCGAGGTGCCCGGCATCGGGCTGGCCATCGTGAAGGACGGGAAGCTCGTCGTCGCAAAGGGCTGCGGCGTCCGCAAGCTCGGCGAGCCCACGCCGGTGGATGGACAAACGCTATTCGGCATCGCCTCCAACACCAAGGCGTTCACGGCGACCGCTATCGCCCTCCTCGTCGAAGAGGGCAGGCTGGAATGGGACGCTCCGGTCATTCGCTACCTGCCCTGGTTCCAGATGTGGGACCCGTTCGTGACCCGGGAGCTGACGGTGCGGGACCTCCTGGTCCACCGGAGCGGCCTGGGATTAGGCGCGGGTGACCTCCTCTGGTGGCCGGCTTCGACCTACGACCGTAAGGAGATCGCCCGGCGCATCCGTTTCATCCCGCCGGCCACAAGCTTCCGCAGCGCTTACGCTTATGACAATGTCCTTTACCTGATTGCCGGAGAGGTGATCGAGGCCGTTAGCGGTAAGATTTGGGAGGATTTCGTTGTTGAGCGCATTCTGAAAAAGGTCGGGATGACCGGGAGCCAGGTGCGTCACGCCGCGGTCGCCGAGGGCGGGAACGTCGCCGCTCCCCACGCCTCCGTCGAGGGCGTCGTCCGGCCCGTGAAGCCGTTCGACAGCGACAACACGAACCCTGCGGGCGGCATCTGCTCGAACGCCGAGGATATGGCCAAATGGCTGATCGTCCAGCTCAACCGTGGGCTCCTGGCCGATGGAACGCGCCTTTTTTCGGAGCGCTCCGCGCGCCAGCTGACGACGCTGGTGACCCCTATGCCGTCCGGCGAACCGCCGGCCGAGCTGGCGGCTCAGCGGACGAACTTCCGCGGCTATGCCCTCGGCTTCGAGGTCCATGACTATCGCGGCAAAAAAGTCGTCACGCACACCGGCGGACTTCCGGGCTATCTTTCAGAGGTGACCATGGTCCCCGAGCTCGGGCTGGGGGTCGTCGTCCTCACCAACCAGGAGTCGGGCGCGGCGTTCATTTCCGTCACCAACCGGATCCTAGACCATTATCTGGGAGCGGCGCCGATGGATTGGGTCGACGCCTATCTAAAACTCATGGCGCGCGGGCAAGCGGCATACGCCGAGGCCGGCCAAAAGGCGGCGGCCGGCCGCGACGCTTCATCGAAACCGTCGCTCCCGCTCGAGCGATATGCCGGAACATATAACGACGGCTGGTACGGTGACATCGAGATCGCATCCGAGAACGGCCGTCTCATCATGCGCTTCACGAAGACGCCCTCGCTTGTCGGCGACCTGGAGCATTGGCAGTATGACACGTTCATCATCCGGTGGCGGGATCGGGAACTTCGGGCCGACGCCTACGTGACGTTCGCCCTAAAACCCGACGGGACGATCGACCAGGCTAAAATGGAAGCGGTTTCACCCGAGACGGATTTCAGCTTCGACTTCCAGGACCTTCTGCTAAAGCCCGTGCGCCGTCAGAATTGAAGGAGGACGTCTCATGCCGGACCATGATTTCAAGCTCTATAAGTACCGCTGGGTCGTGCTGGGGATCTATGTTTTAATCAGTATCGTCATCGAGATCCAATGGCTGACCTTCGCCCCGGTCGCGTCGGCAGCCCGGGCTTATTACAAGGCTACCCCACTCCAGATCGACCTCCTTTCAATGCTGTACATGATTATTTTCATCGTCTTTTGCATCCCGGCTTCCTACGTGATCGACACGTATGGTTTAAAAAAGGGGCTATGGATCGGGGCCGGCCTGACCGGCATTTTCGGACTTATGAAGGGCGTTTTCGCGTCCGACTACGTCATGGTGCTGATCGCCCAGGCGGGCCTGGCCGTCGCCCAGCCTTTCATCCTTAACGCCCTGACCAAGATCGGGGTGACCTGGTTCCCGCTCGGCGAGCGGGCGACGGCCGCGGGGCTCGGGACCCTGGCCCAATACATCGGGATCATCGTGGCCATGGTGCTGACCCCGCACCTGATCGCGTCATTGGGGAACGGGATCTTCGACCTGAAACCGATGCTGATGATCTATGGGATCGCCTCCTTGGCGGCGGCCGCGATCTTCCTGGTCTTCATGAGGGACCATCCCCCGACGCCGCCTTCGGCCTCGGAGGACGCCGGGCGCTCCAGGGTTTTTGAAGGCATGCGGTCCATTTTCAGGAACCGGGACATGCTTCTGATGTTGGGCATCTTTTTCCTCGGGCTGGGGATGTTCAACGCGATCAGCACCTGCATCGAACAGGTCTGCCGCCGACTGACGATAGAGCAGGCGGGTTTGGTCGGGGGGATGATGCTTTTCGGCGGGATCGTCGGCGCCGCCATCCTGCCGGCCGTTTCCGATAAGATCCGCAGGAGGAAGCCGGTCTTCATCGTCTGCACATTCGGGATGCTTCCGGGGATCATTGGGCTGACCGTTTTTTCCGCTTACGTCCCGCTGCTTATTTCGGGCTTTATCTTCGGTTTCTTCATGATGAGCGCGGGCCCGATCGGATTTCAGTACGGCGCGGAACTGAGCCGTCCCGCCCCGGAATCCACGGCCCAGGGGCTCCTGCTCCTTGTGGGCCAGATCTCCGGGATCCTTTTTGTCTTCGCAATCGACAAGGCCGGCATCGGCCTTTCGATGACGGCTTTCATCGTCATGACCGCGGCCGTAATCTTCCTCAGCGTCGTCATGAGGGAATCCCCCATGTTCCGAAGGGCGACAGGGGGTCCGGCCGGGGGTTAAGGCGTCCGGGACGCCGTCCACGACACCGAACATGCATGCCTTCCGAGAACGCTCTTTTCGTTGGAAGAGGAGAAACCATGAGTCGACTTAGATGTTCTGCTTTGATATTCAGTCTGCTCGCGCTGGCCTTGGTCCTGCCGGTCCTGGCCCAGGAGAGGCCGGAGCAGGCGGCGATCGAGCCGATCCTCGAGGAGATCCGTAAGGCCGGGGGGCTCAAGGAGCACCCCGACGCCAACGGCCTGATCATCTTCGAGGACACGCGAACGGTCTTTCAGGAAGACGGAAGCTACACGTCCCGGGAGCACGCCCTGGTCAAGGTCCTGACCGACAAGGGGAGGCAAATGTTCGCGACCCGGAAGCTCCCGTATCACAAGCGCTATTCGACAGTCAACGTCCTCCTTGCCCGGGTCATCAAGAAGGACGGCCGGGTCGTTCCGGTCCCCAAGGAATCCATGAAGGACGGGACGATGGCCGAAACCCAGGCCATAAACATCCTTGAGGAGAGCTTCCGGCGCGTCAACGTGACCTTCCCCGGGCTCGAGATCGGTGACTCCATCGAAATGGACGTTGAAAACGTCTCCCAACCCATCGTCAAGGGGCACTACAACGATATCATGCTCTTCCAGAGCGGCGAGCCCATCCTGCGGAAGGAAGCGGTCATCGACGGTCCGGCCACGAAACCCCTCCGCTTCGTGGTCAGAAACGGCAAGGTCGACAGCTCACAGGAAACGAAGGGCGACAGGATCATCTATCGCTGGAAAGTCAACGACTCGCCTAAGGTCCAGGAAGAGATCGCCATGGTCCCGATCACGGACGTCGGCGTCAAAGTCGTGGCCTCCACGTTCAAGGACTGGAAGGAGCTTTCCCGCTACGGCGCGAGCCTCAACGCCGGCAAGACCGAGCCCAGTGAAGCCATGAAGGCCAAGGTCAAGGAATTGACCTCCGGCCTCACATCCGACGAAGCCAGGATTCTGGCCATTTTCTATTATGTCTCCCAGAAGGTCCGCTACATGGGCTCATCCATGGACCTCGGGGCCTTCATCGAGCCCCATGCCGCCTCCTACACGTTCGACAAGCAATACGGGGTCTGCCGCGACAAGTCGCTCCTGATGATGACCATGCTCAAGGAGATCGGCGTAGATTCCTACGACACGATCATCAACGTTTCCCGGCGGACGGAAAAAGAGGTCCCGGTCATCTTCTTCGAGCACGCCATTTGCGCCGTCGTCCTCAAGGACGGCCGGATCATTTACATGGACCCTACGCTTGAGATGAGCTCGGAGTTCGGTGAGACCTATGTCGGAGGCCGCGATGTCCTCTGGCTCGACGAGAAGGGCAAGGACCTGATGCTGGTCCCGCCCGTGCCGGCCGAACGGAGTCTGGGCCTCATCACTTCCGAGAGCCGGGTGCTTGCCGACGGGAGCCTCGAGGGCAAGGTCAGGATCTCAGGAAAAGGTTTCTACGACTTCGCCATGCGGAGCGTCAGCAAGCAGGTCCCGGCCTACCAATTCCCCATGGTCTGGCAGCAGCTCGGCCAGATCATTTCGCCGTCCATGAAGGTCGAGAACGTCAAACCCACGGACTTCGCCGACCTGACCAGGCCTTACGAGATCACTTTCGGCTTCAAGGCCGCCGGCTACCTGGCTGATGTCGGCCGGTTCAAGGTGTTCAAGATCCCTCTCTCTTACAGCGCCTTCGATCTCCTGTCGGTGGGGATCTTCCAAGCGCTTACGGACAAGAACGAACGGAAGTACCCCCTGTTCCTTTTCTCAACGCGGGGCTGCCGCCAGGAGGAGACGATCGCGCTCCCGCAGGGATACGATGTCAAGGGCATCCCCGATGCCGTCCGGATCACGGACGGCCCTGTGACCCTGACGATCACGGCGGCCCTCGACGGTGACAAGGTTCTGTTCACGAGCGATTTCCGGATCGAGAAATCCGTCCTGGATCCGGCCGAGTACAAGAGCCTGAGGCGGGTGGCCATGGCCCTGAAGAGATTCCAGAAGGCGATGGTCATCCTTGAGAAAAAAGAGGGCGCGGCCCTGGGAGGCGGAAGATGAGAAAGAACGGGTCCCTGGTAAGCGTCGTGTTGGCTTTCCTGCTGGCCGTCCCGGCCCTTGCCCAGGAAAGTGTCGAGGAGATCGTAAAGAAGGCCCCCTCACGGGGGAAATATCCGGACGCGAGCGGGGTCGTGGTCCGGTTCGATCAGTCCTTCCGGCTGGCTGCGGACGGAACCAAGGCCGAAGAACGCTTCCTGGTGATCGAGGTCTTCACCGTCCGGGGAAGGGAGAAGTACAGCGATTTCCGCATCCCGTTCGATAAGAACTCGGAGAGAGTCGACCTTATCCTGGCCCGGACCTACAAGCCCAACCTCACGAGCGTAGATGTCGAGAAGGGGGCCATCAACGACCTGACACCGCCGGAGCTTTCCGACGCCGACATGTACGCTAACGTGATGCACCGCGTGCTTTCTTTCCCGGCAGTGGATCCGGGCGCGTGCCTGGCCGTCCGTTACGCGAAGGAGAACCGGGACGGCTCAGGGAACCTTGATGAAGTCGTGGCTTTCCAGATGGATGACCCTATCCAGAACAAGCGGCTCGAGATCGCCATCCCCAAAGGGAAAGCGCTGAAGTACAGGATCATCGGCCTGGCCGCGGACCTCAGCCGGGAGGCGGCGGACACAGAGAGCGTTTACAAGCTCGAGGCGAACGATTCCCTTCCGATCAGGGCCGAGGAGTTCATGCCGCCCCGGGGAGAGATCGCCGCGCGCATCGTCTTCACGACGAACGTGGATTGGAACGAGGCCTCCGGACCGTTCGCCCGGTCCTTTGAGGAAGCCCTGAAAACGTCCGCAGAAGCGGGCAAACTCGCTGCCGAACTGACCAAGGGAGCTTCGTCGGAGGATGAGAAGATCCGGAAGATCTTTCTCTTCGTGGCCAGGGAGGTTCGGAGCGTCCGGCTCAATTTCGGCGAGGGTGGATATGCCGTCAATGCCGCGGACGCTGTTCTCAGGAACCGCTACGGCGACTGGAAAGACAAGAGTGCTCTGCTCGCGGCCATGCTTAAAGCCGTGGGCGTCGAGGCCTTTCCGGTGCTCGCTTGTTCCGACGCGATTCCCCTGGCCGAAGACGTGCCTTCCCTCAAGCAATTCGACTGTGTCCTCGTCGCCGTTCCTCGCGGCGGCGGTTATTTTTTCCTCGATTCCTTCGCCGACGATTCCCAATACGGATACTTTCTGAATGGGAAGGGCGCGAAAGGCCTGATCGTGAAGCCCGGCGCGGTGGAAATCCGGGTGATCGAATGCCTCCCCGGAACGGAGAGCGTATCGACGGCCGGGATCAAGGCGGACCTGCTTCCGGACGGCGGTATCATGGGCAAAGTCTCCCTGGAGCTATCCGGAGTGTTTGACAGGATGGCCCGACGGGAGCTGAAGGACAAGACGGCGAACGAGATGAAGGAGTTCTATGACGAGGCTGTCAACAAACTCCTCGACGAGGGGCAAGCACTGGAAAACATGATGAGCGATCCCAAGGACCTAACGAAGAAGATCACCCTTTCTCAAGAGTTCAAGGGAGAGAGCTACGGCATCTTCCAGGGAGCGATCATGCTCGTCAACATCCCCCGGCCGCCCTACGGCATCGCGGACCTTCCGTCCATGCCGAGCCAGGCCAAACGGTCTTATCCCTTTCGGCTCAGCGACGTGGCCAGGGCGGTGACGAAGGTCGAGCTCAAGCTCCCGGCCGGCTTCGAGCCGGTCTACATACCCGAAGGATTCAGGCGCTCGCTGGATTGCGGTAAGTTCTCGCTATCGGCGTCTTATGACAAGGCAAAGAACGTTGTCGTCATCGAGCGAGAGATGTCGTTTACGAAGAAAGAAGTTCCCGTCGCCGGATACGACGAGTTCAAGAAGGCTTTGGACGAATTCGGCATTCTGCGGAACACCCTGATATTGCTCGAAAGGAAGTGACAATGGCAAAAAAACCGTCATTCAAGCTCCCGCACACGCTCGTCCTGATCTATATCCTCGTCATCGGCGTTTACGTTCTGAGCCTGGTCGTCCCGTCCGGCGAGTTCAAGCGAACGGAGAAGACGTTCCAGGGCCAGACGCGGCTGATCACCGTCCCGGGGACCTACAGCGTCATCCCCAAGCACCGCCTCGGGCCCCAGTGGCTGCTCATCGCTCCCATCCGCGGCTTCCAGGACGCCGCCCTCATCATCTTCCTGATCTTCATCTTCGGCGGGACGTTCGCCATCCTGGGGAAGACCGGGGCCATCGAGGCCGGGATCCACCGGCTATCCCGGCACTTCTCGCGAAAGAAGGGTTCACAGAGGATCGTCATTCCCGTCCTGATGATCGTCTTTTCCCTGGCCGGGGGCGTCTACGGCATGTCCGAGGAATCCATCCCGTTCGTCCTGATCTTCATCCCGCTGGCCCTCTCGCTCGGCTATGATTCCATTGTCGGGGTGTCCCTGCCGTTCGTGGGAGCGGCCGCGGGCTTCGCGGCGGCCTTTTTTAATCCCTTCACGGTCGGCATCGCCCAGGGCTTCTCCGACCTGCCTCTGTATTCGGGTTTAATCTACAGGCTTATCCTCTGGGTGATCGCAACCGCCATCGCTATCGTCTTCGTCATGATCTATGCCGAAAGGATCCGGAAGGATCCGAAAAAAAGCCCTGTCTATGAGATCGACAGTCAGCGTGGCTACTCGCCTGCCGACATCCAGGCGAAGGAAGTCGCCTGGGATTGGTCGCAGAAGCTCGTCCTCCTGACCCTTTTCAGCGGCGTCTGTCTTCTCGTCTACGGCATCCTCGCCAAGGGTTGGTATATGGAAGAGATCGCAGCCCTGTTCCTGGCCATCGGGCTCCTGGCTGGTTTCATCGGAAAGATCAAGGCTTCCGATATGGCCAGGATCTTCGTCACGGGCGCCGGCGACCTCATGAACGTGACCCTGATCATCGCGGGCGGCCGGGCTATCCTGATCCTCATGAAGGAGGCCGTGGTCCTCGACACCGTCCTTCAGGCCACGGCAGGGGTCATTTCGGCCGTTCCCGGAATCATCACAGCCCAGATGATGTTTCTCACCCAATGCGTCATCAACTTCTTCATCCACTCCGGGACGGGCCAGGCCGCCTTGACCATGCCGGTCATGGCCCCGCTCAGCGACCTCGTCGGGATCACCCGCCAGACGACCGTGCTCGCCTTCCAGCTCTGCGAGGTCGTCAATCCGATCCTGCCGACGTCGGCCGTGACCATGGGCGTCCTGGGGGTCGCGAGGATCCCTTGGGAGAAGTGGGCGAAGTGGTTCCTGCCCCTCATGCTCATCCTCGTCGTCTTCAGCCTCCTCGCCCTTGTCCCTCCCATCCTGATGAAATGGGGGCCGTTTTAGCAGGGGCCAAGCCCGCTTTTTTGACAACGTCCGAATGAGCAGGCCTTTTTGTCAAAAGAGTAGGTTTGACCCTTACTTTTGACTTTTTGCCCGGGCTTTTGTTATAAGACCTGATAGGGGAGGGATCGCCATGAAAAAACGTTTCACGAAAACCGTTTCGTTTCTTTTGCTGATCGCAGCGGCAATTCCTGTTCTGGGACAAGATGGAACGGTCCCGGCCTTCAAATTCGAGCCATGCGCTATCCAACTCTCTCGCCCGGCCCAGCCTCTGACCTACTTCGATAAGGTCGGCCGGAAGTTTGCCGTTCTCGGATTCGAGAGCGGTTCCTTCGAGGCCTGGGCATATCCGCTCAAGCTGTTTC
>Ga0299915_10001686_pt1 | contig 16295 bp, 14 predicted proteins | sample RVTome_13_FD_200263 | JGI IMG/M metagenome (GOLD analysis project Ga0299915, IMG submission 200263) | Soil microbial communities from uranium-contaminated site in the Upper Colorado River Basin, Wyoming, United States - RVT92D227 (version 2) ... | reverse complement strand
TGGAACTTCCAGTCGCCGTTAAGCAGTCTGAAATAAGGCGTGCTCTCCGGGCCGCCGGCCCTGGCGCTTCGGAGGTCGGGGTAGGGCAGGGCCGTGGCGTGGGGCGCTTCCTTGTTTAGGCCCACCATCTGGGGATTCTCCCAGTCGGGGAGCTCCTGCTGTGTCGCGTTCACAAACAAGGCCACGGCCAATAGGAAAAGAATCGAGACATTCAACGTGCGTCTTAGGTCTTTCATGATCCCTCCGAAGGCCTCGAGGGCTTCCCTGAGCTCCTGCCCGGTGATGGTCCGCGAAATGCAAGGCTGCGGTCTAATCGTGCCGCAACGCCTCGATCGGGTCCAGGCGCGAGGCCTGGAGCGCGGGATAAATGCCGGAGGCCAACCCGATAGCGGTGCAGACAAAGAACGAGAGCAATACGGCGGTTATTGTCCAGCCCACCGGCCAGCCGGTGAATGCGGAGATGGCCATGGACAGGACAAATCCAAAGAAGATTCCCGCCGTCCCGCCTATGGCCGAAATGGAAACCGTCTCCGCGATGAACTGGCGGCGGATATCCTTCTGCCTGGCGCCCACAGCCCGTCGCAGCCCGATTTCCCTTGTCCGCTCGAGCACCGTGGCCAGCATGATGTTCATGATGCCGATCCCACCCACGAGCAGCGAGATCCCCGCGATGCAGGCCATGACGATGGTGAAGATGTTCTGGGTTTTGCGGTGCTGCTCAAGCAGGGCTTCGGGCACGATCATCTCGTAGTCTTCGGTTTCCTTGTGGCGCCTCTTCATCAGGTAAGCCAGAGTCGCCGCAGCCGTCGCGCTCGAGATCTCCTTCTTGAGCTGAACCCGAAATTCGTCGAGGTCGGATTCATAGTTCCCGAACCGGAACACCTTCAGGGCGGTTTGCAGCGGGATAAAGATGTTGTTCTGTTCGCCCCTGAGCGCGATGCCCTGGAACTCGTCCTTGAGGAGGTTCCTGTCCTTCAGTACGCCGACCACGGTCATCCAGACGTGATTGACCTTGACCTGCTGGCCGAGGGGCGACTCGCCGGGGAACAAGACCTGGGCGACACGCGACCCGATCACGCACACGGGCGCGTAGACGAGGTCGTCGAAAGGAAGCAGAAACCGGCCCGCGGTCACGTTCAGGTTTGCCATGTCAAGATGCGTCGGGGTCACTCCCCAGACCTCAGCGTCGCTCTCTGCGGCCCGGCTGACGACGGCGTAGGTCTTAACTTGCTTGCCGGCGCTGTAGGTGCTCAGGAAGGGCAGCGTTTCACGGGCCGCGTTGAGGTCCTGCAGCGTCAGCCCCGGGGAATTCTCGCGGATTTCCTTGAGCTTGCTCTCCTCAAAGATCTTCGCCTTGACGATGATGTTACGCAAGCCCATGGCGTCGATGAGCTGCAGAGCTTCCCGCTCGGCCCCCTTGCCGATGCTCAGCATGGCGATCACCGCCCCCACTCCGAAGATCATCCCCAGCAGCGTGAGCAGAGTCCGCAATTTGTGGTGAAGAAGGGATTCCACCGACTCCGCGAATTCGGATTTCACCTTCACGACGACTCGCCCCGCTTGGCCGGCGGCCCCGGACTGCCTAAAAGAATCTCCTCGCCCTCCTCCAGTCCCTTGGTGATGACTGTCAAGGTGAGGCTCCGCGCGCCGATCTCGACGGGCCGTTTCAGCGTCCTGGAACCCTTCTTGACCATGGCGAACGCCTTGTCCTGCTCGAACATGAGAGCTTGGTTCGGGACGGCGATGACGTTGGCCAGCCTCTCTACGAAAATGGAGGCCTTCACCTGGACCCCCGGCTTCATCAGCCGGGGGTCGGTAATGTCGAGGCTGATCTTGGCTTCGAAGTACTTCAGCGGGCTCTCTTCGCTGAGCGGCTTGGCGATCGTGTCGATCCCGGTGACCTTGCCAGTGAAGGTTTGTCCTGGCTCGTAATCGAGGATCAACGAGACCGGCAGGTTCTCCTTGAGGCCCGAGGCCTCGGATTCAAGGACGAAGGCCTTGGCCTCCATGACGCTCAGGTCCGGCAGGGAACCCAGTTTCCGCCCGCTGTAGGCGGTCATTCCGACTCGGATCTTCTCCCCGTTCCACATTTTGGCGATGACCAGCATGCCGTCGTGGGGGGCCCGGATTTCGAGGCTGTTCAGCTGGTTCTGGTACTGCTTGATCCTCATCTGGCGGGTGCGGGCTTTGGATTGCAGGAGCTGGAGTTCCGCGGTGATGCGCTTTTCCAACTGTTCTCGCTTCCGCTCGAAATGGCGTTCCCGGATGGTCTGGTAGTTGAGATCGATGGCGTCTTCGATAATTTTGTTCCGGGGGAAGATGGTTTCGTCTCGCGCGGCGTAGACATCCGCCAACTCACGCTGGATGGCCGTGATGGAAATCTGGCCGCTAAGATCGCTTTTTTCCTTCTCGAGCTGGTTCTCCTTCTTGGCGATTTCGAGGTCGAGCTTGGCCATTTCAGCCTCTTCCGTCCGCAGGCGGTCCGCCAATTCGGCGCTGGCCAGCCGGATGACCACGTCGCCGCTCTTCACCATCGAATATTCGGGCGCTATCCAGGCTATGGTCTGGACGCCGAACCGGCTCTCGGGTGAAACGACGATCGGAGTAGACTTGGCGGCCTGCATCTCGCCGAAAGCGGGGATGACAATTTCGAAAGTTCCCTTCCGGACTTTCATGTTGGCCACGGCCGTGCCTCCCGGCCGTCCGCAGGCAGCCGCGAGAACAGCGATGGGAAGAAACGCCACCGCCAGAAATTTTGCCTTCATCGTCCGACCCCCGCGGCTCCCGACCGGATGACGACCGAGTCGTTCTCGGCAAGCCCGCTCAGGATTTCTACCATTCCCGAAGACCGGCTGCCAATCGTGATCAGCGTCAGTTTTTTCGACAAGAAGCCATTTCTCCATACCGCCGCGCCCCGTTCGTTATAGACGATCGCAGCTTCCGGCACCTGCAGCACGTCTTTCTTGGAGGAGACGGTGATGTCGACGCCGGCCGCCATGCCTGGCCGCATCAACCTGGGATCCGACTCGGAGAGGTCGATTGCGGCGTCGAAAACGATGGCCGGCTGGCTATCCGACTTAACGCGGAAAACCCGGCCCAGGGACGTAACCACGCCCTTGTACACGCGGTCCGGGTTGGAATCGAGCCGGACTTCGGCCGGCTGTCCGGCTTTGATCCGGCCCGCCTGAACCTCCGGTATCACGGCCTTCATTTGCATCCGGCTGAGGTCGGGCAGTTCGAGGATGGTTTCGCCCATCCAGCATGAGTCGCCGACGGCCTTTTTCTTTCCGTTCCAGTCGGGTGTGTAGACCATGATCCCCGCCTTGGGAGCCATGATATTCATCTTTTGAACTTCGCGCCCGAGCCGCTCCACTTCAGCCTTGAGCACCCGGACTTTCGATTCCTGCACCTGAATCCGGCTCTTCATCCCAGAGGTCTGGAAGGCCACACGGTTTTCGGCCAGATTCTCCTGCAGTCCGGCCAGTTCGAGCTCCATTCTCATCTTTTCGAGCTCGATGGGCGCGATCAGTTCCTCCGGGGAGTCGGCTTTCCGTACAGCTTTCTGCTTGTTGACCCTCTCTTCCTCGCGCTGCAAGGCCAGGTCTTCCAGGGTCTGCTGTTCCTGCAGACGCATCCGTTCGAGCTCCTTGAGGCCCGTGTCTAGCTCTGACTGTTTGAGCTGGAGCCGTTGCATGATTTCCCGGGCGTCGAAGGCAAGAATCATATCGCCCTCTTTGACTGCTTTGCCCTCAGGCGCCATCGAGGAAATCGTGTACTGCCACACTCGCTCGACGGACGGGCAGCCGATGAAATAGGATGCTGCGGACTGAAGCTGTCCCGTGGCGTGGACCTTGATGTCAAACGGGGCTTTGACGACTTTGACTACCCGGACCTTGCTCGAGGGGGAGCAGGAGAGGAGCGAGAGCGCGCAGGTGAGGGCCGCTGCCGCCGCCACTGCCGGGATGGCCCGCCGAACCCCTATTGATGCCGTCCGTCTATTTTTTTTCATCGGTTTCCGTTTCCCCGATATTTTTCGCAGCCGTCCCGACTGGCGCGAGGACCATTCCCGCTTTGAGGGCAGGGTTGTCCTTGACGCTGGCGGCCACTACGAATTCGTTGTAATCCAGGGCTCTCAGCTTGAGGGCCTCGCCGCCGGCAGGCCTGAGCCAGAAAGATTGCCCGTCGAATGAGGTCATTTCCAACGGAACGAGCAGGACATCCTTATGTTCGGGGCCGCGGACTTCGCATTTGACGCTCATCCCGGGTTTCATGATGTCCGGCTCAAGCTTCTCCATTTCGATGTCGACCCGGAACCAGTTCGACTTCCCCCAGCGCCGGAGGGGCTCGGCGCTCTTGGAGATGTCCCGGATACCGCCCTGGTAGTGTTTTTCCGGGTAGGCGTCCAAAGTGAGATCAACGCTCTGCCCAGCCTTAATGCGCTGGATGCGGGTTTCGCTGATCCAGGCCTGAACCAGGAGAGACGACAGGTCAGGAACGGTGGCCACGGTGTAGGTGGCATAAACCGCATCGCCCACCTGGACTTTCCGTCCGGTCCAATCGTCCACGCCGTAGATCACCGCGCCCTCGGTGCGAGCCACGAGAGTCAGGCCTTTCAGGGTGTTCCCTAGCTTTTTCAGCCTGGCTTTGAGCTCCCCAACCTCGATGTCGAGAGTCTTAATCTGGCTTTCGATCTCGGCCAGCTTGACGGTCCTGTTCGTACGGGCGCTCACCAGGGCGTGGTCGCTCATTTTCTTTTCAAGCTGCTTGCGGTCGTACTCATACTTGGATTCGATTCCCGCTGGAATCGACGCGTCGAGCGCCTTCTGCCGGTTGTCGGTTTCGGCCTTCCTCACCTCCACCTCCAGCTCGAATTTCTTGTTTTCGTACTCGGCCGCCTTCTGGACCTTTTCCTCCAGTTTTGACTTCAGGGATTCCTGGGTGGTCTCGATCAACGAGGCGAGGCCGGCGGTGTCGAACCTAACCACGGGGTCTCCGGCTTTTACGGAATCGCCTTCCTTCACCATCCATTTGATTTGGATCCGCCAGGTTTCCGTGATCGGGACCTTGAACTCCTCCGAGCGGAGGGCGGCCAGGCTTCCGGTGAGAACGGCGGTTGACTGGAAGCTGCCCTGCGACACGGGGGGGGCGGTCCCGGCCGGGCGGGGCGAGCGGCCGTTTTGGGGCAGGAGGAAGGCGATAGAAAGTGCGAGGATCAGAACGAGGACGGCGGCCAAGGCGGGGACCGGGCGGAGGCGCAGACCTGGACGCTGGTCGGCCTTTCCTCTCTGCCGCGAACTGGAATTAAGAATTCCCGGAATCATGGATGATCTTCCCGTCTTTAAACTTGATGATCCGGCCCGCGTAGGCGGCGATGTCTTTCTCGTGGGTCACCATGACAATGGTCTGGCCGCGCCCGTGGAGCTCCCGAAGCAGCGCCATGATCTCGTGGGCGGTCATAGAATCCAGGTTGCCGGTTGGCTCGTCGGCCAGGATGATATCCGGGTCGTTGACCAGGGCCCTGGCGATGGCCACCCGCTGGCACTCCCCACCGGAGAGTTGGGCCGGCCGATGTTCCATGCGTCCTGAGAGGCCGGCCAATTCCAGCATCCGGGCCGCCTTTTCCAGGCCGGCAGCTGTGCGGACCGGAGAATACTTCAAAGGCAAGTGGGTGTTCTTGAGCGCCGTATAGCGTGGCAACAGGTTGAAATTCTGGAACACAAATCCCAGGTGCTTGTTCCGTGTGAAGGAGAGCTCGTCGTCGTTGAGCCGGCTCACCTCCTTCCCCTTGAGGAGGTACGAGCCCTCGGTGGGCTTGTCCAGGCATCCCAGGATATTCAGCAAGGTTGATTTCCCCGACCCGGACGGGCCCATCACGGCCACGAATTCATTCCGCTGGATGTGCAGGCTGATCCCGTCGAGGGCGCGAACCGTCGACTCCCCCATCTGGTAGAATTTCTTGAGGTTGGTCAGTTTGAGCATGCCTCGACCCGCATAGGCAGTGATGGATGTCAGGTATAGAAATGAAACGGAATGCCGAAGGTCGATTGCCTCATTGTTCCACTTTGAGCCCCTGCGATCGAAGTTCCCATCCAGGCTGCGATTATATCGCGGCTGGACATAAGCTACAAGGAAAAATTTGCCAGTGGACTAACCCTCCAGCCGGACTTCACCTCCCTATACTCGGTTTCGGCCCAATAAGTTGCGGCTGGAAGCTCTAAGCCGGTTGCTTATCCGCCGGCCGCCTGCCGTTTTCTCTTGTAAGCCCAGAAGAGGAAGCCCGGAATCCCGATGGCCACCCAGAACAGGCCCATCACCGAGTTGATGAGCGGGAAGCGGCCGCTGACGAATCCGGAGATGTCCGAATACAGGGTGAAGACGATGTACACCGTAGCGAACAGGATGAAGAGGAGGGGCGTCACCGGATAACCCCAGACCTTGTAGGGCCGGGGATGGTCGGGCATCTTCCGGCGGAGTATGAACACGGCCAGCGCACCCAGAGCATAGGTGACCCAGCTGACGAAAATGACCTGATCGGTCAGCTGATCGAACGTCCCGCTCAGGACGAGCACGGAAGACCACACCCCCTGCCACAGGAGCGCATTGGCCGGCGTGCGGAATCGGGGATGGACATGGCCCATGGAGCGGAAGAACAGCCGTTGGCGGGCCATGGCATAGTACACCCGGGCGGCCATCATCATGATGCCGTTGGTGGCGCCGAAGGTCGAGATCATGATGGCCACGGCGATGAGCGCCCCGCCCCAGCGCCCCAGGAAAGTGGAGACGACATCGGTGGCCACCAGGTAGCTCTGGCCGGCCTGCTCGGCGGCCAGGTATTTCTGCCCCATCTCCTCGACGGGGATGACGTAGATGTAGGCCAGGTTGACCAGGACATAGACGACGATGACGATGACTACGGCCGTGGCCAGGGACCGGGGCAGGTTCCTCTGGGGGTTCTTGATCTCGCCGGCCATATAGGTGACGTTGATCCAGGCGTCGTAAGCCCAGAAGGCGCCGGCCATGGCCACGATGAACATCAGGAAGACGGACCCGTGGGCCAGGTCCGAACCCAGGGCAGACTGGGTGAAATTGCCCAGGTGTCCGCTGCCCAGGGTCAAAACCAGGACGACGATGGCGGCGATGGCCAGGACTTTGAGCATGGTGAATATGACCTGGACCGCGCTGCCGAAACGGACGCCCAGGTAATTGACCACGGTCAGGAAGATGATGAGCCCGATGGTGGCCAACTTCAGCCCGAAGGACTTGAAGGGCGTAATGTTCCCGATAAGGGGCACCTGGAGGGTGACAGCTTCCCAGGCCGCCGGAAGGCGGGGAAACTGGAAAAAATAGCCGAGCGAGTCGGAGAAGACATAGGCGATGGAGGCGATCGAACCGGTCTGGATGACGGCGAAGGTGGACCAGCCGTAGAGGTAGCCGACAAAATCGCTGTAGCTCTTGTTGAAGTAGATGTACAGGCCGCCCGCTTCCTGGAACATGGAGGAGATTTCGGCGATGCTCAGCGTGCCGAAGAGGGTCAGCACCCCGGCCACCACCCAAACCAGGATGAGGAGCTCGGCTGAAGGAAGCTGGGAAGCCATCAGGCCCGGCTTTTTAAAGATACCCGAGCCGATGATGGAGCCCACCCCGCAGGCTACAGCGGCGATGAACCCCAGCTCCCGGGCGAGCTCGAGGGGCTTTTTCGGAGGCTCTTGAGCCATGATAGGCTTCGATTATAAGAATTCTGCGGAGCCATAGCAAATAAAAACATCGAACCGTAAGCGCCTCCTGGGAATTCTTAAGAATCTTATCTGCAATTTTTGGAAACAATGAACAGCTTGAAATATCATAGGGAGGTTATTATGCTAAGGAGGCAATTCTCATCATCATCGGGGCGAGGTGACCGCTATGAATTACAAACTGAGTCCGTCTGATCTGACGTTCCTTTATGATTCCTGCAAGCACTGCTTCGTGCTGAAGGTGAAGCACGGGATCAGCCAGCCTTCGATCCCCCTGCCCGGCGTTTTCAGCGCCATCTCCGCCCTTCAGAAAAACTTCTATTCGGATAAGCGGACGGAAGTGGTTTCTCCGGACATCCCCCCGGGGACGGTCAAGTATGGCGAGCTGAAGGTGCGGTCGAGCGACATTTCCCTCCCCGGCTCTACGAGCACTTGTTTCCTCAGCGGGCGTTTCGATATCGTGGCCGAGCTTGACGACAAGACCTACGCGGTTATGGACTTCAAGACGGGAAACCCGAACGATGAGAAGGCGGCCATGTATGCCCGCCAGTTGCATGCCTACGCCGTCTCCCTGGAACAGCCGGCCCTTGATGCGCTTCGGCTCTCCCCGGTTTCCAAGCTGGGGCTGCTCTATTTCACCCCGGACTCCTGCGATCGACCGGATGCCTCAAAGCAAATTCTCAGCGGCCCCATGAAGTGGATCGAGGTCCAAAGAGATGATGCGGCTTTTTTGGATTTCTTGAGGCAGGTCGTAGAACTTCTGGACGGCCCCCTGCCGCCTCCCGATCCCGACAATTGCAGTTGGTGCAAATACCGGGACCAAACGGCTCAATGGGCTGGCGGGCAGGAGGATCAAAAAATCTCGTTGTCCGGACCTCCGCTATGTCCCCGCTGTCAAGGCCCCATGAGTCGAAGAACCGGCAAGCGCGGAGAATTCTGGGGATGCAATAAGTTTCCCGACTGCCGCGGGACAAGAAATCTGTGAATGAGCGGAGCCCTGTTCGCCGGGATGAAGCTAATTTTTTTATATTAAGAGATTAAAGAGGCAGGAGAACATGACCAATTCCGTTTTGCTTTATATTAGTACCGGCCTGACAGCTCTTTGGGGAATCGCTCATCTCTTCCCTACTCGGTCGGTCGTGAAGGGATTTGGAAACATCAGCGCCGACAATAAACGCATCATCACCATGGAGTGGATCGTGGAAGGCGTAGCGCTAATTTTTATAGGAGTCCTTGTATTCGTGGTGACGCTCATTGACCCTTCGAGCGCCGTCTCCAAGGCCGTCTACCTGACCAGTAGTGCTGGATTGATAGTTCTGGCCGTCGTTTCGCTTTTCACGGGCTTCAAGGTGAAATTCATCCCTTTCAAGCTGTGCCCTCTTGTATTTACGGTGTCGGCTGTTTTGATTGTGTTGGGCGGATTTCTCTTATGAACGCAGAGAATAATATTCAGATGGAGATTCGAAAACTCCAGGGCCCATCCGAAGCGGAGGTTTGCGCCCGAATGATGGCCGATTCAGAGCCGTGGATCACTTTGGGCCGCGACTATGAGAAGGCGCTTCGCGTCCTGACCGATCCCCGGCGGGAAGTCTATCAGGCCTTTGTTGAGGAGAAAATAGTGGGCTTCACGATTCTCCTTATGCAGGGAGCTTTGGTGGGATATATCCAGTCCATTTGTATGGCGCCGGAATGGAGAAACAGGCGCCTGGGACGCCAGCTTTTAGAGTTTGCTGAAAAACGGATTTTCAAAGATACGCCCAATGTGTTTCTGTGCGTGTCCTCCTTCAACCGGGATGCCCGGAGATGGTATGCGCGCCTTGGCTACGAAGTCATCGGAGAATTAAAGGATTACATTATTCCCGGGCATTCCGAAATCTTGATGCGGAAAACGATCGGGCCTTTGGCGGGATAATCACCAACCGGAATCACCTGTTTCGGCGCAAACGGAGAAGGCGGACAAATCCCAATATGTTTGTTAGTCGATCGAGGCCCGGGGAGACAAGGTCAATTGGTATTGTGTCCCGCTTTTTGGATGTGATACTCTGCCGGGCATGAGCAGCAAGAAAGAGCAGCCGGCGGCCGGGCAGGGCGTGGGGTTTGTCAAAGGCCTGGGCGTTCTGAGCGCCACAAACATCGTCATCGGCTCGATGATCGGCTCGGGCATTTTCCTGGCGCCCTCGATCATGGCCGGCTTTGTGGAGAACACCAGCACCATCGTCTTGCTGTGGATCGTGGGCGGCCTGCTGACCGTCATCGGCGCCCTGAGCCTGGGCGAGCTGGCGGCGGCCTATCCCCGCGCCGGCGGTCAGTACGTTTTCCTCCGCGAGGCGTTCTCCCCGCTGTGGGGTTTTCTTTACGGCTGGGGCTTGTTCTTCATCATCCAGACCGGGTTCATTGCCGCGGTGTCCATCGCCTTTGCCAAATACCTGGGCGTGTTCTTCCCGGCCCTGGGTGAAGGGAACGTCCTTCTGGCCCTGCCGATTAAGTTCGACCTGGCCTTCATTCACTTCACCTACAGAGTCGCCATATCCTCGGCCACCCTGGTGTCCATCGCCTGCATCGCCTTCCTGACCGGAATCAACATCCTGGGCGTCAAGACCGGGGCGCTTGTTCAAAACATTTTTACCATCGCCAAGATGGCGGCCATCCTGGTCCTGGTCGCAGTCGCTTTCGCCCTGGCCCGCGGTGATTTCAAGAATTTCTTGCCGCTGCTCAAGCCGACCGTGCCCCAGGCGGCCAAGCTGACTCTATTCGCCGCCGCGGCGGTGGCCATGTCCAAGGCCCTTTTCGCCTATGACTCCTGGTATACGGTGACCTTCGTGGCCGAAGAGGTCAAACGCCCCAAGCGGGATATTCCCCTGGCCATGCTCCTGGGCACGGGTGCTGTGACCCTGCTTTATACCTTGGCCACAGCCGCCTATTTTTACATCATCCCCATAACCCAGGCGGCCGGCATCAAGGAGAACAGGATCGCCTCGGAAGTGGCCGTTCGGCTAATGGGCTCTCCGGGCCTGACCTTCATCACCCTGGCCGTGCTCATCTCGACCTTCGGCTGCGTCAACGGCCTCATCCTGTCCGGAGCCCGGGTTTACTACGCCATGGCCAAGGATGGCCTGTTTTTCCGCAGCAACAACCGGCTCCATCCTCAATTCAAGACTCCGCACCTGGCTTTGCTCTTCCAAGGAATATGGTCGGTCATCCTCACCCTGACCGGGACGTTCTCCGACCTACTGACCTATACGGCCTTTGCTTCGCTCCTGTTCAACAGCTTGACCATCATCGGCCTGATTGTTTTGCGCTTCAAGAAGCCCGAGCTGGAAAGGCCTTACAAGGTGTGGCTCTATCCCGTCCTGCCCCTGCTCTACCTGGTCATCGCCTTGTTCTTCATCGTCTTCATCATTATCGGCGATCCGCTGAATTCGATCAAAGGCCTGGTCCTCATCGGCATCGGAATTTTTGCTTACCTCTACTGGCGGCGGAAGTCTGGCCGGCGACCGATCACATCATTAAAATAAGGCGACAGTCATCCAAATACCATAATTGTCCAGATGAAATTTCGGTAATTAGATGGCTGTCACTTTTTTTATAATCAGAAGTGGATGATCATTCCAGCCACAGCGCTGAAACCGCTGAAGTCGATATTAGCCGTCCTGACATCTGAGACGCTAGAGCCGGATGGGACAATATCACTAACAAGAATGACCGGAAAGGTTCCTAAGGGCAATGCTATATATTTATAATAATATAATTTTCCGTTTTCTGAGCCATGGCCTCCGTAGGAATCAGTGGCATCTATCGAGCCTTTGAAGCCGCCGATGCGGACATATCGTCCCTGGCCCTCGAAGAAAAAAGAGATGGCCGGCAATAACTTGAATTCAAGCCCTATTCCTCCGTGAAACCCGAGGCCGTTCGCATCGGTTTTAACGGTGTAAAGATTCCATGTGCCTGCTGCCGATGTGCGCAAATCATAGGACATCTTGGTAAGGTAGTAGCCGAGGCCGGCATGGAAATTGACATTCACCATGGCGCCCGCCGGCAGGGTGAAATACAGCCCAAGGCGCAGAGGCACGGCGCTGGCCTTGGGAGTTGTTTTTACGTCAGCAGCAACCGGCGTAAAAGTGACAGTGCTGTCACTCGTTCCCTGAAGATAGCCTGCACCCAGCCCGATTCCCAAAGCCGGAGCGATCTGGACGATGAAATCCCCTCCGAAATTCAAGCCCAGATGAACAGGGCGGTAGTCTCCTCCGCTTTTCGTAAGCCCAAAAAACCAAAAATACCTGGCGTAATAATCATTTATGCCCTTTAAGCCTTCGTTGAGGTCGCCGCCGGAGAGGTAGTTCAGGCCGCCGTAAAGCTTGAGGCTGAAGCCGATGTTTGAACAGGTGGCAGGGGCCGGGGAAAAAATGGCCAGGAGAGCAAAGGCCGAGAAAAAAACAGCCAATATCTTTGATGCTTTCATGTTCCCTCCCTTATGTTTTTTATTTTATAGATGCGATGGATTCTTTTGTCCCCTACCCTGCTCCCCGCAGGATAGAATTGTATTTTCGGTTGACGATCAATGTCAACAACAGGAAAACACGGTAAGCCTCTATGCTCGGCTCATCGGCCGGCCGGTCGACGGCTGATAAACGGTGATAAAGGCGACGATTTAACTTGTGCTTAAGCGGCCTTCGGTTTGCTGCCCAGCAGCTTGAACAAGAAATAAATCGGAACGCCCAGAAAAATGATGAGCAGACCGATCAGCGTGTCCCTGGGACTGCCCAGCAGGGCAGAGAGAGAGATGAACGCCGCCGATAGGATGAATATGACGGGGATGACCGGATAGCCGAAGGTCTTGTAGGGCCGGCGGAGGTCCGGCTTCTTCACGCGGAGCACCATGACCGCCGCCCCGGTCAGGCCGAAGAAGATCCACTGACCGAAAACGACATAGGTGAAGAGCCTTTCGAAGGTGCCGAAGAAAAGAACCAGGATAACGCTCCAGGCGCCCAGGGCCAGGATGGAAACGTGGGGCGTGAGATAGGCGGGATGGACCGCCGCGACCTGTTTGAAGAAAACTCCGTCCCTGGCCATAGCAAAGTAAACCCGCGGCGAGCAGAGGAAATTCTGATTGGCGGCGCCGGTTATGGATAAGAGGATAACGACGGCGATGATCATGGCGCCCAGCGGCCCGATGGCCAGGTTCATGGCCTGAGAGGCGATGCGGTCAGACCGGGCGATCTCGCTGGCGGGAAATGCATAAAGGTAGGCCAGGTTGGCGACGATATAGATGCCGATGACGATGAGGGTGCCGGCCACCAGGCCCAGGGGGATGTTCCGCTCCGGCCGCTTGGTCTCGCCGGCGCTGTAGGTAGCGCTCTCCCAGCCTTTATAGGCCCACAGCGAGGCGATCAAGCCGACCCCGAAGGCGCTCAAGAGACCCAGGGAGAATTTCTGGGGCGCGGGATTGACGAAATGACCTGGATGGCCTGGAGCGAAGAGGAAGACCGCCACGCACACGCCGGCCAGGGCCACAAATTTGATAATGGTCAGGATGTTTTGCAGCATGGCCCCGGCCATGGTTCCCAGGATATTTATGACCACCAGATAGGCGATCAGGCCTATGGCGATGAGCTTGATCCCGGCCGGAGAGATGGGGAAAAAGTAAGGCAGGTACTTGGAGGAGAAAGCCACGGCCAGGGTGGCAATGGCGCCCGAATCGATGACTAGAAAAAGCGTCCAGCCGAAAAGGAACGACAAGAGTGGCCCGTAGGCTTCGCGGAGGTAGACGTACATTCCCCCGGCCTGGGGATAGGCCGCGCCCATCTCGGCGAAGGTCAGGGCGCCGAAAAGGCTGAGCAGGCCGCCCACCACCCAGACGGCCATCATGAGCAGGGGAGAGCCCACCGCCGCGGCGATATCCTTGGGAACGAGGAAGATGCCCGAGCCGATGACTCCGCCAACGACGATGCTGACGATGCTCCAGAACCCCAGCACCCGGGGCAGGGAGGGGGCGGCCTTTTGCATCGATTTTCCCATTGAACGAGCCTGGGGCAGCATAAATCTCGACTCAGAAGATGTCAAGGGCGGCACCCTATTCATGCCAGAAGGATATGTCGGAATAACTATTAGCAGTTGTTTTTAATTACAAAAAATACATATAATTCTTCCTTTTATCAAGGATAAGCACGCATGATCCGGGTCGTCATATTCGACATGGGCAAGGTGCTGGTCTGGTTCGACAATTCCATTTTTTTTCGGAAACTGGCCAACCTGGCCGGCCTGGAGGAAGATCGGGTGCGCGAGGTTGCCCATGCCAAGCTTGAACTGGTCCGGGCTCTGGACAGGGGAGAGCTGACGCCGGGGGAATTTAAAGACCGGGTCTGCGCGGCCCTGAACATCACCATCAGCTATGGCCAGTTCTACGAATATTTCAATGACGTCTTCACCCTGAATCTGGCCGCAGTGGAGACAGCCCGTCGCTTGAAAACGGCCGGCTACAAGCTCGCGCTTTTGTCCAATACCGACTCGGAAAGAGCGGATTTCATCCGGAACAAATTTCCCGAAACGCAAGTGTTCGACGTCAAGATCGTGTCCTATGAGGTCAAGCTGTTGAAGCCGGAGCCGGCCATTTTTCTCCTAACTCTTAAGCGCGCCGGGGCAACGGCCGAGGAGTGCGTATTCATCGACGACATGGCGGTCAACATTGAAGCCGCCCGGGCCCTGGGAATCACCTCAATTCAATTTGAATACGACAAGACTGACCTCGAGGCCGAGCTTCGGCATCTCGGTCTTGTCTTCTGATTCGCCCCGCCCCTAAAACCATCGTATTGCCTCCAAGTTTCCTCAAAGGATTATGTCTAATCAATATGTTCGAGCATTAAACGTAAGAATGGGATGCATGGGACACGATCCTCATTTCATGAGAAATGAGGTCGTGTCCCAGGATTCTTCTCGGTTCTAGGGCGCGGCTGGCGCCGCGCTTCATATAGGGAGGCGGGAGGCCGGGGGCTTCCGGCTCCCGCTTTCCAAGCTTGATAAGGAGGACCAAATGGGCATCAAAAAGAAAAACATTATCTTAAGAGTTCTGTCGATATTATTGATATCGGCCTTTTTAGGCGGCCTCGGATATTCCCAGCCCCGTGAGCAATTGCCGTCCTTCGCGCTCAGGGCGGAGATCAGCCTCATCAACCTGCTCAACGGCCTGGACTTGACCCCGGCCCAGACGACTCTTCTTCTAGCCAAGGCTGAGGAGGCCAAGAAGCTGGAGGACCGATGGCAAACGGAGGGGCAAAGCCACAAGGCCGAGATGGAATCAGTCCTGTCCGAGATTAGATCCTATCTGAGCCAGAAAAAGGAGCTTCCCCAGGAACTGGTGCTGAGGTTCCGCCGCGTTGAGGATGAGCTCAAGTCCGTTAGGGCTGAGGTCGAAAAGAGCAAGAGAGAACTGGCCGGGGAAGTGAAGGCTTCTCTGGAGTCCCAACAAATCTACCAGTTTGAGCGCTTCGTCCCCTGCATCATCCCGCCCAAGGGAGAATCCCGGGTGGGACAGGCCGAAGACCCCAGCGGACTAGCCAGGCGGCTGGAAAGGCTCCGCAGCCTCCCCGACCGCCCCTATCGTTTTCGCCGAGAGGAGATCTGCCGGGCGATGTTGGCCGGGTTTCAGAAAAGGTTTCCCCAGGCCGCCCTTGATGAGGAGGCCTCGCTGGAGGGCATCGGCCGGGTGCTCGACCGCTGCCGGAGTTTGAGCGCCTCTGAGTTCGAGCTGCAGAAGAACGGATTGGCCGAGGAGCTGATCTCGCTCTTCAAGCCGGAGCTCAGGTTCGGGGACATCACTAAGAAGATCGAAACCTTTCTTTTGAGCGAGGAAATCATCCCTCTGCTCCGGGAGCGGTTGACGAGCTGAGGCGGCTATTTGTCGCGCGCCGATTGCCTAACCCCGCCCCCGAATTTACGGGACACGATACCGAATTAAAAAATTCGGTTCAGCCCCGGAATTCGAAAAAAAATGCTTGACAAAAGAAAATCCGGGAGTATAAATAGATGCGGAAATACAATATATGGTATTTCCAAGCCAAAGGATATACAAGATATATGCCAAAGTGGGGTATATCCTAGCGGCTTTCTTGGGCTGAGGGAATGTTCCGTGAGAGCCATTTTCGTCGATCTCTTTCAAAATCAATAAGCTGAAAGGGGGAGCCATGCCCAGGGTCATCACGCGCATCAAAAAAAGGGACGGATCCGTCGTTGACTTCTTCCAGGACAAGATCACCACCGCCGTAAACAAGGCCATGGAATCCCAGGGCATCTCCAACGGCGGCGCGGCTAAAACCATATCCGACATCGCCACCTTTGTCCTGGAAGAAAAGTTCGGCGGATACACCATCCCCTCCGTGGAGCAAATCCAGGACATCGTGGAAATGGTGCTCATGAAGCAGGGCTTCCATGATGTGGCCAAGTCCTACATCCTCTACCGTGCGCGGCACAAGGATATCCGCGAAGCGCGGCAGACCGGTCTCAACCTGGAGCGCCTGATCCGCGACTACATCGACGACAAGGACTGGAAGATCCGGGAGAACTCCAACG
>Ga0299915_10001685_pt1 | contig 16302 bp, 11 predicted proteins | sample RVTome_13_FD_200263 | JGI IMG/M metagenome (GOLD analysis project Ga0299915, IMG submission 200263) | Soil microbial communities from uranium-contaminated site in the Upper Colorado River Basin, Wyoming, United States - RVT92D227 (version 2) ... | reverse complement strand
AACAAATGGGGATTCTTGCCTCCAATCTTTTAGAGGAGGGAGATGAACTGAAAACGATCATCGAGAATATGAAGCCAGAAGACTTCGGAAAATTCAAAATGTAATCCCGCTATAGCAGGACTCTTTTTTTTACTTCCATAAAACCATCTTTCATATATCAAAGCCTCCTAAACAGAATTCGGTCTAAGTAAACCCCCTTACTTCTCCTTGCGGTTTGTCAGAAAGACTCTTTTCGAAAGTTTTACAATAATTTTTCCGATTGTGACAATTTGCCGTTTTAATGGGGAATTTTAAACATTCAATATTTCTAAAAAGAATTGAGGCTATACTTTAAAAATCAAATAGTTATCGAATCGAAATCCTTACGCTTTCTTCTCGGCATATATTTTGCTTTAAATACATGAAAATCAAAACAAATGGAGGTAATTCAATGTCTTTAATGGAAAGAGATGGGGTTTTGACCACTGATGAGGCTATTGAATATCTGAAGATCTCCAAACCCACCTTCTTGAAGTATATTCGTCTCGGTAGGATCAAGGCGATCAAGGCGGGAAAGGGATGGAGGATTCTCCAATCAGAATTGAATCGATTCTTGAGGGGAGAAGCAAATTGATATTGAAGAGAACAAGGAAAAGTCTCACCTTGAAATGGATGGTTTTTTTAACTCCCCTCGCCGTCATCTCACTCACCATCGCATGCTTGAGCATCCTTCAAATCTACCATAAGGATTTAAAGAGATCGTTTATTGCCGTTGAGGGGATTGTCCTGATCTTAGGAATCCTCTTCATTTTTTTCTTAACAAAAAAGATGATTCTCCCGATTAAACGGATGTCTAAGGGGGTGGAAGAGGAGCTGGTTAAGAGAACAAGAGAACTCGAAGTCCTGAATGAGATCGGGGCTTCGATCAATCAGAACTTAGGAAATTTGGATACGGTACTTCCTATCACCTTAGAGAAGGTAGCAAATTTGACGGGGTGCGAAATAGGAGCGCTCTTTTTATTGAACGAGGCGGGAGATATTCTCGAAATGAAATCTCAAATCGGACACTCCCCTGCGATGCTTAAGGAGGTGAAAGTTCTAAAATTTAACGAAGGGGTCTCTGGAGAAGCCATCAGGTTAAAACAGCCAGTCATTGTCTCCATCAGGGAATATCCATCCGCCCGGATAGCTCCTGTTCTGAGAGAAGAGGGGGTTCAGACCGTGGTGGGCATACCTCTTATGGCGAAAGGAAAAGCGATCGGTGCGATCATCCTATCGAGTCGATCTCCGCATAAACTCAGCCCAAAAGAGGTCAATTCATTGGAGAATATTGGAAATCAGATCGGCATCGCTCTTGAGAATACCAAACTCTTCTCTATCGTAGCCAAAGCCAAATCGGAATGGGAGACGACTTTCGATGCGGTGACAGACCTTATTACCATTCGGGACAAAGATTATCGAATCATTCGGGCCAATATATCAGCATTTAAACGGTTTGGGTTAAGACCGGAAGAGATGATTGGGAAGAGATGCTTTGAGACTCTCCATCAAAGCAATAAACCCTGTGAGGGATGTTATGTTACGGAAGCTTTAAAGACAAAAAAACCTGCCTCGGGTGAAAGGGATAGTAAATATTTAAATGGTATATTCCAGTACTTTACATTTCCTGTCTATAATGAAGCAGGGGAAGTGGTCGCCGTGGTCGACCTGGCCAGGGAGATCACCGAAGAGAAACGATTAGAGATAGAAAGAGAAGTGGTTGGCAATGTCAACAAAATACTTGCCTCCAGTCTCGATGTGAGAGAGGTATTTAAGGCAGTCCATTCTGAATTGAAGAAAGTCCTGAATACAGATAGGATGACCATTGTCATTTTCGATGAGGATGGGGAAGGCTTTCGATTTTTTGCATTAGATAAAGACTATGAAATTAAAGAATTGATGGAAGGTGTCACCTACCCTCTGAAAGGGACCCCTTCCGAAAAAGCGGCGCAAACGGGTCTTCCGGTCATAATCTCAAATACGGAAGAAAGTGATTACTGGACCAATCAAAAATTACTGAAAGAGGGAATTCATTCTATATTGGTTTTTCCATTGGAGTATAAAGAAAAGATCTTCGGCACGTTGAATTTCGGGTGTGAGGCGGCGAGCCATTTTTCAGAGAGACATCTCATTATACTTCAACAGATTGCTCCCGGACTGGCCATCTCCATTCAGAATGCCATTCTGCTGGACGAGATCAAGGGTTCCGAAGAAAAATACAGAACCGTGGTTGAAAGCGCCATCGATGGAGTCTGCGTGGTTGGAGGAGATTATCAGTTTAAATATGTCAATAAGAGATTGACAGAGATTCTGGGCTATAGCCAGGAGGAATTAATCGGGACGGATTTAATTGATTTTTTAGATGAAGAGAACAGGGCCTTGTTGACTGATCGGGAGGACCAGCGAAAACAAGGGATTAAGTTATCACCTCGTTTCGAATTAAATATGCTTCGTAAGGATGGAAAGGTTAGGAATGCGGAGATCAGCGCTAGCGCTATCAAAGATTCGAAAGGAGACGTAAATATCATCGTCTTCCTGAAAGACATCACGGATCGCAAGCAGGCGGAGGAGGCATTGCGCCAGAGTGAGGAAGAAGCAAGGCGACTTTCTCAAGAGAATGTAACCATGGCCGAGATCGGCCGAATTATCAGTTCCACCCTGAACATCGGAGAGGTGTATGAACGTTTTTCTGAGGAGGTCCATAAGCTCATCCCATTTGACCGAATTTCAGTCACTCTGATTCATTATGAAAAAAACACTGTATCAATAGCTTATGGCAGTGGGGAACATTTGCAAAGCCGTGAAGTGGGTGACGAATTTCCTTTGGCCGGTTCTGCTGCAGAATGGGTCATGAGGACTCGTTCAGGTCTGCTCATCCAGACAGAGACCGAAGCGGAGGTGTCAAGAATCCCTGGGCTCTTAAAAGTTTTTCAAGCTGGTCATCGGTCAATAATCGTAGTGCCATTAATATCGAAGGATATCGTAATAGGCGTACTGTTTTTGGGATCGACCAGACCGAACTCCTATACAGATTACGACCTGAAACTTGCGGAGAGTATCGGAAACCAGATTGCCGGCACCATCGCCAACGCACAACTTTTCACCGAGCGCAAACAAGCCGAGGAAAAGTATAGGGCCATTATCCGCACTGCCATGGATGGTTTTTGGATGGTGGATATGCAAGGGCGTTTTTGGGATGTAAATGATGCCTATTGCCGGTTGATAGGTTACAGCCGAGATGAACTCCTGACCATGAGAATATCAGATGTCGAAGGAGAAGAGAGACCGGAAGATACGGCTCGGCGTATCCAGAAGATAATGGAGGTGGGTGGAGACCGGTTTGAAACCCACCACAAGTGTAAGGATGGGAGAATTATTAATGTCGAGATCAGTGTTAATTATATGGAGGTTAATGGTGGAAGGATGTTTGTATTTCTTCGTGACATCACTGAGCACAAGCAGGCTGAGGAGGCCCTGAAGAGGAGTGAAGAAACGGCCAGACATCTCTCTCAAGAGAATGCGACTATGGCCGAGATCGGCCGAATAATCAGCTCAACATTGAATATCGACGATGTTTACGAACGCTTTGCTGAGAAAGTGCGTGAGCTTATTCCTTTCGACAGAATTACCATTAATATTTTTGACTCCAGAGAGAATACCATCCGCACTGCCTATGTCACAGGACTTGATGTGCCAGACCGCTTGAAAGGGGATGCCATTCCCTTTGTGGGCACCTTGGCTGGAGGGGTCATACGTACTCGGACGAAGATGTTCATCCAAGCAGAAGACCAGAAGAAGGTGATAGATCAGTTTCCGGGGCTCTTACCAGTTTTTCAAGCTGGGATTCGATCGCTGGTGGCAATTCCTATGATCACCAAAGATGAGGTGATCGGAGTCCTTCACCTTCAGTCGTGCAAGCCGAATGCCTATGTTGATAAGGATCTGGGTCTTGCTGAAAGGGTGGGTAATCAGATTGCGGGGGCCATTGCCAATGCACAGCTTTTTATTGAGCGCAAGCGCGCGGAGGAAGCGTTGAGAGAAAGCGAGGAGAAGGCGAAACGGCTGGCTCAGGAGAATGCCATCGTGGCCGAGATCGGGCGAATTATCAGCTCAACCTTGAACATCGAGGAGGTCTATGAACGATTTGCAGAAGAAGTCCGTAAACTCATCCCCTTTGACCGGATTGCACTGACCACCATTACTCCCGACCACCGTTCTGGCACTATTGCTTATGTCATTGGAGTTGAAGTCGAAGACCGAAATCAGGGGGCCGTTTTCCCTTTGGCTGCTTCACTTTACGAAGAAATCTTCTCTAAGCAATCAGGAATCCTCGTTCAGACGGAAGACGAAAGCGAATTGGCTGAACGCTATCCCATCCTTTTGAGTACATTTCAGGCAGGACTTCGGTCGATGATATCGGTCCCTTTGATTTCAAAGGGGCAGGTGATAGGCGTTCTTCACATTCGATCGCTCAAGCCAAATGCTTATACGGAGTTGGATCTGAAGCTGGCTGAGAGGGTGGGCAATCAGATTGCCGGCGCGATTGCGAATGTGCAGCTCTACTTCGAGCGCAGGCAGGTAGAGGAGGCATTGCGAAGAAGCGAGGAGAGATACCGAACTATTCTTGAGGACATTCAGGAGGGCTATTTTGAGGTTGACCTTGCTGGCAATTTTACCTTCGTTAATGATGCGGAGTGCCGAAATCTCGGATATCCCAAAGAGGAATTGATCGGGATGAGCAACCAGCAGTATACAGGCGAAAAAAACGCTAAAAAAATGCACGACCTCTTCAATGAAGTCTACAGAACAGGGAAACCGGTGAAGGGGTATGATTTGGAATTTATCAAGAAAGACGGGACGAAAACATTCAGTGAAATTTCGGTCTCTCTTGTAAGGGATTCAGAAGGCAAACAGATCGGATTCCGGGGTATTTCTCGGGACGTTACCGAGCGCAAGCGGATGGAAGAGCAATTGCTCCAGGCTGAGAAGCTCCGGGCGGTAGGAGAGATGGCCAGTGGGGTTGCCCATGATTTCAACAATGCCTTAGCGGCTATCCTCGGAAATACTCAACTTCTCCTTTATACCACTCATGACGAGGAGTTAAAGGAGACATTGAAGATCATTGAAAAAGTGGCCAAGGATAGCGGCCAGACGATTCGAAGACTTCAGGACTTTACAAGGAAACGGGTTGATCAGGAACTTTTTAAGGTCGACGTCAACTCCATTATTAAAGATTCAATGGAAATGACCAAACCGAAATGGAAAGACGAGCCCCAAAGCAGAGGCATCCGCATTGAAATGGTTTCAAATCTTAAAGAGATTCCCTCCGTGTCAGGGAACGCCTCTGAGTTGAGGGAAGTCATTACCAATATGATCTTCAATGCGATTGAGGCGATGCCCGAAGGGGGTAAGATCGAAATTTGTACGTTTAAAAAAAGAAGGAATGTCTTTATCCAGATTTCAGACTCAGGGATTGGGATATCAGAAGAGGCGGAAAGGAAGATTTTTGAACCCTTTTTTACAACGAAACCGTTTACCAATACAGGGTTGGGATTAAGCATGTCTTATGGGATCATCAAAAGGTTTGGGGGAGAGATCGAAGTTGAAAGTAAAGTTGGACAGGGAACGACCTTTACAATCATTTTGCCCATTGGAGGGGAGGAAAAAGAAGAAGCCGTCTCTCCGCAAACTATCAAAAAGGGAAGGGAAGCTCGTATCCTGGTGATCGATGACGATGAGTTTGTCCGAAATGTCCTTTCTCGGACTTTCGCCCAAGCCAACCATCAGGTGACCCTGGCAGAGAGTGGAGAAAAGGGCGTCCAGCTCTTTAAAGAGGGAAAATTTGATATCGTTCTGACCGATTTGGGAATGCCCGGGATGTCAGGTTGGGAGGTATGCAGGATAATTAAAGAGATAAGCCCTCACACACCCGTAGGAATGATTACAGGATGGGGGGTGGAGAAGATTCGAAGCGAAGTGGAGGAGTATGGTCTTGATTTTTTTATCTCCAAGCCCTTCGATTTCAACCAGATTTTAAATGTGGTCTCTGAGACTATGGCTTCCAAGGAGGAATGATTTTTAACTTAACGCTATTCTTCATGATATGAAAAAAGGATGTCATCATCTGAAATCCATCCCCGGAGTTGAAAGGAGGGATTTTTTGCTTCCTCTGCTTCGTCCTGTTTTCTCCCAAACCGATCGCCGTGATCTTCTTTATTCTTTCCTTGACGGATGACCTGAAACAGGCTCAGGGGCTTTTTAAACGGGACCCTCCGTCGATATTTCCCGGGAACCCTTACCATCGTAGCGAGTACTTCGTTAGACCGCTCATCCCCAAACATTTCGTCGGTTGATAGTTCGACGGCGCCAAGCCCCATCCCTTAGGACGGGGTGATAAGCGCCGCTCAGTATCAACCCCTGCCTACCGGCCCCGGTACCGACCGAGGACGGGGCAGACAGGCTGAGACCTCGATCTGAGTAGCTCGTCTGAGCTCGCCGAAGTCTCGGGCCGAAGGGCAAACCCCGGGTTTTGGACCGGGGGAAAGTCGAAGGGTTGATTTTCTTTAAGGTTTGTGATAATAATTTCGAATAGTTTTGGGAGTTAAAAAGATTCTTAGACTGGAAAATTCAAAGGAGGAGGGAACGAGATATGAAGAAAAGTTGGATTGTAGGGATGATGGTTCTGGTATTTTTGATGGCGGGTTCCGCATTCGGTGCTGAACCGATCAAACTGGGTATGTCTACCTGGCTCGGTTACGCACCCTTATATCTGGCCAAAGAAAAGGGGTTTTTTAAGAAACAGGGGGTGGATGTGGAAGTCGTGGTGATCGAAAGCCCTGCAGATCGAAGAGCTGCTTTTGCTGCGGACAAGATTCAGGGAATGGCGACAACCGTGGACACACATGTGATGACCACAGCCGCCGAGAACCCGATTCCGGTAAAACAGGTCTTGGCCCTCGATGATTCCCATGGGGGCGACGGCATGGTGGCGAAAAAGGAGATTAAAACGATTAAAGACCTGAAAGGAAAGACCGTCGCTGCTCAACTCGGGGCAGGGGCAAGCTATTTCTGGCTTAACTATGTACTGGCCCAGAATGGGATGAAGCTTGCTGATCTCAAGGCAATTGATATGAAGGCTGGCGATGCAGGTTCAGCCTTTGTAGCCGGCAAGGTTGATGCTGCTGTGACGTGGGAACCATGGCTCTCCAAAGCCAAGGAGACCCCCTTTGGCCACGTTCTGCTTTCAAGCGATAAGACACCGGGGATTATAGTGGACTCCCTCGCTTTCAAGCCCGACTTTTTGAAAAAACGTGGGGCAGATGTGAAGAAGATTGTCGCTGGATGGTATGAGGCGGTTAAGTTTGCTGCCGATAATCCAAAAGAAGCGGATGCGATCATGGCAAAATTCACAGGCCAGAAACCCGAGGAATTCACAAAAGAAAAGAAAGGGGTTCGGTTCTATGGCGTAAAAGAGAATAAGGATTATTTTGGAACGCCACAAAAGCCTGGCCTTCTCTACACCGTGACCCAACGCGCTGCAGACCTCTGGTTTGAATTGAAGTTGATCAAGACCAGACCCAAGGCAGCCGATTTGATCGATGGTTCATTCCTTTAACCGATGGATGGAAAAAAAGAAAAAGAACTGGAGAGGGCTCCCCGGAAACTTGAGGATTTCTTGAGCCCGAGGGAGCCCATCCCTAAGGGCCTCTATTTAATACTTGCCCTGAGCAGTTTTGCCTTCTTTCTCATCCTATGGTCGATTCTCACCTACGGAAGATTTGTGGATCCCCTGTTTCTTCCATCTCCAGGAAGGGTCTTCCAGGCGGGTGTTGATCTCTTCTTGGAATTAGAGTTCACGACCGATATCCTTAACAGTGTATACCGAGTGATGACGGGATTTATCATTGCAGCCATTATCGGCGTCCCCATCGGTTTGATTATGGGAACCTTCAAGGTTGCAGAGGCCTTTACAGAACCTGTGGTCGGCTTCGTACGATATATGCCTGCCTCTGCCTTTATCCCTCTGTTCATCCTCTGGCTAGGAATCGGCGATATTGAAAAGATTGCCATTATCTTTGTTGGAAGTTTTTTCCAGCTCGTCCTGATGGTGGCGGTCGTCGCCAAGAATGTGCATAAAGACATGCTGGAGACGGCCTATACGCTGGGAGCAAAACGATTTCAAGTGATCCGGAAGGTTCTGCTTCCGGCAAGCCTCCCGGGGATTGTCGACACCCTGAGGATTATTGTAGGATGGGCATGGACGTATATCATCGTCGCTGAATTGGTAGCCTCTGCTTCGGGGATCGGCTATATGATCATCAGCTCCCAGAGGATGCTCCGTACCGGAAATATCATCTTCGGGATTCTTACGATTGGAATGTTGGGCCTCCTCACAGATTTTTTCTCCAAATGGCTTTATAATAAATTATTTCCGTGGGTGGAATGAGAAGGTGGAAGAAGAGATCAAACTTCATATCCATAACGTTTCCAAGATCTACCGCTCGGATGGTCACGAAGTGGTGGCCATTGATGAGATTGATCTCAAGATAAAAAACAAAGAGTTTGCCACAATCCTAGGTCCTTCAGGTTGTGGGAAGTCCACGCTCCTTCGCATTGTGGCGGGACTGATCAAGCCGACACAAGGAGTGGTCAGACTGGATGGGAATGTGATCAGCGGACCAGGTCAGGATCGGGGGATGGTCTTTCAGAGCTATACGCTCTTTCCTTGGCTCACGGTGAAAAAGAATATTCAGTTCGGGCTCGAGATCTCGGGTATGTCGAAAACGAAACAGGAAGAGGTCGGTAAAGAGTTCGTGGAGAAGGTTGGCCTGAAAGGGTTTGAACGGACTTACCCGAAAGGACTTTCCGGAGGGATGAAGCAAAGAGTTGCCATCGCAAGAGCTTTGGCCAACAATCCTGCCATTTTACTCCTGGACGAGCCCTTCGGGGCCCTCGATGCTCAGACGCGCGCACTCATGCAAGAGCTCCTCACCCAAGTTTGGGAAGAACTTCATAAGACCATTCTTTTTGTTACCCACGATGTGGAAGAGGCCATCTTCCTTTCGGATCGAGTCTTTGTTATGACCGCCAGACCAGGAAAAATTAAGGCTGAGATTGACATTCCTTTGGAGCGACCCAGAAGTTATGAACTCAAGTCGACGGGAGCCTTCCTTAACCTGAAAAAACAGGCCCTCGCCCTCATCCGAGAAGAAGCGATCAAGGCGACATTGGGTAAAGAATAAGTCTGCATCGGGCAGGTCGGGAGGCTTATTCGCAAGCCCTGTTCCAGAACAGAAGAGAGAGGAGAAGAAGAGTTGAAAGCGGAGAACCTTACACGAAAAGGGATTTTAGAAATTAAATCGTATGTTCCCGGGAAGTCGATTGAGGAGGTTCAAAAGGAGTTCGGGGCAAAAAGATGGATCAAACTGGCTTCCAATGAAAATCTGCTAGGTCCTTCTCCAAAGGCAGTCGCAGCCATTCGGAAGGAACTTCCCAGTATCTATCTTTACCCAGAAGGCCCTTGTACGGTTTTGAGGCAAACACTGGCCCAAAAGTTTTCAATCCCTGAGAGGAGGGTTGTGATCTCCAATGGGGCAGATAATTTAATTCTTATGATTGCGAATGCCTTTGTGAATGAAGGGGATGAGGTGATGATGGCGGATCCCACTTTCCCGGTCTATACCAATGTGACACAGATCATGGGCGGAAAGCCAATCAAGGTAAAGTTGAAAGATTTTACCCATGATCTGGATGCCATGTTCAAGAAGGTCAACCGAAAGACAAAGTTAGTCTTTATCTGTAATCCTAATAATCCGACCGGAACAATTGTTTCCCTGGACGCGTTCGAGTCTTTTCTCTCTCATCTTCCAAAACATGTTGTCGTTGTGTTGGATGAAGCCTATGGGGATTTTGTGGAAGATGCGTTTTACCCGAATGGTTTGGACTCTATCAAAGAAAGGAAACAGGTCATCGTCCTGCGAACCTTTTCAAAGGTTTATGGACTGGCAGGGTTAAGAATTGGTTATGCCTTAGGGAGAGAGGACTTAGTGGATTACCTTTATCAGGTCAGGGATCCTTTTCCTGTCCATCGTCTGGCACAAGTCGCCGCAGTGGCTGCATTGAAAGATGAAGATCATGCCATCAGGTCGATTCAATTGGTTTATGAAGGGAAGAGGTATCTCTATAAAGAACTGGATAGGATGGGATTCTCCTACGTCCCCAGCCAGGCCAACTTTATTTTCATCGATTTTGAAAAAGATTCGGAAGAGGTCTTTCGGGCTCTTCTAAAGGAAGGAATCATCATTCGTCCAGGAAAGATATGGGGCTATCCCACTTTTGTCAGGGTGACCGTTGGAAGGATGGAGGACAACCGCAGGTTCATCAAAGCCATCAAAAAAATCCTTAAATAAAGGTTCTTTCCATTAGTGTAGTGCGTCCAACTCTTCTTTACTTTTGGTTGGCATGTCTTGCCGTGCTTGATGCGGTATCCAGGCTCTGTTTTTATGGATTCCTGCTGGAGTTTATCCCGATGAAAATCGGGGCAGGAATGACAATCATAGTAAAGGGATTTATGGCGCAGTACATTAGCAACTTTTACAGCGGGGGAATCCGCCCCCGCTGTAAATTTGTCATAACTATCCATCTACCCCGAAGTAAAGGTTATACGAATCCCTTCCTAAAGAAGGGTTCTCAACGAAGCTTCCTCTTATCAAGATAAATATATTTAATTATTTTTTGGGTGGAACGATCGCTTCCTTACAAGCCTTAGCGACACGCATCTTCACTACGGTCTTGGCTGGGATATTGATCGGCTCACCCGTGGCCGGATTTCTACCCACGCGTGCTTTGCGTTTAACCAGGACGAGTTTGCCGATTCCGGGAAAGGTGAAGACTCCTGCCTTTTTGGTTTCGGCGACTGCCAATGTTGCCATCTCATCAATGACTGACGCAGCAACTTTTTTGGAGAGGTCAAACTTTTTTGCAAAATATGAAACGATTTGGGCCTTAGTAAGCGGTTTCTTTCCTGCCATATTCTTTCCTCCTCCTTCTGAAGTGATTTAGGTATTAAGTATACAAAATAGTTTCTAAAAAGCAAGCACAAAATCACTTGCTCAGAAAAAATTTGGAGCGGGCAACGGGATTCGGACCCGCGACCCTCGGCTTGGGAAGCCGATGCTCTACCAACTGAGCTATGCCCGCCTCATCCTTTTTTAAATCAATCAATACTCAAAATTCAAAATATAAGAAACGATTGAGACTTGTCAAGGGAATTTTTAAGAGATTTCTAAAAAAGCTTAGAAATCTCCGATTACACGGATCATAAAACGATTACACAGATTAGAAATATGTTTGAGGATAAAGAAAGTCTGTTTAATCATTCTTGATGGCTTCGTAAAAAGTAAAATTTCCCCTCCCCTGTTGTGGGAGGGGATGAAGGGGAGGGGGATAAGCAACTTGGTGAAATTTCTTGATTCATCACCCTCACCCTAACCCTCTCCCATCAAGGGAGAGGGAGGCGAGGGGAAAGCAGTTTCTCAGCAATCTCTTTAGATCACTGTCACTTGACCAGGAAGATAAGTTAATACTTCTGCCCCATGAGGAGTAACGAGGACCATATCTTCAATTCGGACTCCTCCCCAATCGGGCAGATAGATGCCGGGTTCTATTGTAAAAACCATTCCTTCCTGGAGCAGCTCTTTATTTTCAAAATTGACCACTGGGTCTTCGTGGACGGCAAGGCCAATGCCATGACCTGTTCCGTGACCAAAATATTCCCCATATCCCTGATTTCGAATATGATCTCTTGCGGCGGCGTCCACCTCACAAATGGGGATGCCCGGCCGAACCACCTCAATGGCTTTGTCATGAGCTTCTTTGACTATTTGATAGATTTTCTGCTGTTCTAAGGAGGGCTTGCCACAGACCAGGGTGCGTGTCTGATCAGAGTGGTAACCTTGAAACCCTGAACCAAAATCGATCAGGATAAAGTCCCCTTTTTCGATTCGTTTAGCGCTTGCTTTTCCATGAGGGAGGGCAGATCGTTTTCCAGAGGCGATAATAATATCAAATCCAATGGCATCCGCACCATTCTGTTTCATAAAGAATTCCATATCCAGGGCGATCTCCCTCTCAAAAACACCTTCCTTTAACATTTCTACGATGTGGAGGAAAGCGTTTGATGAGATATCAATGGCAGTGCGTATCAAGGCCAGTTCTTGAGGATCTTTGACGGCCCTCAAATTTTTAATTTGATTCTCCAAGGGAATAAGCCTCGCCTTATTAGAAGACAGCTTCTTAAAAAGAGATTGATACAATGAGAAGGTGAGGGAAAGAGATTCAAAACCGATAGTTTTTAATTTTAAGTCCAACAAGAGAGAGGCGATACCATCCATTTTCTTTTTATAATGGATGATCTGAGACCCCTTGACCTCATCTTCGGACTGAGTCCAGTATCGAGAGTCCGTGAGAAAGAAGGATTCCTTTCGGGTAGTGAAGAGGACTCCGTCAGTCCCAGTAAAACCACAAAGGTATCGAATATTCTCAAGGCTGGTGAAGAGGATTCCATTTAAGTGGCTTAAGGCCGCAATTCTCTGAACAGATTTTAACCGCTCCTCATAAAAAGAGTTTTCCATCAGGATATTCTCCGTTTCCGGATATTGTCCAACCATTTTTCGAGATGTCGAATCCTCTCATCTTTGGAAAGGGGGTGGGGAAAATTGGAAGGAGGCGAGGGATGCAATTTCTCTTTCAATTCTTTGACCTTCTCTTGTAACTCTTGATCAAAGGGGTCTTTTTCTACAAGGGTTTTAAAAATGTCGTAGGCCTCCTGAAGATGACCTTGTTGGAGATAGATTTCAGCCAATGTTTTTGTCGGAATGCGATCCATTGAACATGCCAGCCTGAAAGACCTTTCTAAAATTAGAAAATAATTTCCAAAAAGTCAACCCCTCGCCCCTCCCGTCCCATGCAATCAGAAGGGGGCATGATATGGAATGATCCTCCAATACAAGGGAGTATCGCCTTATGGGAGGGGGGCTGGCAAAAGGGAAATGCCCAAAAAAGGAAGGAGAGAGAACGGAGGGAGTATTGACAGGGAAGAAAATATAAAATAGTATTATAAAGTTTTTCTAATTTGAAGGGAGTCTAAGATGGAAAAGAAATATTTATTCTCGCCAGGCCCGACCATGCTTCCACCAGAGGTGCTTCTCAAGATGGCCGAGCCCATTATGCACCACCGGGAACCGGAGTTTGAAAAAATGTTTGCCGAGATCAGGGAAGGATTGAAGTATCTTTTCCAGACGAAAAATGAGGTGTTGATCTTTACCTCTTCTGGAACGGGGGCCATGGAAGGAGCGGTCTCTAACATCCTTTCCAAAGGAGATAAGGCCATCGTTGTTCGTGGAGGCAAGTTTGGTGAAAGGTGGGGGGAGATCTGTAAGGCCTACGGGATCGAGTTTATCCCCATTGATGTGGAATGGGGAAAGGCAGTGGATCCAAAGCAGATTCAAAAGGCGTTAGAATCGAATCCTTCCATCCGGGCAGTCTACACTCAGGCCAGTGAAACCTCGACGGGGGTAAAGCATCCCATCAAAGAGATCGCGGATCTTGTAAAAAGATATGAAGATAAGGTGATCGTTGTCGATGCCATTACTGGGATCGGCGTCTTCAATCTCCCGATGGATGCGTGGGGAATTGATGTGTTGATCAGTGGTTCTCAAAAGGCCTTGATGCTTCCTCCCGGGCTTGCCTTTGCGGCGTTAAGCGATAAGGCATGGAAACTTGATGAGAAGTCAAACTTGCCGAAATACTATTTTGACTTTAAAAAGGAGTTGAAAAACACGAAGAAAAACCAGAGCTCCTATACCCCAGCCATTTCCCTGTTTGTAGGATTGAGAGAGGCGCTCCATATGATTCGAAAAGAGGGGATAGAGGCGGTATTTCGCCGTCATGAAATGTTGGCGGATGCGACCCGTGCCGCGGTGAAGGCTTTAGGTCTTGAACTCTACGCCCCTAATTCACCCAGCAATGCGGTGACAGCCGTCAAAGTCCCAGAGGGAATACAGGGTGAGAAATTGAAGAATCTATTTTTTGAGAAGTTCGGAATTACCGTGGCAGGAGGCCAGGATCAGGCAAAGGGCAAGATCATCCGAATTGCCCATCTGGGGTATTATGAGCGACTGGACATGGTGATGGTCATTTCAGCCCTGGAGATGCTTTTAAAGGAGATGGGCTACGCTTTTGAGCTGGGAACAGGAGTGAAGGCAGCTGAAGAGATTTTGATGAAATGAAAGGAGACCCAGGCGGTTTGAGGTGATATGAGATGAAGGAGATTAAAAAAGTTTTAGTCAGTGACCCTTTATCGAGCAAAGGGCTGGAAATATTAGCAAAGGCGAAGAACCTGACCTATGATCTTAAACCCGGACTTTCTCCGGAAGAATTGAAGAAAATTATTCCGGAATATGATGGGATCATTATCCGAAGCGAGACGAAACTAAAGGGGGATATCATCGAGGCAGGGAAACGTTTGAAAGTGATCGGGAGGGCAGGGATTGGGCTGGACAATGTAGATCTCCCTGCGGCAACGAAGAAGGGGATCGTGGTGATGAATACTCCCCAGGAAAATGCCATTGCCGCGGCGGAGCACACAATTGCCATGATCCTTTCTATTTCGAGGAAGATTCCACAGGCAACGGGTTCGATGAAAGCCGGCAAGTGGGAAAAGAAAAAGTTTATGGGAGTGGAACTTTATAATAAGACCCTTGGACTGATCGGCATCGGGGTCATCGGGACGATTGTCGCCGACCGTGCAAGAGGCTTGAAGATGAAGGTCATCGGTTACGACCCTTATCTTTCAAAAGAGGTAGCCGAGAAGAAAGGGGTCGACTTGGTTTCGTTCGATGAACTGCTGAGCCGTTCCGATTTCATCAGTATCCATTCCCCCTTAACGGATGAAACAAGGAATCTCATTGACAAGAGAGTCTTCGCGAAGTTGAAGAAGGGCGTGATTTTGGTCAATTGTGCCCGTGGGGGGATCATCAATGAGAATGACCTTTACAATGCCATCAAAGAAGGGAGGGTGGCAGGAGCGGCCTTAGATGTTTTTGAGAAAGAGCCTGCCATTGGAAACCCTCTCCTCGAGTTAGAGGAAGTGATCAGCACCCCACACTTAGGAGCTGCCACGGAGGAGGCTCAGGAAAATGTCGCTATCGGCATTGCGCACCAGATTATCGATTATTTGCTTTCGGGAGAGGCTCGCAATGCTGTCAACATGCCAATGGTTAGCCCGGATATCCTTCCTTTCTTGAGACCCTATCTCCGGCTGGGAGAGCAGTTGGGAAGCTTTTTAGGTCAGATTTCAAATACCGCCATTGAGGAGGTACTGATCGAATATCGGGGTGAGGCCGTGGAATACGGGACAAAACCGATTACCATTTCGGTCTTAAAAGGTCTCCTCACACCTTTTGTGGGTGAGACCGTCAATTTTGTCAATGCCCCGGTTATGGCGAAAGAAAGGGGAATAAAAATCACAGAATCAACCACTGCTGGGATGGAAGATTTTGCCAGTTTAATTGCCATCACTGCCCGATCGAAGAAGGAAAAACATTATATCGCAGGAACCCTCTTCGGAAGGAAAGAATTGCGGATCGTCAGACTTAACGATTTTTTCATCGAGGCCATCCCGGAGGGATATATTCTGTTGGTGAACAACTATGATAAACCCGGGGTGATCGGGAATCTTGGGAATGCCCTGGGAAGTCGAAATATTAATATTGCGACGATGCAGTTTGGCCGCGATCGAATGGGTGGCAATGCGATTTCGCTGCTTCATCTGGACACTCCCTTACCGGCGGGGATGCTGGACGAGATTTTGAAGCTGCCGAATATCATCTCGGTTCGTCAAATTCAACTATAGGAGTTTCAACATAGTAGTCCCTCTCCCCTGATGGGAGAGGGTTGGGCCCTGCACCACGTAGGATGCAGGGCGGATTCTTGCACCACGCCGTGAACCATGTAAGGTTCATGGTTGGTCCTGAACTCGACGAAGTTCAGGGTAGGATGCAGGGCGGTCCTTGCACCACGCCATGAACCATGGTAGGTTCATGGTTGGTCCTGAACTCGACGAAATTCAGGATAGGATGCAGGGCATAGCCCTGAACCTCAGACGGTTCAAGGGTGGGGGTGAATATGGCCAATGTCGTGATTGTCGGAGCTCAATGGGGAGATGAAGGGAAAGGGAAGATTGTCGATTTGTTGACCCGGTATGCCGATCTCGTGGTGAGGTTC
>Ga0299915_10001684_pt1 | contig 16310 bp, 24 predicted proteins | sample RVTome_13_FD_200263 | JGI IMG/M metagenome (GOLD analysis project Ga0299915, IMG submission 200263) | Soil microbial communities from uranium-contaminated site in the Upper Colorado River Basin, Wyoming, United States - RVT92D227 (version 2) ... | reverse complement strand
GATCGGCGCCCCGCCGGCCCCCCGCCCGGGCCGCCCGGGCCGCCCGGGCCGCCCGGGCCGCCCGGGCCGCCCGGGCCGCCCGAGGTCGCAGCGGGCGGGGCACTCGGCCCGCACTCGGCCGAAGCGTCGTTCGGCGTTGCCTTCGCCGAGTCCGCGCCGGCGTTCCGCGTTCGATCGGGTCCCGCACCCTGCGAAACGCAGGCCCCCGCGAACCCCGCTGCTTGGGCCAGCGCCGCCCGCGCGTCGACTCCGAGCCCCACGGTCGCCATCCCGTCCGCGAAGTCCACAACCATCGCGCCGATCGGGCGCATGATCACCACCCTGGCGTGCGGGTGGTCGAGCAGCCAGTCGAGCAGCCTCGAGTCGTCGAGTCGCCTCACGCCGGCACCCCCGCTGGCGCCGCCGTGGCCACCCCAGCGAGGAACCCCACGGTGATCGCCGCGATCGTCGCTAGCACGAGGCCTCCGGCGGCGGCGGCGAGGCGGAGCATCGTGCTGCTCCGCGGTTTGCTGCCGGCAGCCAGCAGCACCAGCAGGGTGCCGGCTGCGTAGGTCCCGTAGAGCGCGTACCACAACATCGTTCAGTCCTCCCATTCGCCCGAGCCGCGCATGCGCACCGTGGTGCCGTCGCACAGCTCGCGCAGTCCATCGTCTTCCCCGTCCCCGGCCGGCGGGTGCTCGCCCGCAGGCTCGCCGCATCCGTCGCACCTGCGCGACGCGGGTACGACCTCGGGTTCGTCCTCGTCGTAGGCGTCGACCGCGCCCCAGCTGAGTATCCGGTCGAGGGGCAGCGGGTCCCCGTCGTCGCTGTGCCGCGATCTATTCATCGCGTTCCTCGTCGCACCGGCAGCCCACGTGACACCGCGTCGGGTCGAGCGGGGTGCCCTCGTGCGGCGCGCCGGTGCTCGCCGGTGTGTCGGAGCAGTCGAAGGAAGGCGCGGGCTCTGGCGCGCTGGTGCGGACGATCGTCCCCGGTCCCTGCGCGGCGATCAGCTCCTCGAGCAGCGCCGCTTGGACGGCGCTGGCTTCTAGCGTCGCGCACCTGAGCTTGCGCAGGTCGTAGGTCAGGGGGTGATCGTCGGTGTGCAGGCGTGCGAGGTCCTGCCATGCGTCGAAGCCTTCGTTCTTGAGGTCTCTGCTGCGCGAGCGGTCGATCGGGCCGACGCGCGGGTCCGCTTCGGGCTTCGAGCGAGGTGCGCAGGCCCAGTGTGCCGGCGCTTCCGGCGCCGCCTCGACGTTGCAGTCCAGGCCGCGTTCCCGCAGCCACGTCCGCATCTGCACCTTGAACGCTTCTGGAATGTTTCCGAAGGCCGCGGGTGCACCTGTGAGTCGTACGCACTCGCGCAGGAACGTCGCAGCCTGCTCGAGGTCGGCCTCCGTATCCGCTTCGTCGCTGCGTTTCGCACACGTCGTGGCGTCGAGCCTCGCGGCGAGGCCATCAATCGCCTGCGACAGCTTGGCGTGGTGCAGCGATGCGTCGATCCGCCCCGCATCGAGCATCCGCGCCAGCTCCGCGCCGACGTGATAGATGGCGCCGATGGACAGGTTGGCGTGGTGCGGCACGAGGGAGTCGCGTGGGTCGACTCGCAATGCGTGCTCGAATGCATTCCTCGCATGGTGGGCGAGGCGCTCGGTCGCGGTCGAGCCGGAGTGCTCACTGCACGAGCAGTCGGGGACCAAGCAGCTGGGGCGGTGCAGCGACTCCGCGTGGCCGCAGTTCGCGCACGAGCCGGGCAGCCTGCCGTCGCAGGGCGTTTCCTCGATCGATCGGGGGGCCGCGGCGTCGTCGGCCGCGCCGGGCGTGATCGGCCGCTTCAAGGAATCCAAGATGGGCATGAGCTTCTCCTCGTTGGGCGTCCGCGGCCGCGCTCGGAACGCCTCGCACCCGCATCCAAAGATGGCACAAGTCGCGTCGTGGTCGTGGTCGTCGCCGCGGTGCCCGCAGTACGTGCACAGGTTTCGGTACTTGGGCGGAAACATAGAAGCACTCACGTTCGGTTCCTCCGTTTCGATGCTTCGGCGCACTTCTCGCTCCAGGTGGACCGCCACCCGGGGCAGCACGACCTGCGTACGTCCTGTATGGAGGTCTGCAGCAGTGTGCACGAGCCACCCGAGGTGACGATGATCGCGTTCTGCAGTGGACGTGCGTGCCTGCACGACTCGCAGCGCTTCGCCGGCTCGAGTCGGTACTTGTAGTCGCGCCTCAGGTCGTCGAGGTCGAGGTTGCTCAGGTCACTCACCGCCGGTTCCTCCACCTGGACTCGCTGGCGATCCGCCGCCGCGCCTTTCGGTGCCGCGCGATCCGCCGCTGGGCGTCGTGCGTGTCGCCCTCGCCCTTGTGCTGGCCGCGGCCGCCGGCGTGCTTCCCGCCCTTCAGGAGGGCGTCCGGCAGCAGGAACGCCAACGCCCTGTTCACCGCGTCCCGCACCGCGTACGTGGGCTGGGATTGCTTCCTTCGCTTCGTCACGGTCGATCCTCCGGTGGCGGGTCTGCTCTTCCTACGGTGAGCACAGTTCGTTCGAGCACGGCGTTTGTCTCGTCCAGCGTACGCCGCCCTGCGCTTGGCAAGTCGGCTCCGTTGCGAGCCCGCATACCCAGGGTTTCGCGAAGTCGAAGCAGCACGCTCCCAGGTAGGGCAGCATCGTGGGAAGCGGCTGGGGCGTCGGCCCTGGAGTTGAAGTTGGTGCGGGTGGGAGGGGAGTGGGCGCGGGCGTCGGTGCCGCGGTTCCGTTCCAGTCGTCCACCTGGTCCTGCGAGTACTGATTGCCGCTCATGAGGTCGAAGATCCGCCGGCATGTCGGGCGCACCAGCGAATGGGCGGCCTCCTCCGAGCAGCAGCTTCCCGCCTCGCATACGCAGCAGGCCCGGAAATGCGGCTCGAGCAGCACGGCCGCGATGCAGTCGCCAGGAGCGACGCCAGCCTGAGCCAGCTTCGATAGCGTGACCCATCCCTGTCCGAGATCTACCTGTACGACGTACTTCCCGGTGGCTGCCGGAGCCCAGCAGTCAACGGAGTCCAGCTTGCAGCCCGGCTCGGGCAGGTAGACGATCGTCGAGTCGTCGAGTGCGGGCAGACGTCCCATGCCAAGCGCCACGATGCACAGGACGGCGAGCATCGAAGTCAGTGAAAGCGCCATCAGGCGTCGTTCGGTCGTCATTTGGGCATCCTCGTGCGCTTCGTCGTCACCATCGCGGCGTCCCCGCGCGCTCGATGCGATCGAGCACCGCGCGCCTCGCGGCGCCGCACGCACTTTCGAGGCGGCAGAGCAGGAGGTAGCCGTCGCCGGCGGCGACGCTCCACGCCCGCATGCGCAGGGCGTGCCCCGGGAGGGCACGGTCGTCGCACCACTTGAACGCGCGGCGGATTCGCACGAGCGCCGCCGAGTGGGCGCGGTGCATGAGTGACCAGGGGATGCTGCGCCGCTTCATTGAGGAACCCCTACTCCCCACGCGTCCCACGCGTGCTCTTCGACGTACTCGTAGGGCAGGTAGATGTATCCGCGTTTCCCGGATTTCAGGCCCCACGAATTCTTCGCTTCAATGAGTTCAGTGGGGTCGTCGTGACCCGTTGCCAGCACCTCGTGCCCTCCGAGGAGCGCGCCGGATGGGAGCGGAACGATACCGTCTGAGCCTATCTCTTCCCAGTTTTCGTAGACGGGCACGCCGAGCGGGAAGGGACCGACGGTGGCGAGGTGCATGCGCTGCGCTTTGAGGTTTTTGAGGCGCCAGTACTCTCCTATGCGGTACTGCGCCGCGGCGCCGATGATTGCGCTCTCGAGGTCGGCGCTGGGCAGCAGCTCGTTGAAGGGCCACAGGTATTCTGGGCACGCACCGAACTTATTGAGCACCTTGAGCGCGTTGCGTGCGTACGTGCCGGCGTTCTCGAAGACGACCGACTGTGCTTTCCGATCGATGTCCTTCGCTATCAACCAGATCCAGCGAGCGCTGAACTCCGTACCTATGCCGGGCACGCGTGACCTGAACAGGAAGCGACATAGGGCCTTGAACGTCTGCCCGACGCATGAGCCGGTTTCGCCCTGGTCGACGACGCTTCCGACGAGCGACACGTCGTTGTACGACGAGTGAGCGGGGATGTGCGGCGCGCGGGCGAACATCATGCGGTCGTCGTGGTCGCGCGGGTCGAGCGGGTCGCGGATGAGGTTGAGCTTCCTGCAGTCGAAGGGCGTCGTCATGTTGAATCCTCTCGCGGGGGAACCACGTGCTTCGTGACGTAGCATACCTCGCGCGTTGCGGGACGCGAGCGGGGCTTGCGGAGTAGGCGTAGTGTCGCCGCTCTGACATCGTCGACGAACTCTGCGTAATCCTGGAAGTCGACCGCGCTTCTGAGGCGCTGCAGGTAGATGCAGTCGTCCGTCAGCCCTGCGCAGACGATCATCCCGTGAAGCAGCGTCGCATCCTGGCACAGTCTTGCTGCGACGGCATCGGCCAGCGGGCCCGGTTCTTGCTCGACCAACAGCGCGGTTTCGTACGCGTCGCCCGGGGCGAGGACCGCCTCTGCGGCAGCGATCGCCAATCCGCGCGTTGGGAATGACCCGGTGTAGTGGCCTCGTTCCCTCCACGCGTATTCGACGCCGGGCGGCACTGCCTCGGTCCACGATTCGAGGCGCGTCTGGTCCACCAGTTGCTTCGCGATCAGATCGAAGTCGCCTTCGAAGCGCAGTGCTCGATCATCGATGTACGCTGCGGCGGCCGGCTTTTGGGCGGTGATGTGGAGACGTGGGAATCCGTGTCGCAGCAACCATTGATGCACGGCACTCACACCCTCCGGTTCGACTGCCCTGGCCGTGTGGACGATCACGACCCAACCACGATCTTGGAGATACCGGACGAAATCATCGGCTCCCGGAACGGGCGGGTCTTCGGGGATCGTCCCGGTCCAGCCGCGTGAGTACGCATGAAGGACTCCGTCGAAGTCGACGGCGACAACGTTTTTCGCGGAGTCCAGGATGATTTGTACGAGAGCATCAGTTCGATGCGACATCGTTCCTCGCTGTACTACACCCCGCAAGCTTCAGAGGCGCAGCGATCTTCGGTTTCCGCTGCAGCGGCTCCGTGCTCGAGGGCTTCTCCATAGGGGACGGGCGTCAGGGGTTGCCCCGCTCGTCCACCGTCTGGATAAAAGGTCAGGCCGCGCAAACGGGGCAAGTATTCGAGCACGGTGGCGGCGATGTGATCGGGAGTGTTGTTGCCTGCTTCACCCCACGGAGGGAGATTGATGGTGCTCGAAATTCCTTGGTCGACGAAGCGCTGGATGCACGCCTGCATTTCGAGGCGACGTCTGATGTCGTGGCTCAGTTGGTAGGCGTCTTCGATGTGGCTCGGTGAGTAGCCCAGCTGCGAAATGAGCCGGGCAGCCGTCGGATCGACGGTGTAGCGTTCCTGCCACTTGCCGTTGTGCAGCCAGCGCGTCTTGTAGGCGACGCTTAGGATGGGCTCGATGCCGGTGGTGGTCTCCGCGATGATTCCTATCGTGCCGGTGGGAGCAATCGCGCGCGTGCGCACCGGCTCAGGAATGCCGTGATGCTCCGCGACGCGTTGTGCGGTGTGCGTCACTGTCTCGGCCCACGCGCGCAGCCAGAGATCCAGCTCCTGGCTCGGTGCGTAGCGGTGGCCTCGCTGCAGGCACCACTCATGGAGGCCGAGGAGTCCCACGCCGATGCGGCGGCTCTGCCGTCTCGTCTCTTCGAAGTCTTGGTGCGGCATCCAACCGAGCTTGGTGCCGAGTATCAGCATTTCCGTGCAGAGTGCCGTCACGTGTTCGAGTTCGTCGAGCGTGTGGATTCGCGCGAAGTTCACGGAGCCGAGGTTGCAGCTGTCGCCGCGGCGGAGGTACTCTCCCCCGCTGGTGACTTCGCCGCACGGATTGCGGCCAATCTCGTCCGCATACTCACCGACATCGACGGTGAAACCAGGCTCGCCTGTCTTCAACGCACGGCGGATCGTGGTTGCGAAGAGGTGCTTGGCCTCGCTGTTGTCGGCGGCCATCGCGTCGAAGAATGCTTGGTCGAGGCGTATGCTCAGGTTGGTCTGGTCGAGCGGAGCCGGTGTGTTGAAGTCCTGTTCTTTCATGGCGCGAGTGAACAGGGACCAGTTCTTGGCCTGGATGAACGCGTAAACATCGGGGTGCGACCAGCGCAGAATCGCGATCAATGCAGCCTTGCGCCCGTGATGGTTCACGCTGCGTGCGACGTTGTTGACCATCGACATGAGCCAGACAGGCCCAGATGCGGTGCCACCGAATGTTTTGATCGGCGAACCGGTTGGGCGCACCTCAGAGTATTCGGTTCCTACGCCTCCGCCGGTCGAGAGAACCATGATGTGACGATGGACGATGTCCGCCCATGACTCACGTGAGTCCCCCGCTTGGAGCATGAAGCAGTTCGACAGCTGGGCGAGCTGGCGACCGGCGCTGTATAGATAGCGGCCTCCTGGTAGGAGCTTGCGCGCGTGAATGGCCTCGAACAATCGACGCGCGAACGTGGTTTCCGCGGAGAGGGGGCCGACGAGGTGTGCGACACGGGCCGAGCAGCCTTCCCATGTTTCGGTGGCGTCGATTGCGTAGCGAGCTTTGAAGATCTCATTGGCAAAGGAACTTAGCACTGAAGGTTTCTCCGAGAAAAAGATGGCTAAGTCTATCGTAGGCAATTTGGCCGCTGCAACGGTTGACGAGAAGCGGGCTCGATGTACTCACTGCATGGTCGGGCCCTCGTTGGACTCCTCTGTGGGGGTGACGTCGCTGATTTCGAACTTCAAGAGGGGGAATAGTGCCGCGGCGATGCAGGTGATGGCCTCCACGGGATCGTCGCTGACGAGCCGGCTGCGCGACAGCAGCACCTCCTCGCCGTTGACCACGCCCTGCGTGTCGATCGTCATCGCGATCCCGTCGTCGTCGCAGCGGATCACATTCAGCACCAGCGAGCTACCCACGGTCTCCCTCGTTCGCCGGCAGCGGGAACCAGGTGTCGCCGTCGGGGAAGGTGAACTCGCCGGCGCCCTCCAGGTATCCGGCCTCGCGCATGTAGTCGAGCAGCCAGCGGACCTTGCTCGCCGCGTCGCCGGATCCCTGCAGGTAGTGCCACGCTTCGTGTGCGAGTGCCGCCTGGCGCATGCAGTCGTGCAGTGCGTGGTGCTTCGTGCATCCGAGTGATGCTGCTTCGACCGCCTCCGATCGTCGGTTCTTCGGGTAGCCGGCCATGCGCGCCGCGTGGAGGTACGTGCGCAGGCAGCGCTCCATCCTGTAGTGCCACGGCACCGGGATGCCGCACTGCTCGTACGCGGTGCGGAGGATCGAGAGGTCGAACTGCGGGGAGTTGGCCCACACGGCCTTGGGGCGGTGGGCGGCGAACCACGTGGACAGCGCCTCGAGTGCCTTCCACAGTGACCGGCGCTCGGCCTTGAGCCAGGCGTCGATCGCTTCCTGTTCCTGGTGGAACCACCACTCCACGGTGTCGGCATCGAACCTCAGCCCCCGGAGCTGGCACGACCTGGGGTCGATCGCGGCGTAGAATTCCGCGGCTGCCGAGATCACGGGTGCCGGCTCCGTCGGATGGTGTGCTCCGGTCCGCTCGACTCCGACGCATTCGCCGGTACCAACGTCGAACGCGACTGCGCCGATCGACAGGATCACCCCGTCGGGCGGCATGCCCATCGTTTCGATGTCGATCATCGCGTGGCTCACCTTCGTTTCCTCCGTTTCACAGTGGATGCATCTGTGGGTAGCCATATTGGGGGGCGTCGGTGACGCCGTCGACGATGCCGGGCAGTACGCTCAGCGTCGCGAACACGCTCGGCACTTCCCCCCGCAGCCATGCTTCGGCGTCTGCATCGTCGACCACCCATCCGATGAGGTAGTACTCCAGGTCGGGTCCACCTCCCCATCGTTGGTAGCAGGCCCACACGTCGCGGTCAACGCCCTCGAGGTCGTGCAGCGCCACGGCGCGGCGCTCTCCCGCGCCGACGACCGTGGTCCACTCGTCGTCGAGCACGAACCATCCCGGGGGGATGCCTGCTTGGCATGCGGCGTGCATGAGGCTCAGTCTCGCTCACGCTCGGGCAGGTGGTCGAGTATCTCCGTGGGGATCTTGCCGAGGCGGTGTACCTTCAGGTAGTTCGCGATGCGGATGCCGTCGTCGGTCGGCACCACGCGCTCGTGGCTGCGGCGCTTCTCGATTGTGGCGAGTCCGCGGCGGAGCAGGCCGGCGACCGCCTGGTTGTCGACCTCCGCGACCTTCACCCCGCAGCACCCGTGGGCGTGGAACGCGTCGACGCACTGCTCGAGCAGGCGCCGCTGTCGGGCGGGCAGGTCCGAGTAAGCCATGGTTGCCTCCTTGATCGCTTAATAGCGTTTGGTGGTGATAATGGAAGCGGCTGCAACTCTTATTAGCGCCGCCGCTGCTTCGCGCGGGCGAGGCGCCGCAGCAGCGCAGACGACGGTCCCCGGGGGCGGAGGTGCAGCATCCCGCCGCCCGTGCCGGCGACCTCGAACCAGATGCCGCGGACGCGGATCAGCTCCCCGGGGGTGAATTGTGGCCATCCGGTACTCGGGACGTCGTGCTCCTCTCGTTCGATTGGGGTCAGCTCGAGCAGGGACTCGGCCGGCGACGGAGGCACGCCGTCCTCCGAGGATTCGAGCTTCGGAGCGGTCGCGGCGGCCGCCGCGACACCCTTCCAGAACCTCCGCGATTCCTCGTTGGATTGATTCCGCACGAGCTTTTCGGTGTCAGCAGGCTCGCTTGCCATCTCGCACCTCCCGCAGCCAGCGCTGCTTCCATCCCCTCCGCAGGTGCCGCGGCTCCTCGCGCAGATTCATCCGCGGATGCAGCAGTGCCGGCACGAATCCGCGCCGGATCATCATCCGTCGGATGCACTTCGCGAGCGCGAAGCTCGGCACCTTGACCTGCCACTCCATCTTGTCGATCATCGAGCGAGAACAGCGGTGGCCGTTGCGGCGCACGCGCGCGGCCAGCTCGCGCTGGGACCACCCCATCGCGAGGCGGAACTCGCGCAGGCGCCGCCCCATCGGGGTCATCCGCCTCCAGTGGTCCTTCGGACAGCGGTGCGACAGTAGTCGACGCTTGGACATGCGCGCCCCGCAGGCCTCGCACCGAGTGAGCACTAGATAGGCCTCCGCGGCGCGGCGTCGAGATGCATGGTGCAGCGCGCGAAGACGCTTCCGTCCGGCCGCCTCAGTTCGAGATAGCAGGCCGTGCCGCGGTGCTTCGCGCCGGACACCTCGTTCATGAACGCACTCCATGCATCGTCCAGGCAGACGAAGTTGCCGACGTTTTCCAGCGGCGATCCGACCTCGCCGCGCCACGTGCTCCACGGCTGCCATTCGTCCTCGTTGATCGTCGTGGGTGTGGGCTCACGCGTCATCGAATGCCTTCAGCAGCTTCGCGGCCTGGTCGCGCACGTGCTGCTCGAGCTTCCGTGCCGTCGAGCGCATTCGCGCTGCGTTTGCCTCGCAGCGCCGCGAGTGCTCGTTAGCTTGCACGGCTTCGGCGCGCCGGTTCTCCGCGTGCCGCGCTCCTCCTCGTTGGCTTGCGACGTATGCCAGCCAGGCGGGCGAGTTTGGCGTAGGCACCGACGCTTCGCATGCGGCGTGCTTTGTGACCAGATCGTCGTGCTTCGCGACCCGTCGTAGCAGCTTGGCTTCGAGGCGGGACCATCGAAACGCCATCTGGTCGAGCCGCGCCGCGGATTCGAGGCAGCAGCTAACGGCGCGCATCCTGCGTATGATCGCCATGCGCGCGTGCTCCGCCCGCGTATAGGCCAACTCGGTGAGCGGGTTCTCCGTCACATCACCTCCTTCGCGGCCTTGCTGAGTCGAGTGCCCTCATTTGCGGCGGCCACTTCGAGGCCGTGCGTGCGCAGGCACTCGATGAACGCGCCGTCGACCGCTACGTAGTAGTCGAACAGCTGGTGGCCGTCGATCGTCTTCGAGCTGCGTTGCAACTTGAGCCCCGATCCGCGCAGGCACCGGCGCACCACCTCGAGGTTCCATTGCCCGCGTGGATCGAACTCGGAGACGTGGTCGAGCACGTCCTGGGTCCACGCGCGGTGTTGATCTGCGTTGGCAACGAACACCGCTCCTTCGAGCACGCGCGAGATCGGATTTGCACCCTGCGACGTCGCCAGGTCCGTCGCTTGATCGTGGGCCAACGACAACACCATCTCGATCGAGCGGGGACGCACCGCTGGAATCATCGCGACGGTAGGGAAATAGTTCTGCCACACGCCCACGTCGATGTCGCCGCGGTGTTGTGCAGCGTCGGCGTTCACCGGTTGCCCAAACTTCGCAAAACGCCATCCCAGCAGCCTGCACCTCAGGTCGGCAGCGCGGGCGTAGAAGTCGTCGGGTAGGGCTTCGTGCACCTTCTCCGGCGGGATCGGCAGCTGTCCGACGCGGCCGGTGAAGCAGCGGCGGATCAGGCCCTCGTTTGCGAAGTCGTTGGTCGTGGTCAGGACCTTCGGCGAGAAGAGGGGCATCCACTCCAGCTCGCTGAACTGATGCCCTGCCATGCGCGGCACGAACGTGCCCTGCTGGTTGCCGGCGTTCAGCAGGTTCACGTATTCGCGCGCCTCTGCGCTGGAGTCTGCGAGGTTGAACTCCTCGAAGATCATGGTGACGCCGGACGGGAAGTAGTCGAGGATGCGGTATAGGTGTGTCGGGCGGATGCCGGCGACGAAGATGGTGCGAAAGCACAGCTCGCGCATGACGCGCAGGAATCGCGTCTTGCCCGAGCCGGCCTGTCCGACGACCCTGATGTACGGCACGACCTCATAACCTGCGTCGCGGTAGCGGTAGGTCATCAGCACGTACGCCACCATTGCGTGGATGAAGCGCACGTCGACCACGAAGTAGTCGTCGACCAGCTGCACCAGGTCGTCGAACAGCCCCTCGCTTGAGCCGTGCTCCTTCGCGGCCGACGGCACGACCATGATGCGCTTCTGGAACGTGTCGCCGCCGAGCGGGACCATGACCGGCGGCTTCTCCTGCAGGTGCTCCTGCTGCTGGCCTGCGTAGATGCTGGGGACGTCGGGATCCTGCTCCGGCGGCGTCGACTCCCATCGACGCAGCTCGTTCACCACGAGCAGCCCGCTGCGCTTCGTCGCGGCTGCGTCGAAGTGGGCAAAGAGCGCGGTGCCGGGCTGCTCGACAGCGTGGGGTTTCGTGGGGTCGCCGGGCTTCCAGATCGACGTGACGAGGTCGCCGCCGACGATGAATTCGTCGACCTCCTTCGGCTTGGTCGCATCCTTCGCGTCCGACTGCTCGCGTCGGACGCGCTTCGCGTCGCGCTTGCCGAACTTTGCCGCGTGCTGGATCAAGTGGAGCGCCGCTTCGAGCGCCTGGTCGGGAGCCTTGCCCTGGATCCAGTCGGAGAAGTCCGCTCCAGCAAGCGGGATGCGGACTACCTTCACTGACCGGCATCCGACTTCGACCAGCTGCGCAGCTACGAGCTGCGCCGCATGGATGCCCGGCTCGTCTGCGTCGAAGAGTACGACCACGTTCGAGCTTGGGGCGAGGGCCGCTATCTGCGCGTCGTCCAGGTTCGTGGCGCCGCCGACGCATAGGGCGCTCTTGATCCCGATCGACGCTGCTGCGAGCCAGTCGCGCTCGCCCTCGAACAGCACGGGGTCTGCGCCAGGTTCTAGCGATCCGAGCAGCTGGCGGGGGATCCCCTCCGGTGCAAGCGCCTTCTTCGGCCCGTTGGGTCCGGGCGGCCGGCGTTCGCGGTCGTAGAACCATCGCACCCCGTTCGCCATCGCCGCACACGGATAGCACTCGCCGCCCTCTCCCTCGTAGTCGGAGATGAGCGCGGCGTGCGCGCGCAGCGCGTCGACGGTGATCAGCTCGGAGCCCTGTCGGTGCAGGACCTCGAGCACCTCTTCGTGGGTGCGGTGGGCCTGGGGCACGGCTCTCAGCCCTGCTTGGTGGTGCCATCCCTGAAGCGGATCGTCGTGCCGGCCTCAGCCGGCTCTTCGAGGGCATCGAGCGCGGCGTAGTTGGTCGCGACGCGGGTCGACGGTACCTCGAACACGATCGACACGCAGTGCTGGTTGCCGCCGACGATTTGGTAGGTGACCTCCTGCACGATGCCGGCGTGCGAGGTGAGGACCGCGAGGGCGTTGCGGGTGATCACCTCGATCCCGTTCGGGCAGTGCGACGCCAGCATCTTGAAGCCGGTAACCATCGCGTCGTTCTCCATGGGGCTGCGTCGGATCGGGTTGGGATTGATCGCGCCGGGCTCGTCGCCCTTCTTGTTCGTCTTGGTGGTGGGGTCGTCATGCATCCTTTTCGTTCCTTGCTTTCGTGTGTACTTGGAGGCCTCCGCGGTTGACGTCCACGTAGTAGTGCTGGTTTCCGCCGAGGATGTCCTCGCGTCGCATGCGTACGAGGCGATGGTCGCAGTTACCGCAGCGGTAGACCTCGCCTGCCTGGTTAGGGTCACTGACGATGTCGCGGGATCGGCACGTCGGGCAGCACTCCGCGTCGACGCGCCGATGGGGGTTCTTTGCTTCTTCCATGATTCCTCCGCGTGGGAAGGATGGGAGGGGGCCCGCCTGGTCGCGAGTGCGTCGCGTTCTGGATCCGCTGGCGGGCGGGTCCCCACCCTGCCTCACAGCACGTCCGCCGCCTTCTTTCCGGTGCCGCGGTTGAGGTCTTCCTTGGACGGACCGGAACTTCCGGTTCCATCGCCCTCGTTGGCCTCGATCGCGCCGACGCGGAAATCGGCGCCGAACGGAGTGATGACCTTGCGCTTGATCTCCAGCACCTCGTCCATCGAGAGCTGGCGCACCGTACTCAGCTCGAGCCCGGTGTACTCGACCCCCGCTCGGTTCTTGGCCGCGGCGGCCTTGAACCGGGTGATGACCGTGCCGATCGGGGTGCCCTGGTCCCGAAGGTCCATCATGTAGGTGTCGAACGGCCCGATGTTCATCACCGACAGCATCATCCTGCAGGGCAGCTCGTGGCCGTCCAGCTTCACGATCACGCGCTTCTGGTCGCGGCACCGCTTGCCGCGCGTGGGGTTGCCGTCGCGATCGATGCCCGAGCCCATCCGGTTGAACGGGCACGTGGCGCAGTCGACGTTGATCGGGTCGCGCACGTACGGGGTCAGGGCGTTGAGGCTGGCACAGTCGGGCGGGCTGCCCGATCCTCCGCTCATCGCGGCCTGCCAGTACGCCTTGGTGAGGTACTGGTCGAGGATCACGCCGTCGAACTCGCGCACGATCGGTGGCTCCTCCTGCCCGGCGAGCTTCGGAAGTTCGATCGACTTGGCACCCGCGTGCCTGATCGAGATCATCGGGAAGCGCGAGCGCACTCCCTCCGTGGTCTTCTGCGCCTGCTCGAGCAGTAGGACGACGATCTCTTCCTGCTCCTCCGGGGTGCGCTCCGCGAAGCGCGAATCCATCTCGAGGATCCGCGCGCGCAGTGCGGGCACCAGGTCGTGCCGTTCGAAGATCGCCAGTGCGTTGGTCTGCTTGTCACTCTTCGTCATTGCGTTGCTCCTGTGTGCGTTGTTCCGCCTTCCGGGCGGCCTTCTCCCGGCGACGAGCCTTCGCCGCCGCCAGTGAGATCCTGGGTACGAACTTGTCTTCGAAGTATGCGACGTAGCTCGGCAACGGATGTGGCTCTCCCGGCCCTGCTTCGTCGATGCGTTCCTTGCACCACGCGTCCAGGTCGGACTTGCCTACCGACAGCAGCGCGACCTCGGTGCCGCGCAGTCGGTCGATGACGTGGTCGACGTCGTCCTCGTTCATGCCGCGCTGCATGAGCGAGCGGCGGATGAGCAGCAGCGCAAACGCCTCGCGATCGACCGCGGGCACGCGGTAGTACCGTTCGGTCGTGAACGAGAATGTGCCGATGCCAGGCAGCGACAACTTCGAGCCGCGGCCGAGGCCCATGTTCGAGACCTCGTCCTTGAGCAGCGAGCGGACGTTGTCGCGCGACGCTTCGAGGTTGGTCTTTGCCTCGGACGCCTTCGACGCGGATTCGTCCAGCTCCGCGTACTTTCGCATCAGCAGCTCGAATCGAGCCTTCGCCGGTCCCTCGATCTCGGTCACGCCGTTCTCCCGCAGCCCGGGCACACCGGTGGGCGCATCCGCGCGATCGTGGTCGGGTCGTCCTCGCATCGTGCGCAGTGCGGCGGTGCGGCGGGCGGAGTACGGGGCAGGTCGAGCAGCGACCAGTTTGGCTTTGGCATCCGTACGCGCGGGCCGATTGCAGCGACCGTTTCGCCGGCGCCGGTCGAGAACAGCAGCAGCCCCGACGCGAAGACCATGATGCGGGCGTGCTGCGATTCCACCGAGTTTCCTTCGTCGTCGATGCCCCAGTTGACGAAGCCGGGTCCGTCGAGCACTACGTCCGAATCCGTCATGTTGCCTCCAGCGCGCGGTGTGGCACGCGCGGCTTTCGGGCCAGGCGGCCAATCGAACGGGTTGACCTTCGTCACAGCGCTTCCATCGCCACGCGCCAGTCGTGCGCGGGGTCCCCGTGGAGCTTTGCGGCGTCGCCGGTCATGTCTTCCGCCATCTTCGAGGTTTCGCGCAGGTTGTCGAGCACGTATTGATTGATCCCGGTCGACGCGCCGTGCGAGCGAGAGCGGGTCTGCGGGTTCTCGGCTACGAGCCATACGTAGGTCATGCGCCTGCGCTGCGTGACCCGGCGGATCCGCGCTCGGGCCTGGGCCATCGCCTCCCAATCGAAGTCGTAGGAGTAGTGAACGCAGTGGCACGCGACCTGCCAGTTGAGCCCCCATCCGCCGGCGTCGGGCGTGGCGACCATGACCCTCACGGCGGGGTCTTCTAGGAACGACCGCTCCGACGCCTCCCGTGTGGCGCGGTTTGCGCCGTGGTACTCGACTGCGCCGAGGCTGGCCTTCCTGCACGCGTCGGCGACCCGTTCCACGTCGTCGCGGAAGCAGCACCACACCACGATCTTCTCGTCGTCGGCAACCTCGTCGCGCAGGTAGTCGAGCAGCAGCTCGAGCTTCGGGTTGGGGTCGAACACGGCGAGCTTTCCCGACGTGCGGTCGCGGAGCCAGCCGCTTGAGATTTGGTTGAACCGCATGAGCCGCACCATCGCCTCAGTCGCGGACAGCACCATCGTGCCGCCTTCAGCTTCCAGCTCCGCCATCATCTGCTTCTTGAGCGTGGCGGTTGCCTCGACCTGGCGCGGGCTCAGGTCGCAGGTCCGCGTGGTCAGCACCTCCTCGGGCAGGTCGACGCACTCGTCGAGCAGTACCCGGAACGCGTGGCGGTCGACCTTCTCCCGCAGCTCGTCGAGATGCTGGTATCCGACCTCCTCGCGGTTCTGCCAGCCACCGAACACGACGTGGTGCCGGCGGAACGCCGCCCAACTCGTGCCGAGTATCGATGGCGAGAGGATGCGCGTGGGGTTGAATACGTCGGTCGCGCGCTTTGGGTATGGTGTGCCGCTCATCACGACGCGGATCGGTATGTGCTTGGCGAGCTTGTACGCGGCCTTGCCGCGCGCGCTCGAGGTGTTGCGCACCATCGTGCACTCGTCGAAGATCACCTTGCCGAAGCGCCCCTGTTGCGCGAGCGACAGCAGGCGATCCAGTACGGGGCGCTGTGACGGCTGCGATAGCACGTCGTAGTTGGCGACGACCACCGGCACCAATCCCACTTGTCGCACCAGTGCGTCGACGCGGTCGAGCGCCGCGAGCTTCTCCTCGCATGATCCGATCAGCGGCACCGGCGCGTAGAATTCGCGTGGGCCGTGGATCAGCAGCTCGCGGCCCCAGTTCGCGATCACGCTGTTGGGACAGAACACGATCGGGAGGCCTCTGCAGATCCTGCGGGACAGCTCCCAGGTTGTGACGTCGATTTCGCACTTGGTCTTCCCGGTACCCTGCTGCGAGTAGTTCGCGCGGTAAGTGAGCCCCGCCAGTGCTCGGATCGCGGCCCAGTCGCAGTATCGACGCTGGTGCTCGAACGGCTCGGTTGTGAATTCGAAGCCGAAGCCGCCGACGACCTCCGCCCTGCCCTCGAGCAGCGCGGTTGCTCGCTTCGCGGCCGCCGCATCGCGCTTCGCGGTCGCGTACCACCCTTCGAAGCCGTCGCCGACCATCGGGTCGAACGCGCCGACCACGGCGCGCGCGGTGTCGATCGTCGCGGGGAACTCCCAGGCCTTCTTCTGCGCGGACCAGGCGCATCCGTAGATGGCCTTCGCTCGGTCCTGCGCTGCGCCGGTTGGGTCGTACGGGATGCGGAGTTCGAGCACCCCGTGGTCTCCGTTGTAGGACAGCGTCCCTGCCACCCGCC
>Ga0299915_10001683_pt1 | contig 16313 bp, 13 predicted proteins | sample RVTome_13_FD_200263 | JGI IMG/M metagenome (GOLD analysis project Ga0299915, IMG submission 200263) | Soil microbial communities from uranium-contaminated site in the Upper Colorado River Basin, Wyoming, United States - RVT92D227 (version 2) ... | reverse complement strand
GTTGCACCCCCGGCCAGTCCCCGTTACCTAGCTGCGCGCGAGCGCCCTGTCCCGGGCCCGGCACGACATGGCGCCCATCACCGCGATCCAGCCGACCGCCCTCGCTCAGCGCGATCCGGTGCCCGCAAGGGTCGCGCCGCCGGCCATCCAGCTCGTCGGAGCCGCCCGGGCCTTTGGCCCGTTCCAGGCGCTCTCCGGCATCTCGCTCACGGTGGAGCCGGGCGAGCGGGTCGCGGTGATCGGCCCCAGCGGCGCGGGCAAGACCACGCTGCTCCGCCTCATCAACACGTCCCTCTTCGCCTCCGCGGGCGAGGTGCGGCTCCTCGGCGAGGACGTGCGCCGCCTTGGCTCCCGCGCCCTGCGGGCGCTCCGGGGACGCATCGGGACCGTCTACCAGCAGCTGCAGCTCGTTCCGCAGGCGAGCGTGCTCGAGAACGTGCTCATGGGGCGCCTCGGCCGCCGCTCGGCCCTGGACGTCGCCGCCGCCGCCTTTCGGCGCCGCGACCGGGAGGAGGTCGCCGCCGTGCTCGCGAGCGTGGGGATCGCCGACAAGCTCGACGAGCGCCTCGATCGGCTCTCCGGCGGCGAGCAGCAGCGGGTGGCCGTCGCGCGCGTGCTCTACCAGGGACCGGAGATCGTCCTCGCCGACGAGCCGTTCTCATCGGTCGACCCGGAGCGATCGCACGCGGTGCTGGCGCTCCTCACCGAGGCCGCCCGCGGCCGAGCGCTGCTCCTCTCCACCCATCAGCTCGAGCCGGTCCTGCCGCACTTCCCGCGCGTGGTCGGCCTGCGTGAAGGCCGCATCCTCTTCGACAAGCGCCGCGGGGAGATCGCCGCCACGGACCTGGCGCTCCTCTACCAGCCGGAGTCCGCCACTCGCTCGGACGAGGCGCGCGCCGTCGCCCCGGGCCGTGCTTCGGCGCACCGCCCGACCGTCATCCGCGTCGGTGCCTCGACGACACCGGGGGCGTGCATTCTGCCCTCGGCCGTGGCCGCATTCGCCCGGCTCCACCCTGGCGTCCAGGTGCGACTCACCGTCAAGGACACGGCCGAGGTGGTCCGCCTTCTCTCCGAGGCCCGGGTGGACCTCGCCTTCGTCGGAGGCCGCAGCCATCACCCCGAGCTCCACTTCGAGGACTTCGCGGAGGACGAGATCGTCCTCGTCGCCTCCCCCGACTTCGGCGGCCTTCCCGAACCGCTCCCCGCGTCGCTGGCGGCGCGACTCCCGCGCGTCGACCGCGAACCTGGCTCGTCCACGAGGGCCATCGCCGAAGGCCAGTTCGCCGGCATGGGGACGGCGCTCGACCCGGCCAGCTCCGTCTTCGAGGCAGGGAGCGTGGCCTCCCTCATCGGGGCGGTCTCGGCCGGAATGGGCGTCGGCTTCGCCTCGCGCCGCTCGGTCGAGAGCGCGCTCGCCGCGGGCCTCCTGCGCGAGGTCCGCGTCGACGCCGTGAAGGTGCCGCGCCGGTTCTTCGTGGCCTGGCGCCGAGATGAGGCGATGTCCGAGCCTGCGAGCGTCTTCCTGGAGCTGGCCCGCCGGGCCGCCGGGGCGCCGTGAACGTGGACGCTCCGGTCCCGGTCGGTCGCGCCCCGCGCCCCTGGCTCCTCTCCTGGCCGGGCCTCTTGCTGGCCACCGCGCTCGCCCTGTCCTGGCGTGGCTCGGACGGAAGCATCGCTGCGCTGCTGTCCGCCGACGCGCGCGCCGCTGGGGTCGAGTTCGCGCGCGGCTTCTGGCCGCCGGCCCACGACCGCGAGCTGCTCCTCGGGCTCCCGCGCGCCCTCGCGGAGACCGTGTCCATCGCCCTCCTCGGCATGGGGCTGGCGGTCTTCCTCGGCGCACCCCTGGCGTTCTTCGCGACCTCTCCGGACGTGCTCGCCGCCTGCGGCGCCCGGCCCGGCCCCGGACGCCGCGCCGCGCACGCGCTGGCGCGCGGCACGCTCGCGACCATGCGCTCCATCCCGGAGATCGTCTGGGCGCTCCTCTTCGTGCGCGCCATCGGGCTGGGCCCGATGGCCGGCGTGCTCGCCATCGGCATCTCCTACGGCGGCGTGGTGGGCAAGGTCTTCGCCGACCTCCTCGAAGGCGTCCCTCGCGGCGCGGCCGAGGCGCTCGGAGCCGCTGGAGCCCGGCCGCGGGCGGCCTTCGCCCTCGGCATCCTGCCCGCGGCGCGCCCCCTCCTCGTCTCCTACACCCTCTACCGCCTCGATTGCGCCCTGCGCGCCTCCGCCGTGCTCGGCCTCGTCGGCGCCGGCGGCGTGGGACAGCAGGTCGAGCTCTCGCTCAAGATGCTCCGCTACGACGAGGTCGCGACCTACGTCCTCGCGCTCTTCCTTCTCGTCGCCGCCGTGGACCTCGCCTCGCAGCGCCTGCGCCACCGCGCCGCCGCGAGCCGATCTCTCTTTCCTGGATCCGGCGCCGCGCGCGGCCGGGCGCGCATGGGATGTGCGGCAGGCTACGCGGTGGGCAGCGCGGCGGTCCTCGCGCTGGGGGTCTCGGCCGCGCGCTTCCTCGACCTCGCCCCCTGGACGCTCCTCTCCCTGCGCTCCATCCGGGACATGGCCTCCTTCGCTCGAGCGCTCTGGCCGCCCGAGATCTCCACGCACCTCCTCCGCGAGATCCTGCCGGGCGCCGCGGAGACCCTGGCCATCTCGGTCCTGGGGACGGCCATCGCGGCCGGCAGCGGGATGGCGCTCGCCTACCTCGCGGCGAGGCCCCTCCAGCGCGCGGCGGACGAGGCCGCCGGCCCGGTGCGGCGCGCGGCCGGCTCCGGGCTGGCACTCCTCGCGCGATCGGCGATGAACCTCTCTCGCACGCTCCCCGAGCTGCTGTGGGCGCTCGCCTTCGTCCTGGCCATCGGGCTCGGGCCGTTCGCCGGGGCGCTCGCGCTGGGTGTACACACGGCAGGCGTGCTGGGCCGGCTCTACTTCGAGGCTCTGGAAGAGGTGCCGCCCGGGCCCGTGGAGGCGTTGCGCGGCGCGGGCGCCTCCCGCCTGGGGACGGCGCTCCACGGCGTGCTGCCGCAGGTGTTCCCTCAGCTCGTCGCCTACACCCTCTACCGGTGGGAGGTGAACATCCGCGCCTCCGCCGTGCTGGGCGTGGTAGGCGCCGGCGGCCTCGGCCGCGACCTCAAGCTGGCCCTCTCCTGGTTCGACTACCCCAGAGCGGCCACGCTGGTCCTGGCCATCCTCGTCCTCGTCACGTGCGTGGACGCCGCCAGCGGGTGGATCCGCAGGAGGGTGATGGCGGGACCGGAGGGTGCCCTGGCTCGACCTGGGCTGCGGGAAGAGCGCGCGCTCGCGGCATAGGCTTCCTGCGCAGGACGTTCCGCGCTGGCCAGCCCCGCCGGTTCCGGGTAACCAGGAGCCATGCCGCGCCTCGAGATCGACTTCCCGGAAAGCCCCCTGTTCACGACCGAACTGCCCGTCCGCATCGACGACCTCAATTACGGGGGTCACCTCGCGAACGACAGGGTCCTCGCCATCGCCCAGGAGGCCAGGCTCCGCTTCCTGGTGGCCCACGGCTTCCGGAGCGAGCTCGACGTCGCCGGCACCGGGCTCATCATGGCCGAGGCGGCGGTGGTGTACCGCGCCGAGGGCCGCTACGGGATGGTGCTGAGAGTGGACCTCGCGCCCTCCGGCGTCCGCACCAGGGGATTCGACTTGCTGTACCGGATGACCGACGCCGCGACCGGCCAGGAGATCGCGCGCGCCCGAACCGGGATGCTGTGGTTCGACTACGCCGCCCGCAAGGTCGTCAGCATGCCGGAGGCCTTCCGCCAGATCCTCGGCACGGCAAAGGGCCACGCCGGCTGAGGCGAAGGGCACCCGTCAGCTTCGGTCCTTGATGAGCCCCGCGCTCCTCGCGGCCTCCTCGATGCCGAGGTAGTTCTCCGGCCTCGTCTCGATGAACTTCTTCGTCCGCTGGAGGTCCAGGATGGCCTTCTGCTCCGGTCTGGACGGGTCGAGGGCGAGGAAGGCGGCCTTGATCTTCTGCACGATCTTGGGGTCGAGATCACCGCGCACCGTCCAGTTGTAGTCGTAGAAGTCGGGGGTCGTGTAGAAGACCTCCACCTTCGAGGTGTCGACCTTCCGCTCGTCCACGAGCTTCTTCCACACCGACTCGTTGAGCGCGCCCGCGTCGACCTTGCCGCTCTCGACCCACTTCGCGGTCGCGTCGTGCGCGCCGCTGAAGGCATAGCGCGCCAGGTCCCGGTTGGGATCGACGCCCTGCTTCATGAGAAAGTAGCGCGGCATGAGATGACCGGAGGTGCTGCTCTCGCTCCCGAAGGCGAGGGTCTTCCCCTTGAGGTCCTGGAGCGTCTTGATCCCGGAGCCCGCGCGGGCGATGAACTTCGAGTGGAAGTGCGCGTCCTCCTCGCGCTGCACCAGCGGGATGGCGGTCCCGGTCCGCCGGCGCGCCTGCACGAAGGTGAACCCCCCGTACCAGACCATATCGAGGTGCCCGCCGGCGAGTCCCTCCACGGTCGCCGCGTAGTCCGTGACCGGGACGAACTTCACGTCCATGCCCAGCCCCCTGGAGAGGTACTCGCCGAGCGGGGTGAACTTGCGCTGCAGCTCGGTCGGGGCCTCGTCCGGGATGGCCGAGATCCTGAGAACTCGCCTGTCCTCGGCGAGCGCAGCCGAGGCCAGCGCCGCGGCGAGGGCGGCCAGGGCGAGTCGACGGACGTAGGACCGGAACGACATGGGGGCTCCCTTCGTGACGTGTACGGGAATGAGAAGCGTCTCTGGCTAGCTCGTGCTCAGTAATCGAACAGGGAGGGAGCGGCACCTCTGTCCGCCGGGCCGTGGCGTTGCCTGCCCGCGCCGAACCCCGAGCGCGTCCGTGGTCGAATGCCGCGCGTGCCGCGCCTGGCGCCGGGCCGCTTCTCGGTGTACCGGTGGTGGATGCGTCTCAGCCCTTCCTGCTACGCGATCCCCGGCCTCTGCTGCATCCCGCCGTGGTGGCACAACGCCGGCTTCGTCGTCGGCGGGAGCCGGACGCTGCTCGTGGACACGGGCGGAAACCTCGCGGCGGCGCAGACCATCCACGGCTACGCCACGGCGGTGAAGCCCGCTCAGCCGCTCGTGGCCGTCAACACGGAGCCTCACCTCGACCACCTGCTCGGCAACGCCTTCTTCACCGAGCTCGGCGTGGAGGTCCTGGGGCACGCCTCGATCGCGCGCACCGAGGACGACTTCGCCCGGTACCAGGAGGAGGTCCGCGCCGGGATCGCGGATGGCGTCCGCCGCGCCCGGCACGAGGAGCGCTCGTTCTTCGCGGGGACGGCGCTCCAGAACCCCACGCGGCCCGTCCGCGAGGACATGGCGCTCGACCTGGGCGGCATCTCGGCCGAGCTCGTTCTCACCCCTGGTCACACGCCCGCGAACCTCTCCGTGTACGTCCCGGCCGAGCGCGTGCTCTACGCCGGCGATTGCCTGGAGCCGGGCCACCTGCCGGGGCTGGAGGAGGGCTCTCCGGACGACTGGCGCGCCTGGCTCTCCTCGCTCGAGCGGATCGAGGCGCTCGAGCCGCTCGTGCTCGTGCCCGGGCACGGGGTCGTGCTCGTGGGCGAGGCGGCGATCCGCGAGGAGCTCGCCCGCGTGCGCGGCGTCTTGCGCGAGGCGATAGGGCGGGGCACGCCGCCCGGCGACGGCTGAGCGCGAGGCGCTTCATCGCGTTGGCATGAACCTGCCACCGGCCCCCTCGGCTAGCGCGGCTCCTTGCCGGCCGCCTCCAGGCAGCTGCGGAGCGCGTCCGTCATGGTCCAACCGCAGCCGCCGCCGGGCTGGGGCGCACAGGTGGCGTTCGCGAAGCACGCATACTCGGGCCGCCACTCGCAGGTGCTGAAGAGCGCCTCCCGGGCGCAGAGCTGGCCCGAGCAGCCGCTCACGACGCACGGCTCGAGCACCCGGGCCGAGCGCCTCTGCACGGAGGCTCCTCCGCGCGATTCCGCACGCTCCGTGACGCAGGCGACGGCGCAAGCCAGGCAGAGCGACAGGTGCAGGCGCATGGGCGTCCTCCACGCAGCCTACCTCGCCCGGCCCACCCGCGACAGCTCCGCGACGAGGGCCGTCCAGCCTGGCGGTGCTCGAGAATCGCGCTCCTCCGTTTTAGAAGCTGTCCGCGAAGCCGCGGAACTTGGCTCCCGTGACGAGGAGCTGCATCACCTTGAGCACATGCCTCCGCTCGACGGCGATGAGCGCGTCGAGGGCCTCGTCCTCGCCGGTGATCTCGCGCACCGCCTGGTAGTAAGCGAGCGTCGCCTTCTCGAGGTTCAGCGCTCGCTCGAGCGCGTCGTCGCGCGTCCGGATGCCGTCCGACCCCGTCGCGAGGCCCTTGGGACCCGAGAAGACGTCTGCCATGGCCATGGCGCGAACGTAGTTCGCCTGGTCGACGGGGATGGTCCGACCCGGGGACTGCTGGACAAACCGGGCGTGCAAGGCGCGGAACTGCTCTGCGTGCTGGGCTTCGTCGCGTCCCAGGTCCCGGAAGAGCTCGGCAAGCTCTCCGTCGGACGCGAACTTCCGGGCCAGTTGCCCGTAGAGCTCCGCGCCGATCTCCTCGGTCCTGATGGCGAACTCGACGCACCTTGCGGGGGTGACGCTCTCGATCATCTGTCGCTCCTGGCTGGGACCTTGGTCCCGCCTCTCCGGCGAAGGGTCACGTTCTTCGTAAGGCGGATGCGTCGCCCGCGCGATCTCGAAGCGGCGGTGGCGCCGCACTTCACGCATGCATCGGGCGTCGCCACGTGTCCGCAGTCCGGGGTGCGGGCGAGATGCGCGGCGAGTCTGCCCCGCCCCCCGGGGCTGCCGCGCGACGCAACAAGGCTACTGCGCGAGAGGCCGCCTCGCAGCGTCGATCTGTCCGGCCGAACGCCCTGTCTGGAGTAGGATGCCTCCGCTCATGCGCATCGCGATCATCGGCGGTTCGGGTCGTCTGGGTCTTTGGTACGCGCGCCGTCTGTCCGCAGCCGGGCACGCCGTGACGATCACGGGGCGGAACCTCGCCAAGCTCGAGGCCGCGGCCCGGTCGGGGGGCGTCGCGGCGACGGCCGACAACGAGGCTGCGATTCGCGCCGCCGAGGCGGTGGTGGTGAGCGCGTCGCTCGAGTCGACCGCGTCCCTCATCGAGCTCGCCGCGCGTACGGCGAGCGCAGGCGCGCTCATCACCGATCTCGCATCGGTCAAGGGCCCGGCGGCGGAGGCCTACCGGGCCGTGAGCCGCACCGACCTCGAGCTCGTGAGCCTTCACCCTCTCCACGGGCCGCGCGTGCCCGGGCTCGCGGGCGTGACCGTGCTCGCCGTGCCGTTCCGGACCGGGCCTCGGTACGACGAGCTGCGCCGGTTCCTCGTGGCGGAGGGGGCGCAGGTCATGACGACCGACGCGGCCGAACACGACCGCGACATGGGGCTCCTCCAGGGCCTGACCCACTTCGTCGCGATCGCCGCCGGGCGCACGCTCGCGGACCAGGTCAGGCCGCGGTTCGAGACGCCCGCCCACACGCTGTTCAGGACCGCCGTCGCGCGCGTCGTGCTCCAGGATCCCGCGCTCTACGCGGCCATCCAGCTCGAGAACCCGCACAACGAGGGCATGCGCCGGGCTTTTTTGGAGACGTCGCGGCGACTCGCGGAGATCGCGCAGCGGCGCGACGCGAGCGCGCTCGAGGCGGAGATCGCGCTCTGCGCGCGCGCTCTCGGCGACCGCAGCCAGGAGCTCGAGGACACGGACGCCTGCCTGCTCACCCTCACCGGGCGGAGGCCGGCGGCGGCCGCGACGAAGGTCGCCGTGCTGGGCCCCCCGGGCACGTTCTCCGACGTCGCGCTGCAGGTTTACGGCCGCGCGCGGTGCGAGCGGTTCTCACCCCTCTTCCAGCGCACCATAGCCGCCGTCTTCGAGGCCGTGCGCAGCGGCGAGGCGACCGTGGGGATCGTCCCCGCCGAGAACATGATCGAGGGGACGATCGCCGTCACGCAGGACCGGCTGTTCGCCACCGGCCTCCGGATCGCCGCGGAGCTCCTCGTCCCGATCCACCAATCGATCTCGGCGCTGCCGGGGATGAGCCTGGCCGCGATCCGGCGCGTGCTGAGCGTCCCGCCCGCGCTGGCGCAGGTCCAGGGGTGGCTCCGCGCGAACGTCCCCGGGGCGAAGCTGGTCGAGACGAACAGCACCGCGGAGGCGATCGATCAGGTGGCGCGCCTGCGCTACGAGGGAGACGCGGCCGTCGGCCTCGCCGCGACGGCGGAGGCGGCCGGGCTGGAGGTGCTCGCGCGCGACGTCGAGGACGAGAAGGAGAACGTCACCCGCTTCGTCGTGATCGGCGCCGAGGACGCCGCGCGGACGGGGAACGACCGTACCAGCCTCTGCGTGCATGAGGTGCCGAACAAGCCCGGCGTCCTCGACCACGTCCTCCACCTGCTCGCCAGCCGCGGGCTGAACCTGTCGCGGATCGAGTCGCGGCCCACCCGCAAGCGGCTCGGCACCTACCAGTTCTACATCGACGTCGAGGGCCATCGCGACGACGACGCGCTGCGCGCCGCGATCGAGGAGCTGTCGAAGGAGTGCCGCGTGATGGTCCTCGGGAGCTATCCGCGGGCGTTCTGACAAGACAGCGAAGGGCGAGTCCAACGGTCTTCCTTGGGCGAGGGGCGTATGGCCACTCATCTGGATGGCTCCCGAGGTGCGACGGATCGCGCGCCCCCCTATCGTCGCGCCGCAGCGGAGGTCGTCGCCGAGCTCGCCAGCGACGCCAGTCGCGGCCTGCCGGCCAGCGAGATCCCGGGACGCCTCGAGCGCCACGGCAGGAACGAGCTGCCGTCGGTGCCGCCGGTCCCGGCCTGGCGCCGTTTTCTCGCCCAGTTCCGCGACGTCCTGACGATCCTGCTGCTCGTCGCCACCGTGGTCTCGTTCCTCGCCTGGTGGATCGAGCGCGAGTCGGCCATCCCTTACGAGGCGCTCACGATCCTCGCCATCGTGATCCTGAACGGCGTGCTCGGCTTCGTGCAGGAGAACCGGGCCGAGCAGGCCCTCGCGGCGCTCGAGGCCATGTCCGCACCCGCCGCCCGCGTCCTCCGCGATGGGCAGCAGCAGATGGTGCAGACGACCGAGCTCGTACCCGGCGACATCCTCCTCATCGAGGAGGGCGATACGATCCCGGCCGATGCCCGGGTGCTGGAGTCGATCGCGCTGCGCGCCGCCGAGTCGGCCCTCACAGGCGAGAGCACGTCCGTCTCGAAGGCCACGGCCCCGGCCGTCGAGGAGGTCGGGATCGGCGATCGGAGCAACATGGTCTTCAGCGGGACGGCCATAGCGTCCGGGCGCGGCCGCGCCGTCGTGACGGCCACGGGGCCGTCGACCGAGATCGGCAAGATCGCCGGCTCGCTCCAGGCGACGGAAGAGGCCGCCACGCCGCTTCAGAAGGAGCTCGACCGGGTCGGCAAGCTGCTCGGGCTCGCGGTGATCGCGATCGCGGTCGTGATCAGCGTGACGATCGTCGTGGTGCAGCGCCTGCGTCTGCTGGGCGACCTCGTCGACGTCCTCTTGCTCGCGGTCTCCCTGGCCGTCGCCGCCGTGCCGGAAGGCCTCACGGCGATCACGACCATCGTGCTGTCGCTCGGGACGCAGCGCATGGCTCGCCGGAACGTCATCGTGCGCAGGCTCTCGTCGGTGGAGACGCTCGGCGCGACGACGGCGATCTGCTCGGACAAGACGGGGACGCTGACGAAGAACGAGATGACGGTCCGCAAGGTCGTCACCGCCGGCGGCACGGTCGAGCTCACGGGGACCGGCTACGAACCCACGGGCGAGGTGCAGCAGGAGGGCAAGTCCGTCGAGGACACCGCGCTCCTGGAAGAGGTCGAGTGGGCGCTCGCGGCCGGAACCCTGGCGAACAACGCGGCCCTCGTCCAGCGGGACGGCCGCTGGACCATCCAGGGCGACCCGACGGAGGGCGCGCTCGTGGTCGCGGCGCGAAAGGTCGGCGAGGCGGCGGAGAAGCTCCACCGGCGCTTCCCGCGCGTGGGCGAGGTGCCGTTCTCCTCGGAGCGCAAGCTGATGAGCACCGCCCATACCGACGCCGAGGACGCGGGGCGCGTGCTCGTCTTCGCCAAGGGCGCTCCGGACGTCCTGCTGGCCCGCTGCACGGAGGAGCGCGTCGGAGGCTCGACGCGGGAGCTGACCCGGGCGCGACGCGAGGAGATCGCGCGCTCGGTCGATGAGCTGGGCTCGGTGGCGCTGCGGACGCTCGGCGTGGCGTATCGCACCCTCGACCGCGGCGCCCTCCGCGGAGCGCCGACCGACGAGGTGGAGCAGGCGCTCGTGTTCCTCGGCGTCGTCGGGATGATGGATCCTCCGCGGCCCGAGGCGCGCGCGGCGGTGGCCGAGGCCCAGCGCGCCGGGATGCGGCCGATCATGATCACCGGCGACCACCCGGTGACCGCGGCGGCCATCGCCGCCGAGCTCGGCATCGCCGAGGGGGGCGCCACGGCGCTCGCCGGATCGCAGCTCCAGGAGATGGACGACGATCAGCTTCGCGAGGCGGTGCGCGACGTCTCCGTCTATGCGCGCGTCGCGCCGGAGCACAAGCTGCGCATCGTCCGCGCGCTCGCGGCGAACGGCGAGATCGCGGCGATGACCGGCGACGGCGTGAACGACGCTCCGGCGCTCAAGGCGGCCGATATCGGGATCGCGATGGGGATCACCGGGACCGACGTCGCGAAGGGCGCGGCGGACATGATCCTCACCGACGACAACTTCGCCTCGATCGTGGCCGCCGTCGAGGAGGGGCGGGCGATCTTCGCGAACATTCAGCGCTTCCTGCGCTACCTGCTCTCCTCCAACATCGGCGAGGTGCTCGTCATGTTCCTCGGCGTGGTCTTCGCCGGCGCCATCGGCCTCGTCCCGGAGGAGGGATCGGCGGTAGTGGTCCCGCTGCTCGCCACCCAGATCCTCTGGATCAACCTGCTGACCGACTCCGGCCCGGCGCTGGCGCTCGGCGTCGAGCCGGCCGACCACGACGTCATGCTGAGGCCGCCACGCGACCCGCGGAGCCGCGTGATCGACGGGCGGGCATGGCTCGAGATCTTCTTCATCGGGGCCGTCATGACCGCCGGCACGCTGCTCGTGATGGACTGGGCGCTCCCCGGCGGGCTTCTCACGGGCGGTGGCGCCCAGCGGGACTTCCCGCATGCCCAGACCATGGCGTTCACGACGCTCGTCTTCTACCAGCTCTTCAACGCCTTCAACGCCCGCTTCCAGCGACACAGCGCTTTCCACAAGCTCTTCACCAACCGCTGGCTGTGGCTGGCGGTGCTTGCCTCGGTGGGGCTACAGCTCGCGGTCGTCCATGTCCCGCTCCTCCAGCGCGCGTTCCACACTCACCCGCTGACTCCGCGCGACTGGCTCATCTGCGTCGCGGTCGCGAGCTCGGTCCTGTGGGCGATGGAGCTGAAGAAGATCGTGATGCGGTCTCGGAAGGGGTGACGGAGGCACGCTCCGCGCCTCCGAGCGAGGTCACCGTGGAACGACGGCAGGTTCGCCGCCCTTCACCTCGTGAAGCACGACGTGCTCCTGCTCGTTGGGGTCGTTGCGGACGACGATCGCCCGCGCCGGCTCCGTGGCGCTCAGGTTGATGGGCTGGTGCGGCACGCCCGGCGGAATGAACGGGAAATCCCCGACCCCCGTGACGACCGAGTGCTCCAGACGCTCGCCCCACCGAGTCTCCACCCTCCCCTGGATCACGTACACCGCACTCTCGAATCCCTCGTGGTGATGCGGCGCGGCCTTCGCTCCGGGCGGAATCACGACCAGGTTCATCGAGAGCCCCTTTGCGCCCACGGTCTTTCCGGAAATCCCGACGAAGTTGGGCAGCCGCTGCGCGGTGAATATCTCCGGCGGCGAGTGTACGAGCACGACCTGGCCGTATTCAGGCGGCGTCCCGCGCCCGGCGGCGTGCGCCTGCCCGGCCGCCGGAGGCGCGGCGTGAGCGGATGGATTGAACACAACTGTGGCGATCAGGGTGGTGATGAGCTTCATGACGATGCCTCCCCGCGCTTCGGGCTCCTTCATTGGCCGCATCACGCCGCGCGCATCGCGAGGCTGGCAAAGCGGGGCGCCAGCACGTGGTTCTCCAGGTGCACGTGACGGAGGATGTCCGCCTCCAGTCCATCGAGCTCGGCCATGAGGACACGATACGTGTCGCAGCCCCATTCCGGCGTGATGAACCCATCGGTGAGCGAGCGGATCCGTGGAGGTCTCCGGCTTCTTGTGCGGGACGTGCCGGTTGACCACCCCGACGCGAGAGGCAGGTAATGGACGCGCGCGTACCCGGCGTCGTAAGCCGACCGGTGGACGACCTGAGTCGTGAGCTCCGATGGGCCGCCCCATTCGGGCGTGGATCACCGCGCCACACGTGCCATGCTGGCCCGACACACCGCACCCGGCGACGGGCGCGCAGCGGGAGGAGAGGTGACATGGCCTGGCGATCAGCGCTCGCGCTCGCGGTAGCCCTCGCAGCCGGATCGGCTCACCCTCAGAACCTACCGCTACTGGACATCGAGCGGCTCACCCTCGACCCCGCGGCGCGGGGCTCCCTGGTCGTCGGGAGCGGCAAGGTGGCCCCGGCCGGAACGGCGCGGATGTCGATCGCGCTCGGATACGAGCGGCAACCGTTCGTCCTGATCGGCGGGCGCGAGCGCGGGCACGGCATCGGTTCGGACTCCCACGACCTCGACATCGTCGGATCTCGCCTCACGGTGTTCGGCGGACTGGCTTACTCCGTCACCGACTTCCTGGAGCTTGACGTCCGCGTGCCTTACGCGGCGTTCCAGAGGAGCGACGACGCGCAGCTCGTGGCCCGCGGTATCGGGGTGCCGAGTGACCACGGGGCCGCCTCGCCTTCTCTGGGCGCCAAGCTCGCGGTGGTCTCGCAGCTCGGTGACGCCCCGTTCAGCGTGGCGCTCGCCCTGGACGTGACACCTGACTGGGGCTCGCAGGTCGCCCTCGCCGGCAACGACGGGACCCTGCTGAACCCGAGCATCGAGGCGAGCCACGCCTTCGGAGACGGGTGGCTCGTCGCCGCCGAGGCGGGCGGGATCCTACGAACCAAGACGGTGCGGATCCCTTCACCCGCCGGCGCGGAAGAGCTCCGGAGCGAGGTGGCTGCCGGCCTCGCCGTCTCCAAGCGGCTCGCTCCCTTCCTGGTCGAGCTCTCTGGCCGCGGAGCGTGGAACGTAGACTCGCTGGGTCACTTCTACGAGCTCCTCGCCGGTGGGCGGTGGGCGTTCGGGCACGCTGAGTTGTTCGCGCTCGCCGGGCCGGGCTTCGGCGAGTCGCCCGGCACGCCGCAGTACCGGGCCCTGATCGGATTCGCGCTCGAGATAGAGCCCGCGAGGCCACCTCCGCCACCGCCAGCGGCCGCCCCACCGCCGCCACCTCCGCCACCTCCGCCTCCGCCACCCGATCCCTGCGCGCCGGGCCAGGAGCACTCGCCCCGGCAGTGCCCGGACCTCGACGACGACGGCGACGGCGTCCCGAACGGCCAGGACATGTGTCCCTTGGTGAAGGGGCTACGCGAGCTGAGCGGGTGCCCAGACTCGGATACCGACGCCGACGGCGTCCCCGACCGCCTCGACAAGTGCCCGAACGAGCCCGGGACCGCCGAGTACCGGGGCTGCCCGCCGCCGAGGAGCGCTGCGCTGCAGGAGGGTGGAGGTGTGAAGAAGATCTCCATCGCGGAGGCGGTCTACTTCGACAGCGGAAAGGCCACGATCCAGGGGCGCTCGAATCCGGTGCTGAACGACGTGGCCGCGGTGCTCGAGGCGCACCCCGAGATCGAGAAGGTGGTGGTGGAAGGGCACACCGACAGCGTGGGCGGCAAGAAGAAGAACCAGGAACTCTCGCAGGCACGCGCCGAGTCGGTCCGCGACTACCTCGTCCGCCGCGGCGTCGCCGCCCAGCGGATCGAGGCGAAGGGGTTCGGCTCGTCGCGGCCCGTCGCCACCAACCTCACCGCCCCCGGGCGCGAGCGGAACCGGAGGGTCGAGTTCATGGTGCCGTAGTTCGTACCAAGATGGCGCGGTGAGATCGAGAGCGCGACTTTGGGCCGGTGGGCAGGCGCTAGCGAGGATTACATCCACCGCTCCACCGGCCCGCGCAGGAGCGCCGCAGCGGGAGCGTCGAGGAGCCAGAGGAGGTCGCCGTCCACGGGGCGCACCCGGCCCGCCGGCAGCGAGGCGCCCGGACCCTCGAGCACGTCCGCGACTCGCGACGCCTTCCCGGCCCCGGAGACGAGGAACGCGATCGCCCGCGCGGCGCCGAGCGCCGGGAAGGTGAGCGTGATCCGGTAGGACTGGAGGTGTTCCACCCATGGAGCGGTCACCAGGCGCGCCGTCTCGGCCAGCGCTTCGCTGCCGGGGAAGAGGGACGCGGTGTGCCCGTCGCCGCCGAGCCCGAGCAAGGCCAGGTCGAGGCGTGGCGCCCCGCCGGCGGAAGAGCCGCCACGCCCTTCCCCGGGGCCGGGTCCGAGCACGCGACGAAGCTCCGCCTCGTACTCCAGGGCGGCGACCGGAGCATCGAGCTCGGCGCGGATGCGGTGGACATTCTCTGGCGGGATCGGGACCTTGCCGAGGAGCGTCGCGCGCGCCATGCCGTAGTTCGAGTCGGGATGATCCGGTGGGACGTGGCGCTCGTCGCCGAAGAAGACGTGCGTGCTCCCCCACCGCATGCGCGAGCGGAAGGGTTCGTCCGGGTCCGCGAGGAGTGCGTGGAGGCCCTCGGGCGTCGAGCCGCCGGAGAGAGCGATCGCGAAGCATCCGCGCTCCGCCAGCGACGCTTCGGAGCGACGCACGATCTCCGCCGCCGCGAGCCGCATGAGCGCGGGAGCGTCAGGCGCGACGCGGACGATCCGTCCGCTCACGGCGGGTTCACCCACCTGCGCCCGTCCTTCCCGAGCAGCTCGTCGGCAGCGGCCGGGCCCCATGTCCCGGAGACGTAGTTGGGGAACTCGCGCGCGGGGAGGCTCGTCCAGATGTCGAGGACGGGGGTGGCGATGCGCCAGGCGGCCTCGACGTTGTCCCAGCGGTGGAACAGGGTCGCGTCGCCAACCATGCAATCGTAGAGGAGCCGCTCGTAGCCCGTCGCCGCGATCTGTGGCCCGAAGTCCTGGTAGCCGAAGCGCAGGTCCACGTCGGCCAGGCGGATGGCCTGCCCCGGGATCTTGGCCTTCATGCGGAGCGCGATCCCCTCGTCGGGCTGGATCCGCATCTCGAGCCGGTTTCGCTCGATGGACTCCACCCCCGCATCGCGGAAGAGCATGAGCGGCGGGGTCTTGAAGACGATCGAGACGAGCGTCTCGCGCCGCGCCAGCCGCTTGCCCGAGCGCAGGTAGAAGGGCACCCCGGCCCAGCGCCAGTTCTCGACGTGGAGCCGGAGCGCGGCGTAGGTCTCGGTCTTGGAGCCCGTAGCGACGCCTCTCTCCTGACGGTACGCGGACACCCGGCGCCCGCCGACCGTCCCCTCGCCGTACTGGCCGCGCACGGTGGCGGCGAGGATCTCCTCCGGCTGCATGGGCCGGATGGCCTCGAGCACCTTCACCTTCTCGTTTCGCACCGCCTCCGCCAGGAGCGACGAGGGCGGCTCCATCGCCACCAGCGTGAGGATCTGGAAGATGTGGTTCTGGACGATGTCGCGCAGCACGCCCGATTGATCGTAGTAGGCGCCGCGACCCTCGATGCCCAGCTCCTCCGCCACCGTGATCTGCACGTGGTCGATGTAGCGGCGGTTCCAGACGGGCTCGAAGATGCCGTTCGCGAAGCGGAACACGAGGATGTTCTGGACCGTCTCCTTGCCCAGGTAGTGGTCGATCCGGAAGATCTGCCGCTCGTGCAGGACACTCGTGATCTGCTCGTTGAGCTGTCGCGCGCTGTCGAGGTCGCGCCCGAAGGGCTTCTCCACGATGACGCGGCGCCAGCGCTCGCCTTCCTCGCGAATGAGGCCCGACTCCCCCAGGCGGAGCACCAGCGGCCCGAACGCATCGGGAGGCGTCGCGAGGTAGAAGAGCGCGTTACCGCCCGTGCGATGCTCGCGATCGAGCTCCGCGAGCCGTTCCCCCAGCTTCCGGAACGTCTCCGGGGACTCCAGATCGCCGCTCACGCAGTGGAGCCGCTCCCGGAACTCCGCCCAGAGCTGGGGATCCACGGGTCGGGTGGCGAACTCACGGATCTCCGCGCTCATGATGTCGCGGAAGGCCTCGTCGTCCATGGGCTTGCGCACGACGCCCACCAGCGCGAAGTCGCGCGGGAGGAGGCCGTTCGAGCGC
>Ga0299915_10001682_pt1 | contig 16314 bp, 14 predicted proteins | sample RVTome_13_FD_200263 | JGI IMG/M metagenome (GOLD analysis project Ga0299915, IMG submission 200263) | Soil microbial communities from uranium-contaminated site in the Upper Colorado River Basin, Wyoming, United States - RVT92D227 (version 2) ... | reverse complement strand
TTTCAGGAATTCTCTTCGGGCCAAATCAGTGGTTTTGTTTTTTTCTCTCTTTTCCATGACTTTCCTCCTTGCCCCAAATAATTAATGACCGACAACTAAATTCTATTGAAATATTATTTTTCCAAAAAGTATAATTTCCTTCATTGGTTGTCAAGAGAAATTTTTGGGTCTTTCCCGAGTTGGTTGCTGTAACGCAGGGTTTATACATTACGACATAAATAATTGCGCAAAGTTATTGATTTTATAACCAATTTAAGCACCTTTCAGTATTTTGCATGCGCATAATTTCATGACGCCGTATATAATAGGTTTTTTAATGTAGTGAGTAATCTGGAAGAGCTTTAGGTGGTCAAGTAATCCTTGCTGGGTTCGGAATCCTCTTCGAACCTTCTCAATTTGACGCCAGACATTGATGAGAGTCTCCGAGTGTCCGCATCGGGGAACGCGGGAATCTTCTAGGTAAGTGAGCATGAGGTCAAATTTGGGGGACGAGAGAAAATCTATGCACTTTTGTAGATGCCAAGAATTCCGCTACCAACTTTCCCTCACCAGGGTATTCCTTTTAGCAATAGCCTCCGGTTTCGTTTTGGATAAGTCAAAGAGGTATATAAAACCCTTTGATGATTACGGATAGAAACCTACACCCTTTGGCGGATTATGTCAGTCATTGAATACAGGAAGTAATGCTTTTCTGCTCGTCTTTACACACAGGGTCAAGGAAACTTCGTCCAATGACAAAAAAAGGGCTTACTGATAGGCTCTCCCATCAAAGAAAGGAATTTTAGGGTTTTTAGCGAGGCCCCTCCCTCAGTGAAGTTTCTTCCTCGAAAAGAAGCCACTAATCTCTCCAATCTTCTCCCGTCATTAGCCTCCATTCGCTACAACTTGGGCCACCGATCGGCCCATGGCCGGGCCTCTTCAAAACGGGCTGAAGCCCGCAACACGGTAGATTCATCATACCTGCGCCCGACGATTTGGAGCCCTACCGGCAAGGCATCTTCGGTGAAGCCAGCGGGGATGCTGGCCGCCGGTTGCCCTGTCAAATTGAAGGGAAAAGTAAAGAAGGGTAGCAAGGGGCCCACTTTCTCACCGGCGACCTCCGCCGGACCGAAAACCCCCAGTTCATAGGGGGGAGTGGCGATGGTTGGCGTAAGCAGCAGGTCATATTTGGCGAAAAAGACCGAAATCTTGTCCCATAGCGCGTCTGCGCCATAGATCGCCTTGATTACATCCCGGGTTGAAAGGGCGTTCATCAGGGGAAGGAAAACCGCAAGCATGGGATCCATTTTCTCCTGGAAATTTTCCGGTAATTCTCGCTCCAGCCATACGACCATTCGGGGAACAATGATGTTCAAGAAGATCGCATCCGGGCAGGGGATTCCTGGGTTGGCCTCTTCCACAAAACAGCCCATCTCTCCAAAAGCTTTCACCGCCTTCTGACAAATCTCTCTGACCCGAGGGTCCACCTTTCCATACCCCAGATCGGGGCTCCAAGCCACTTTGAGCCCGCGGATGTCTCCTTCACAGGCCTTCAGGTAGTTTACCCCTGAAGACGGCAAGCTGGTGCGGTCTCGTTCATCCGGCCCGGATAGAATATCCAGAAGAGCTGCGGCATCCCGCACCGTTCGGGTAATCGGGCCCTCATGGTTCAACGTACTCCAGCTGTCGTGGCGGGGCCAGGAAGGGATGCGCCCGAACTGAGGCTTCAGCCCATACACTCCGCAACAGGAGGAGGGGACACGGATGGAACCCCCTCCATCGTTCCCTATGGCCAGAGGACCCATCCCCGCAGCCACCTGGGCGGCAGCTCCTCCTGAAGAGCCCCCGGTGCTCCGCTGCAGATTCCAGGGATTGCGGCTGGCGCCGAAGACGGCGTTATCGGTCGCAAACTTACCGCCAAATTCAGGGGTATTGGTCTTTCCGATTACGGGACAGCCGGCAGCCCGCAACCGCTCCACCAGCACGGCATCTACCTCTGGAACGTTCTTCTCAAGGTGAAGGGAGCCGAAGGTGGTTCGAAGGCCTTTGGTCTCAATAAGGTCCTTGATCGATACGGGGACGCCGAAAAGGGGTCCTGCGGCCTTTCCCCGGACCACCCGTTTATCTGCTTCCCTGGCTTCCGCCATTGCCCGATCAGGATCAACCGTGCAAAATGCGTTAATCTGCGGATTCACTTTGTCGATCCGATTCAAAACAGCCTGCATCACCTCGGAGGGCTTGACCTCCTTCGCTGCAATCATTCGCCCCAAGACTAAACTGGATAGTTTGCAAAGATCTGCCATGGAAGCTCTCCCTTCTCTTTTTTCTTCTTACCGGATGCCTGCTCATGCCATAGGAGTCTTTGTCTGCTGCCTCTCCCAGGCCCGGCATAAAGATGACATGACCCTGCCTCAGGCTCTTCATTGACTCTTTTTAATTTGAGCATTCAAAATCTCTAAGTTTGGTCAAGAAAAATCAAATTGGAAACTCGCCGCTGAAACCTTTCATCCCCCCTTCGCCTTAACCTGACTTTCCCTTGCGTTTTCCCCCCGCAAACTCGAAGAATTTCTTGACGGCCAGTTCCATCATGATCTCGCGGGGGATGCAGTGCTGGGGGGCGAAGGTGCGAATGTAGTCGATCTCCTCCTCGGTCGGGGTTGGAAATGGTTTCAGCGGGTCGGCCACCCGCAGGTCCCAGGGTACTTTGGATGTGACTTTTTTGAGGTCCACCCCCGGGAGAAGGGATTCCAGGTACACCTCCTTGGTCTTCCGATCGAAGCGGAAGACGGCCTCGGTGGAGATCATCATGCTGGGGCCGGAATCGGGACGGAAGAGCCCGCACCGGTCCCGCTCATCCCCGCCTCCCATGTATCCGGGGGAGGTGAAGTAGTCGAGCTTTTCCACGAACTCCCCGCCTTTCAGGGTGAGGATGGTCTCTTTGGCGTAAGAGATAAAGTCGGGTGCCCCTCCGGCGCCGGTGAGCCGCATCCCGGTTTTGGGAGTCCCGCCCATGAAAGAGGTGTTGATATTGCCGTATCGGTCCACCTGGCCCACGCCCAGAATGGCCTTGTCCACGAATCCGCGGTAGTTGATCGTGGTAAAGGTATTGAAGAGATCCAGGGCATAGGAGAATCCCCGCAGGCACATGACGTCGGCGATGTGGTTGGGTGGCACCAGAGGCTTAAAGTCGATGATCCCCGCCTCGGTCATGAGCACGGAGTTGGGAGCATGGGTAGCCTTGGCCAGGCCGCCGGCCGTGGTGGGGAGACCGACCCCCAGCAGGATCCGCTCGTAGTCCTTGATCTCGCGGGCCACGGCGATGATCATCAATTCTTGTCTAGTAGCTTTAGGAGACATCGGTCAGCAACCCCCTCTCTTCCATGAATTTCTCATATTCGGTACGGGTCATATCGAAAAGCAGCATCTTCCCTTCCTCATTCCACATGGAAGTGAAGGCCGAGCCGTAGTTCACGGGCGCGGAGTAATAGGGCTTGGCCTGGATCCGGTCGAGGGGTTCCATTCCGAAGCGCGCGATGTAGTGCTCCAGGTAGGCCGCCCGGGTGGGCAGGTCATACACCCATTCCTTCATCCAGGTCCGAAAGCCTTCCTCGCTCCGGTTGGCCAGGTCCATCATGGCCCAGAAGAGGACGTCCAGGTTGTAGTAGCCCGAGAGTTCCGCCGGGTGGGCCCCCCTCGGCTCTTCGATTACCGCGTCCACCCGGAAGCTGGGGACGATGGTAAATTGCGGCGAGGCTTTCACGATCTCGTGGTCCACGATCTCTTCGCAGCTCACGATCACCCGTTTGCTGGCCAGGCACGCCCAGGCCACCGAGCCCAGGGCCCCCCAGTACTGGGCGTTCCCGAATTTGTCCGCCCGCTGGACATGGACGATGCAAACATCCGGGTTGGCTGCGGGGACTACGGGAACGTCGCGCCCGGTGAAGGGGCACTTCACTACCCCGAACTTCCCGTCGCCCATGAAGTCCCGCACTTTGAACACGTCTGAGGCCATGATCCCTGGAAGCACGGGTAGAAAAGAGTACCCCTGGGCTCCGGCCGTCAGGCGGGCGTTGTAGGTGAAGTTCGAATAGTCTTCGACTTCGATCTTTCCCGCCCGCTGGTAGCGCTCCAGCATGCTGCCGCCTGAGCGGCCCCCCGAACGGAGGCAATAGGTGGATACGACCCGGCTCACGCAGTCGCCCGCGATCAGCATCTCCACATCAAAAACTCCCGATTGGCTGTAAATGGTCAGCCCCTTCTTGCGCTGGCGTACGATCTCCGCCACCTGGTTGTAGCACGTACCCACGGTGTAGTTGCCGATTACCAGGTGGTCGCCGTCGTTCACGAAACGGCGGATCGCCTCCTGGGTAGTCATGACCTTATTTTGGCCTGCTTCAGCCATGGTTGAATCCTCCATATATCCCAATCTTTAAGACTTTAAGCAGCGTCCCCTAATTACAAGTGCAAGGCCTGGATACCGTCCAACTGGGTTAGAAAGAATTGATTGGAAGTTAGCCTCTGGCATGGGCTTCCTTCCTCTGTTGGGAACAAGCTGAAATTATCATCTTTTCTTCAAACATGTCAAGTTCCTAACCCGGCGTAGCCGGAACCAAATAGGAATGCCGGGAAACTCGAAATCCGAATATCGAAATCCGAAACAAATCCAAAATTCAAATGCTCAAAAATTTCAAACAAAATAAGAGTCAAGAGCAGATTTAGCCCCTTTGCAAGATCTGTTTTACGTCCCTGGAATGCCGCTGAAATCCACAACAGTCGATGTTTCAGGGAATCGCAGAGAGCCACTGCCAGGCAGGGACAACAAGGATTTGCCGACCGTCCTTTGACAATTGGCGATAACCCCCGGTCATATTGATGAGTTGAACGGCAGGTACGTCTAAAAACGCCTGGAATTTTAGAAGGGCCGGGGACGGCTGGGTTTCGGAAAGTTTCGTCTCAACCAAGAGGAACGGCTGGTTTTCGTTGGCCAGGAGGAAATCGACCTCTTGCTGTTCCTTATTCTTAATGAAATGCAGTGAAAATCTTCCCCAGCCCATCTCATTCCAAAGGGTAACTGCCCGGTAAAGTTCCAGGGCCACCATGTTTTCGAATCGGGCAGCGGGATCTTTGATCCGGGGGATATCCCAGAGGTAGATTTTGCGCTCCTTTTGGATGGCGCGGGAAATTTTTCGGGTCCAGGGCGTCAAACTGAAGACCAAAAAAAACCGCTCGAATGCCGAAAGCCAGTTGCGGATCGTATTGTAGGATAGTTTGAGGATGCTGCACAAAGACGGGATGGAAATCGGACTCCCAACCTTCGACGGCAGCAAGTAGTAGAGAGTTTCCAGATCACCGATGGCCTGGATATTGGTCAGGTCCCGGATATCTTCTCGAATCAGTTGCTGAGAATAGGCGCTGGACCACCTGCGGTAGGAGGCGTCTCGTCCGCTGAGAAAAGGCTCCGGGAATCCGCTGAATTGTTCGAGGCTCCACCAGGCTTTCTTCCTTTCGGCCTCTTTCTCGGTTTGGACGTCTAACAGGTGCCTGCTGAAGTCGTCAAAGTCACGGGCGCCACCAGCCAATTCGGTTAGAGTAAACGGCCAGAGATGAAAAAGATAGTATCGCCCGGCCAGAGAGTCTCCACCTTTCTGATAAATATCCAATCGCCCGCTCCCGCTGACTAAAAACTTAAATTCCCTGTGAAAGCGATCATAGACTCCTTTCAGGTAGTTTTTCCAGTCCCGGTATTTATGAATCTCGTCGAATACGATTAACGGCAGCGAGCTATTGCGGCGTTCGATTTCCTGGAAGAAGAACGGATTTTCAAGCAAGCGGGTTCGGTCTTCGGGAATATCCCAGTTGAGGTAGAGGCGATTGGCAAATTCCTCCGAAATCATTTGCGCCAAGGTCGTTTTGCCACTCTGGCGGGGGCCGGACAGGAAAATCATCGCCTTTTCAACTGCAAGCTCCCGCCAAACTTTCAGGTACAAGGGGCGATATTTCATATTGGCAGTATTTCATGAATCTGAAAAATAGTCATATTAAAACGGGATCAGAAATTGAAGTCTTGCTTCACTTGAATATCCGCTGAGAAGTTTTGCTGAAACCGGCCACAATTTACCGGAAGGCAAGGCAGGAGAGCCGCCTGCAGAAGGAAGCTATTAATTGGTGGCAAAGATTTCCACCTTGGGTCACCTTCGGCGGGAGCCATTTTCCCTTGCGTTACGATTACTTCCATGATAAAAATCATCACGTACTTATTAGAATGATTCGCAATTAGCGATCAGCGGAAGATATCAAGCTGATGGCTAATAGCTTTTTGCGAGGAGGAATACATGGAGCGGACGCTTTCAATTATCAAGCCTGACGGAGTGGCCAAGGGTTTAATCGGGGAAGTGATCAAAAGGTTTGAAAATGCCGGACTGAAGATCGCAGCCATGAAGATGATCCACATGTCCAAGAAGGAAGCGGAGGGGTTCTACGCAGTTCACCGGGGCAAGAAATTTTATGATAGCCTGACGGATTTCATGTCTTCGGGGCCCTGCGTCGTGATGATCCTCGAAGGGCCCAACGCCATCGCTAAAAACCGGGAGTTGATGGGGGCGACAAATCCGCAGGATGCTGCTCCCGGGACCATTCGCAGGGAGTATGCAGCGAATATCGAAAGGAACATCGTCCACGGTTCGGATGCGCCGGAGACCGCGGCCTATGAGATCGGGTATTTTTTCAACGCCCTGGAAATCTGCGGGTAACAATCCTTTTCCCCGCAGAGAATGCAGGGATTCGCTTAGCGCTATGCGCATAGCGTTTTTTTCACTCGGCGTTCTCAGCGATCTCTGCAGTGAAGGTTCTTGAATTTGAAGCCGGATGTAATCGTAATCGGAGGAGGGGCCTCGGGTCTGATGGCTGCAGGGCGGGCCGCAGAGCAAGGATGCAGGGTGCTCCTTCTGGAAAAAATGGGTCGGGTAGGAGTCAAACTGGCCTTGACCGGCAAGGGTCGTTGTAACCTAACCAACGGCGGGGACCTGCCAACCTTTATCGAAAGCTACCGGCATAATGGAAAATTCCTGCATAATGTTTTTTCTCGCTTCTTTAACGATGATTTGCTTTCCTTTTTCACATCGCGTGGCCTGCCAGTGATCGAAGAGAGAGGGAGGCGGATCTTCCCAGCTTCCAACCGGGCGCAGGATGTGGTCCGAGTCCTGCGCGGTTACGCCAATTCCCAAGGGGTTAAAATCCAGATTCATTCCCCAGTGCGGGAAATTCTGACCGATGATCGCCGGATCATCGGAATACGAACCGACTCGGGCCAATTCGAGGCAGCCAAGGTCATTCTAGCTACCGGAGGTGCCTCTTACCCCCAGACGGGGTCTTCCGGCGACGGGTTCAGCATGGCTGAAAAACTTGGACATACGATCCAACGGATTCGACCCGCACTCGTCCCGCTGGAAGTCGAAGAACCGTATGTGCGGGACCTTCAGGGGTTGGGATTGAAGAATGTGAAGGTTACGTTGCTCGCGGATGGCCGGAAGGCCGGAGAAGAATTTGGCGAAATGCTTTTCACCCATTTTGGCGTATCGGGCCCAATCATCCTCACCCTGAGTGGATTGGCGGTAGATCGGCTATCCAGTGCCAGAGTGGATTTATCCATCGATTTCAAGCCGGCTTTATCCCCCGAGCAGGTAGAAGCCCGGCTGGTCCGCGAATTTCAAAAGCATAACCGGAAACAAATCCTCAATATCCTGCCCAACCTTTTACCCGGCCGGCTTATCCCCATTTTCATCCAAAGATCCGGGATATCTCCGGCGATGAGAGGGAACGAGGTGCGTTCGGGTGAGAGGAAGCGCCTTTTGCATTTGCTTAAGGATTGGCGGCTGACGATTAAAAGTCCCAGGCCTCTTGAGGAAGCGATCATCACAGCCGGCGGCGTTTCCGTGCACGAGATCCAGCCCTCAACGATGGAATCGAAGATCATCCCGGGGCTTTATTTTTGCGGAGAGATCATGGATGTGGACGGAAAAACAGGTGGGTATAACCTGCAGGCTGCGTTCAGCACGGGATGGGTTGCCGGGGAGGCCTCTGCCAGAAGATGATGCGCGAACAAAACGACCGAGTAAATCTGAAAAATTTGTCACTGGAAGAATTAGAATCTTTTGTGCTCTCCCTCGGAGAAAAACCTTTTCGAGCCGGGCAATTAGCTCGATGGCTATACGCGCGCCGAGCACGAACCTTTGGGGAGATGACTGACGTAGCCAAAAAATTTCGCCAAAAATTGGAGGAAAGTGCCTGGATCAGTTTTTTGGAAATTCTAGAGGTAAAGGTTTCTCCGGATGGAACCAGAAAATACCGCTTTCTTCTGGCTGATGGCGAAACGATCGAAAGCGTCCTTCTTCCTGAAAAAGACCACTTTACGCTTTGTCTTTCTACGCAGGCCGGTTGCGCTTTGGGGTGCAAATTTTGCCTCACCGGAAGCCGGGGATTGGCACGCAACCTCTCCTCCGCTGAAATCATCGATCAGGTGATCGGAGTTCAGGCCACTCTTTCCTCGGAGGAGAAACTTACCAACCTTGTCCTCATGGGAATGGGGGAGCCGCTGAATAATTTTCAGAATGTAGTGCGAGCCCTGGAAATTATCCGGTCTCCCCGCGGGCTTCAATTTTCGCACCGCCGGGTTACCCTTTCCACTGCTGGAATCATTCCGGAGATGGAAGAGCTTTGTTCTCGGCGGCACTTTGTTAAATTAGCGATTTCTCTAAATGCTTCGACCGATAGACAGCGTAACCAATTGATGCCCATCAACCGCAAGTATCCTTTAAAAGATTTGCTGGCGGCCTGCCGAAGAATTCCTTTAGCCCACCGGGAAAAGATTACTTTTGAATATGTTCTGATAAGGGGGGTAAATGATTCGGAGGAAGATGCCCATCGCTTAGTCCGGTTGTTGCAAGGGATTCAAGCCAAAGTGAATCTGATTCCTTTTAACGAACATTCTCAGAGTTCCTTTAAACGGCCTGATAATGATGCCCTCCAAAGGTTCCGGGCCGTGCTTATGGCTCGGCGTTTTACAACCATGGTGAGGTTGAGCAAAGGGTCAGACATAATGGCCGCCTGTGGTCAGCTGGGGGGAAAATGCCAAGAACTCGGGTCATAACCAATGATTAAGAAAATTCTGTTGAAAAAATTCTTGACATAATTTAGGAAATCATGGTATGGGCACGACGAGTAGGCCGAACGATATCGGCGGTAGCGGACCGGGTGGCGGGTCACTGGTTCGGGCAAGAAAAAGGAGGGGTTTGATGAAGTTGATCGGTAAGGTAAAGTGGTTCAATGATAGCAAGGGGTATGGCTTTATTGAACAGGAAGGTGGAAGGGATATCTTTGTTCATTATACAGCCATTGAGGGAGATGGGTTCAAGTCCTTGGCCGAGGGCCAGAAGGTAGAGTTCGAGATAACAGAAGGTGCCAAAGGGCCTCAAGCGACGAATGTAGTGAAGGTGTAATTTTCAGATATAAGATATATTGCTAAGGACCCGCATGTGACCCTGGGGGACGATTCCACCAGGGTCTTTTTTTTAAGATCTTTCACCACAGAGGACGCAGAGACCGCAAAGAAGCCTTAGAAATTCTAAGCCCGAAATCCGAAATCCTAAACATTTTCAAATGACCGAAATTCAAAATTCGAAACGCTTGTCATTTCCTGTTTGGATCATTTGAATTTAGAATTTGTTTCGGCTTTCGATATTCGGATTTCGAATTTTATGTTTCCTTAGCGATCTCGGTGGTGGATAATTACTTTCTTGACCCTCACGGAGAAAGGGGCTAAACTTTAACAAAACTGAGGAGTTGAACAATTATGTTAAAAATCGCCGGCATTCAAATGAATTGTTCCCCAGATAAAGCAAGGAACCTGGAAAAAGCTCATTTATTGTCCAAAATCGCCATAGAAAGTGGAGCGAAAATTATTTGCTTCCAGGAGCTTTTCACCACGCACTGGTTTCCGATGGATATCAACCCGGAGAATTTTCAGTTAGCAGAAGAAGTGCCAGGCCCAACAACGGAAACCCTGCAGCAGGTGGCTCAGAAGTCGCAGGTGGTCATCATTGTGCCTCTTTTCGAGAAAGACCCCCGGGGGCTTTATTTCAACACGGCTGTAGTGATCGACGCGGATGGAGAAATATTGGGAAAATACCGTAAGATCCATATTCCGCAAATTCCCTTATGGGAAGAAAAGGCTTATTTCCATCCCGGGGACCTGGGTTTTCCTGTCTTGGCCACGCGCTACGGACGGGTGGGAATGCAAATCTGTTGGGATAATTTTTTCCCGGAAGGATCGCGAATCTTAGCCTTGAAAGGGGCTCAGATGATTTTCTCCCCCACGGCGGCAGCTTTCGCCTCTCAGGAAAAATGGGAAAAAGTGATCTGTGCCAATGCAGTCACCAGCGGGATTTATATCTTGCGGGTGAACCGAGTAGGAAAAGAAGCCAAACAAATTTTTTACGGGAAAAGTTTCTGTGCCACTCCCGAGGGAGAATTGGTAGACCAGCCCAGCGGCGCCCAAGAAGGAGTGGTTATGGCCGATATCGATCTCATGGAGATCGAAAGGACTCGACGGGTGTGGACTTTCTTGCGGGACCGACGGCCAGAGGTTTACGGCGAGCTTCTGGCAAGCTGAGAAACATTTTCACCACAGAGAACACAGAGGCCGCAGAGATAATTTTTTCCGTACTACTAACTTTCAAATTCTGAAATTTTCGTTAAGATTTTTTATGAAGAATTTTATCTGAGTTTATTTGCCTTCGTCCGTGTTTTAGATATTTTGGTTATAGCTGTGCGATCTCTGTGCCCTCTGTGGCTAATGGTTTTTAGATGCGGCTGTGCCGCACGGTGTTCTCTGTGGTGAAAAGTTTTAAAGGAATTCATGAACGAAGTGACCCAAGCCATAGCTGATTTCATCTCCCGGGAAACAGGCCTTGCCCCCGAGGAATTGCATCGATGGATCGAGGTTCCTCGAGGATCCCAATGGGGCGATTATGCCTTTCCCTGCTTCCTATTGGCTAAGGCCCTCAGGAAGTCTCCCCAGAATTTGGCCCGGGAGGTGGCTGTGAAGTTCAAGCCAGTCGGGCTGTTGAGCGATTGTACCGCTGCAGGAGCTTACATCAATTTCCGCATCCAGCGGGAGGCCTGGGCGGAAGTTGTTCTGAAAAGAATCTTTTTTAAGGATACCCGCTACGGTCAAAGTTCGGAAGGGGAGGGGAAAAGAGTTTTGATCGAATTCTCTTCCCCGAATATTGCCAAACCTTTTCATGTCGGCCACCTGCGCTCTACCATTATTGGAAATGCTCTTTGTCAGATTTTTGAACGACGGGGGTATCAAGTAATCCGACTCAACCACTTAGGTGATTGGGGAAAACAGTTTGGAGAAGTGATCACAGCCTTCAAACGATGGGGGGACTCGGACCGGTTGGAAGCCCAGCCCCTAAAACATCTGTTGGAGGTGTACCGTCGGTTTCACTATGAGAGTAAAGAAGATGAAGCTCTTCACGAAGAGGCGAGAGCCTGGTTTAAAAAACTGGAAGAGGGGGACCCTGAGGCTTGTACCCTTTGGGGTCGCTTCCGTGAGATCAGCGTCGAAGAATTTAAACGCCTTTACAGCTTTCTAGGCATCACTTTTGATTCTTACGAAGGGGAAAGCTTTTATCAGGGCAGGCTTCCCGCATTAATCGAACGGATGCGTGGGGCTGGGCTTCTGGTAGAAAGCCAGGGTGCCTGGATCGTTCCTCTGGAGGCCTACCAAATGCCTCCGGCCCTTATTCTAAAAAAAGATGAAGCCACCCTTTACCTTACCCGGGACATAGCCGCGGCTGAATATCGATTCCAGAAATGGAATTTTGCCAAGATGATCTACGTCGTGGGCGTTCCCCAAAAACTCCACTTTCAACAGTTATTCAAAGTTTTGGATCTCATGGGTTATGAGTGGAGTAAACGGTTGGTCCATGTGGATTTTGGACATGTCCTGGGGATGAGCACCCGAAGGGGAGAGGTAGTTTTTCTACAAGATGTCGTTGATGAAGCTGTTCAACGAGCGGAAAGGGTGATCGAAGAGCGAGGGGAAGATAAAGAAGCGCGTATCGGGAAGATTTCCGAAGAAGAGAGAAAAAATATCGCCCGGGCGGTAGGCCTGGGGGCCATCATCTTTAACGACCTTAGAACGAAACGGACCAAAGACGTAGAGTTCGATTGGGAGCGAATCCTGGGCTTTGAAGGGGCCACCGGCCCGTATTGCCAGAATGCTCACGTACGCTGCTGCGGGATCATGAGAAAATATCCTGGAGAAGTGACTGTAACGGTTGACTATGGCGTTCTCGCCTCCGATGAAGAGTTTGATTTGATCAAACGCCTAGGGGAGCTTCCAGAAGTCCTCGGGCGGGCTACCGAAGAATATGAACCTTCAGTGATTGCTGTTTATATGCTGGAGTTAGCCATGACGTTCAATGTTTTTTTAGCCAGGCATCGTGTTTTGGGGGAAGAAAAAAGGACCACCCAGGCACGCGTGCTTTTAACTCAGGGGGTAAAAAGAGTCCTGGCTATCTGTCTGCGCATCCTGGGAATGGAAGCACTGGAGCGCATGTGATGGGAGCGGAGAAAACAAGATTGAAAAAAACAGCCGCCAGGCGCCGGGGTCGAACTTACCCCGGGGGGGTAAGATTTTATCCTTATCCGGCAAAAGAAGGAGGTAAAAAATGGGGCTTTATTATTGCCGGGACCTTCCTTTTAGCCCTGGTGGCTTTCGTTTCCGGCATACGGGTGGGAAAAGCAATCAACGATCTTCAATATAGCGGAAAATCGTCGTCTCAGAGTAAGCAGGAAAAGAAAAAAGAAGAAAAAAAAGATTCTCTTTATCAGGCTGAGTTTAAAAAGGAAAATTATCCCGCCAACAAAGAAGCAAAATCTTTCACCTCTGAGATTCCGGATAAACGAGAAGAAAAAGCCAGGCCAACACCCCCGACGAAACCAAAAGTTGGAGAAGCAAAGTTATTAGAACCGGCAGAAGAGATTGCCTCTTCTTCTCAAGGAGCTAGATCAGCTCCGGCCAAAGCCCGCTTTACATTGCAGGTTGGTGCTTTTAATAACTCCGAAGAAGCCGCACAGTTGGTGAACCAATTGCAGAGCAAAGGGTATGCTGCTTACCAGATTACGGGGAGTGCAGCGGCCAAGGGAATGTGGTACCGGGTGCGAGTGGGGCACTTTCCATCCCTGCAGGATGCCCGACAATTTGCAGTTATGTTCGAAAAAAAAGAAAATATTAAAACGGTCATCACCACCGTACCGGCGTCATAAAAAAGTCATCACACCCGCGAAGCCCGGATGGAGCAAGAGAAGAGAAAAATTTAAAATCGCAGGCAGATCGCTAAAGGCATCCATAATATTTACTATCTTGTGATAGGCGGGGGGATGTGTTAATATTGCCAAAATGCCCAGATTTTTGAAAAGATCGAGTTTTTTCTGCAGTATTTCTTGCCTACCCCTGAAGACATCGTCAGGGTCATGCAGGCAACTAAGGCTGCGAGAAAAAAGGAGTGATCATAGGAGTCAAACCTACCCGCGATGATCGAAATGATCCATGTAAGCAAGGCTTACAATGAAAGCCCCCGAGTACTCTTCGACATTACTCTAAAAGTGGACAAAGGGGAATTTGTTTATCTTACCGGCCCCAGCGGTTCAGGAAAGACCACTTTCCTAAAATTGCTATATGCGGCTGAACGCCCGACAGAAGGGGAGATCCGGGTCAATGGGTTTCGCATAAGTCGCTTGAAACCCCGAGAGATTCCCCACCTGAGGAGAAGCCTGGGCGTAGTTTTTCAAGATTTAAAACTTCTTCCCCGATGGACGGCCTCCGAAAATGTAGCCTTTGCTTTGGAAGTACTGGGAGTGTCGAGGCGGGAAATTTTAAACAAGACCTCGGAGGCATTACGGTTGGTGGGAATCGAGCACAAAGGAAAATGTTTTCCCTCCCAGCTTTCTGCCGGTGAGCAACAACGAGTCGCCATCGCTCGGGCCATTGTCAATAATCCCTTGTTGCTCCTGGCCGATGAGCCCACAGGAAATATTGGGCTGGGGGCTACGAAAGGAATTCTGGAGCTGTTTGATGAAATCAATCTTCGGGGGACAACCTTGGTCTTGGCCACGCATAATTATGGGCTTCCGGCGATGCTTCCCAAAGAACGCATTGTTTTGGAGGGTGGCCGAATCGTGGGAAGCTCATTGCGTAACCCCGCGGCTTTGATTAGAGACACCGGCATTCCCTATCCTTCACCGCCGGGAGCGTAGAGAAAAACGCCATGGAATTTCAACCGGAAGATCAAGCCTGAACATGGGAGGCAGAAAAATTAAAATAAAATTTTTGATTTTTAAGTATCGGATCTTTGCTGAAATTGATTTTCTCATGTTCTCAGCCTACGCTGGAGTGAAAGGCTAGTTGGGATGGGGAGATATTTCTTTCGCCAGGCTTGGCAGAACCTGAACCAGAATCCCTGGATGAATGCCATCACCCTGGGAACCATTGCTCTTTCGTTCCTCGTCCTTGGAATTTTCCTGATTATCATCGTTAACGCCAAAGGATTGATAGAAGAATGGAGAAGCCGGATCCGGATTACGGTCTATCTCGTTGATTCCATGAATGGGGAGCAGATAACCCGTTTTCAGGAAAAGGTCCGGGGGTATGGAGAGGTGCAAGAAGTGAGCTACCGTTCCAAGGAGGAGGCCCTTAAAACCTTGGAAGAGAGATTACAAGGCCGTAAGGGGTTACTTAAAGGGCTACCCCGCAATCCTCTTCCGGCCTCAGTGGAAATTCAACTTAAGCCTGAGCACCAAAATTCCATCGGTGTACAGCGCCTGGTGGAGAAGCTGCGAGGCCTCCCGCAAATTGAGGATTTGCAGTACGGGTCTGAGTGGGTGGAAAAGTTTTCGGCTTTTATTGTACTGTTGCAGGTTTTGGGCCTGACGTTGGGCGGGCTTCTTCTGGCCTCTACCATTTTTGTCATTTCCAATACCATCCGCCTAAACATTTTCGCCCGACGGGAAGAGATCGAAATCATGCGCTCGGTAGGGGCCACAGGCTTATTTATTCGCGCCCCTTTTTATATCGAAGGAATTCTGCAAGGGTTTGTAGGCGCTTCCTTAGCCGTATTGATGCTTTTTATCTTTTTTCACCTTTTCGTCACTGAGGTATATACCCCTTTGAAATCTCTGCTGGGAAGTTTTCCCTTATTTTTCCTCACGGCCGAACAAACTGCCGCCCTGGCCCTGGGAGGAGTGGCTTTGGGTTTTCTCGGGACCCAAGTATCTGTGGGGAGGTACCTACGCGTTTAAAAGTCTTGGGGGGTTTAGTTTTTTTTGTGGCCCTGCTCTTCTGGGTAGGCCAAGGGGACGCCGAAACCGACCTGCAGAAGATACGCAGTGGCGTGGCCCAGAGTAAAGAGGAGCTGGGAGGCCTTAAAAAAAAGATCCAGGAGGAAAAGCAGCGGGTTCAAGCCATCCATAAGAAAGAATCATCCGTCATCTCCCAGCTTAATAAGATGGACCGGAACCTTTCCAAAAAAGAGAAGGAGTTAAAGGTCCTAAACCGAAAATTAGAAGGCGTGGTCCAGAAAGTGCGGAAAACCAACGAGGAATTACAATTGGTGACCCAATCCGTTGAAACTCAGGAAGCGTTTCTGGAAAAAAGGTTAGTGGCCCTGTATAAGTTCGGGGAAACGGGGATGCCCCAAATTTTTTTCTCCTCCAATTCTTACGCGGAATTTTTAAATAGCCGGCGTTATTTGGCATCGATCCTGGGCCAAGATCGCGAGTTGGTAGAAGATTTCCGCAAAAGGCAGACCGTACTGGGAAGCTACCGGGAGCAACTGAAAGAAGATGAACGGGAGCTTCAGGCGTTGAAAGAACAAACAGAAAAAAAACAGGCAGAAATTCGGAAAGATCGACTGCAAAAGAGTCGGTTACTGGATTCCGTTCGGGGCGAAAAACGTATTCACCTGGCAGCAATCAAAGAGTTAGAAACCGCCTCCGCCCAATTGCAGACTCTGCTCAACCGATTAGAGAGGGAAATCCGGGAGAAAGCCAAAGCCGAAGTTTTCATTCCAGCCGGCAAAGGGTTTGGAACCTTTCGGGGTAAACTGGCGTTTCCGGTAGAAGGCCGAATCCTTAGCACCTTCGGGAAGAATGAAAACCCTAAGTTCAATACTTTTACTGTCCAGAAGGGGATCGAAATTGAGGCTGCGATAGGAGCGGAGATCAGAGCAGTCTACGATGGGCGGGTCCTCTATTCCGATTGGTTCAAAGGGT
>Ga0299915_10001679_pt1 | contig 16321 bp, 19 predicted proteins | sample RVTome_13_FD_200263 | JGI IMG/M metagenome (GOLD analysis project Ga0299915, IMG submission 200263) | Soil microbial communities from uranium-contaminated site in the Upper Colorado River Basin, Wyoming, United States - RVT92D227 (version 2) ... | reverse complement strand
ACCCTGTAATCCTTCCTGCTTTCCGCACTTTAAACAACGCTCTTGATCTTCTATCATATCAGTTCAAAGGAAAAATCCCTTCTGCACCTCCCCTCTGGTAAATACGGAAAACCCACTCCCTTTTCAGAAATGGGGTCTAAATTCATATTCAGACCGCAGACTTATCTTGTAAGTGAAAAGTTGATCACAGAGGCTTTGGTTTGAATAGGAGTGTATTAGATTAAGGACGGGGTGTCAATAAGAATTGGGAAAAGACCTTGGATCAGATTTTCAGTCCGCGCTTACCGCTCACGATGAGCCGTCTTTGCTCAGGTATCCTTTCCAATAATTCCCTGAGAACGGGTCGGATATAAATCTGATCGTGGTCAAACTGTTTCAGCGCTATTCCTAAAGTCCAAATTTTGTCACTGATCGTAGCCTTGGAATTGATGATGAGAACGTACTCTCCTCTTAACAAACACAAACCCCCTATGACATGGACTGAATCCTCATCTTGCCTTATGGCTTCATGGCGGATTTGCACGCCAAATCTTTCTATGAGTTCCTCAAACTGGTCTAGGATGGTATTCTCGTCCATGCTGAGAATTTTCCTAAAGAATGAATCTGCCAACGGAGGACCTTCCGTTTCAACAGAAGCTTACCAGATTGACAGGATTGAAGCAATCGGAATTTTAGGGTGGGAATTTTAGACTGGCTGTTCCCCAAAAACCTCTCACAATGGATTGTCATCAGCGGGAAGGCAATCTTAGGGTAAGGCCTGGGGCAAATTCGGGATTAAAAAAAGACAGCGAGGAATATTTTCTCTCGCTGTCCTCAAGGGGGTGCTGCCACCTTCTTTTTCAATAGCCGTACCTCTCATGCCACTCCAACGTATTTGGTTTTGGCTCCATCCTTTCAGGTTCATTAGGGACAGGTGCCATTTCGGTTTGTTCTGTCCAGTAAGGTTGCTGGCCGAAGTATCAATCTTCAGGCCAGATAAAGGCGGGAAAACTATTCCACCTTTTGCGGAAGGAGTTCGGGAATTTTGTGAAAATCCCTTCTCCTTCGGCTTTTCTTAATAAGAATCGGAATTCAAAAAAATTTTATTTGAATTGTCATCAATTATCATCCACCAGTAACAGTTGACATCAAAAGAACGTTTGAAACCATTTGGTACAGGTCTTGCTCTTTAACGAGAAGAGGAAACATGACTTTTCTCACAAGATCAAACATCAGACGAGGACAATAAAAAAATTCTGTAAGTCAATGGAGAGACAGATGAGAAGTTATTTAATTAACAAAAACATGTCCCTGTATTATTGGCTTAGAAGGAGAATCGGAAAGACCGTTGCCTTTCGGGTTGCACATGCGATCGAGAAAGTTATCCTTATTTTTGGGAGGGAACGGATGCCGCACGGAAGAGTAAGGATTTTCAAGAAAGTCAAGCAATTGCGCCTAATACTCAGTATTAAGAAGAGTATTCTAATATGGAAGTTTATGAATTCTACTCATTTGATAAGATAGACCTTCATCGGGAGACTGACCTGAGATTCGAATCGGTCTGCGAGCAGACGCAAATGGGGAGGAGAGATTCCATAAATTCTCTAATGACAAAACAGAAAAGGAGATATCCAATGACTTTAATCGGTTTGCCTGTTGATTTCGATACGAGTGATAACCCGAATGCTGGCTCAGGGTTAGTCATCCATGCAAGCACGGTCGGCCTTCGCGTTCAAACCTTCAATGACACCCTCCTTAGGAAGAAAATAAATATTAAAGTCTCTTTTCCAAAAGGCGCTGAGTTTGAGAGCTTTAGAGTGGAAGCGGAGATCGTTTGGAAAAAAGATTTTTATTTCTGGGAGGGTTGGGAGAAGTACCCGTACGCATTGAAATTTGTTGAGAGTTTAAACGGCCATTATCTGAAACTGAAACGGCTACTCTGCCGGCTATCCAGTGTAGATGAGGCTCCAACCCGGATCCATAACAGAGGAGCCTCGGTTTGAGAAAATCTGATAGCCGAATTCTTAAAGATCGAAGAAGACACCCCACCCATGGACTGAGCAGGTTTATCCTTCGGGGTCAAAGGAGCAGCTTCCGAAGGAAGGAAGATCAAGGGACGGGTGGGTATGTAGACCGTTACGGCCCGGGATTACTTTCCATCCTCGTTTTGATTTTAGGCTTGAATGTTCTGGATGCATTTCTGACCATGTTGATTTTGGAGGATGGCGGATCGGAGATCAACCCCGTGGTTTGCTCTGCCATTCAACTCTATGGGGATAGATTTTGGGTCTGGAAATTTGTCATGGTCTCTGTTCCCCTAATTTTATTATGCCTTCATAGTAAATTCCGACTGGTTATCCCTGTTCTTTTGGGGATCAGTGCCATCTATGTGACTGTCATTCTATTTCAGGTTTTTTTAATCGTTTATTGATGCCGAGAAATCCTTGGGGATCTATGGTTCGAGCTTAAGGGTATTGCTGGTCTCTGGAGAAAGTTCAAAAAATCGCCTGGAGGATCAGATCATGATAGCTTATGAATTCTACTGGCTTGACTCAAAAGGGGGATGCGAGATCATTAGCGTTCTGCCCGAGAGGAGAAAGCACACTGAAAGGTTAACCAAAGAATCCATTACGCACTGGGGAGAAAAATTTTTTAGTAAGAACCTGAATGCCAAAGATATTTTCTTCATTCAGGTAATGATAGACGACACGACCGGCAGAGTTTTCCGACCGACTCCGTTCTCCATCCCCCGGAAGGAAATTTCGAAGTAAACCCCGTTAGAAAGTTTTTTACTTTCTAACGGGAAGGCTCACACGGGGCTTTAAACCCCGTGCTCGCTGAAAAAGGAATAGTTTTCATCCCCGCTGCAAGCAGCGGGGCTTTCTAACGGGGTAAATCTATATTTAGAGCAGGGTGAAGGCAGGGTCATCAGCAATTCTGCCTTTATCGTTCCGTTCCGCCGGCTATTTTCTTCCCTGCCGACGTTTCTAGCGGGTGGGTCCACTCGCGCAGGGGCATGGGTGGATCGGGCGCGCGCCAAGTCTCTGTCAAGCACATAACGATTTCAACCAGAACTGAAATGACATGAAGAGGAAGACCTAGCAGCTGTCAGAGGAATTGGCACCCTTTTATTTCCCTGTTATGTACGAATGAATTTTGAAGAAGTGAAATAGAGAGGGTATTCCTTATTTTAGAAGAGCCTGATGTCTTATCCCGCGAAACGCGGGAGAGTCCAGTATCTGAATTGCAGATTCATTTCCCTTTAACCTTGATTTTTTGCGCTTCGTTGTTAAAGTTAAATAAGAGGTGTTCACAATGGAAAAAAGGATTGAAAAAGCAAAGAAGAAAGAACCCAAAACGACCATTTCTGATCTGTATGATTGCTGCTGGTATGAACCTTCCTGCAATGATCTTTGCTGCGGTGGGGTTTGCTGCTGCTCTTAGGTATTGAAGACCGAATGTTTTTGGGTGTGTGAAGAAAAAATTCCGGTTTTCGACGTCTCTATCATGCCGAGATCGAACATCTTCTTTTTAATTTTCCCCAGGGTTCCTTCTCCCAGGCTTGAGGACTTCCACTTTTACCAAAAAAATACCTGATTTGAATAAGGGGGCTACATCAACGTGGAGAGTGTCATGTTGCCTCCCCTATTTCAGCGCAAGGTTCTTGACCGCAATCTTGCAAGCCTCTTTGAGCCCCTCCGCTCCCACATAGTTTATTTCGACTAATGAACGCCCCATGATTTCACCTGTTTCGACATCGATCACTTGAATCTGTAATAGCCAGCGGAGGATGCTTGGATAATAGACATTCCCTATGATGAAGGCTTGGACACCGAAGACTTGGCCAAGCTTTCTTCGGGTGGCTTTGTCTATCCGATCCGAATACAAGTCCTGCTCCTGGAAAACCTCCAAAACCTGTTCCCTCTTTACCAGCTCGATCTGTGGAAACTTTTCGTGGAAGTTTTCAGCGGATGTATCAGACGCCTCACCTTTTGAGTCACCCTGAAAGGGCAGGACAGCAACCTTTTTGTATTCTAATAATTCTTTTCTGATAAAACCGCTTCCACTCCATTGCGGCACCCCGCCAGTGAAAGAACACCCAGCGACGGTGATAGAAGAACAAAACAACCCGAGAAAAACAAGGCGAAAAAGCCACAAACTCTTTATGCTCATGGTTCACCCCCACAGAAAATTTAACCATTTGATGGAAATAAATCAATTCGCCAATCTGAAAATGTGAAACCCTTGAAAACGCGGTGGATCACAATGCAGGGAGAGGACCAAATCAACCCTTCGACTTTCCCCCGTCTAAAGCCCGGGGTTTGTTCAGGGTTGAACCTGAGCGGCGCTTTTGACCCCGTCCTAAAGGATGGGGTTCGGCGCCGTCGAAGTATCAAGGAAGTCGGTGAAGGGACGAAACGGGAAAGACGATATGAAAAAAAAAGGGGGCACTTCTGCCCCCGAAATCATTAGCGAATTGAATTGGGTTCCGCTCTGTAACGAGCTAAGATTACTTCCCTTTGCTCTTGGCAATAATCTTGGCCAACGCCTCGCCGTTTCTATCCATGGCGTACTCTACCGTATCATTAGCACCCGTAGAAGAAGTCCTCAGATCGGTTTCATAGATGACCTTGCCGCTTTCCTTGTCGATGAACTTGTAGTGGGCAGCGAAGTAAGCCGTACCGGTATGTTCTCCAAAGGGAACAAAGGACCGGCCGATGCGCCTCCCCACCGTCGGTACGGTGTACTCTTTGACTTCTCCCTTTATGATGAGCACTTTTTTGTCGGAAGGGCTTTCTTTACTTGCTTTTCCACCCTCTTTAACGACTGTATCAAAGAGCTTATATTTTTCGTTATACCTCTTGATTTGGTAAACCGCCTTCTCGGCTATCTGCGTACCTGCTGACTCAGGCGCCGGCGAACCAGAGGGAACTTCAAGATCCTGAACGACCACTGCATTATAATCCTTGAGACTGACCTCTGCCGCCATCACCAGGCTGCTCGTTCCCAAAACCACACCTAACACCAAAAAGATTGCCAAGAAACGTTTCATCTTCATAAATTCTCCTCCTTTGTTTGAATGAATGACCTTTTGTTCTAATCCGTTCTTTTTAGCACCCCCGATAGAACTGTTAATTAAATTTTATAACATCTCAATCATTGATTTTCAACCTATTCGCCTTCTTTAAGAAAAAGTGGAATAGAGACTTTCTTGTTTTTTTTCTCGGAGATGGAATAATTATAATTTAAACCATAAAAGGATATCCGGTGGAATACTTTGGATAGTCATCATTTGGGTTCTTTTATGAAATATTTACACTATTTCACAACCATGACGGTGCATGGAACCAGACGCGCAATGTTCTGGGAGGTACTTCCCCACACCCGGTCATAGATTTTCGAATGGCCCATGAAACCGATCACCACCAGATCAAAATGGTGATCCCTCACATAATCCACGATGGTCTGTACTTCATGGCCTGCAACCACCTTTGTATGGAGAACAAGCCCCTCTTTGGCCGCCATCTCCTTGGCCTCCTCAACCAGCTTAGCAAAATAGCCATTTTTCTCTGCCTTGGCTTCCAGAACTTCACCCACGGTCGCTGCATAACGCGGAAGGTCTTCTTCCACAGAGATGGAATGAAGCTCAGCTCCATAGCATTTGGTTAGACTGATGGCGGTTCTTAAAGCTTTCTTGGCTCCCTCCGAACCGTCATTTCCTACCAAAATTTTCTTAAACATCTTCTCCTCCTGTTTTCTCATCTATCATGAGATCATTCTTATTGTCACCATTCGTAACATGGGATGGATAGAACCACTTCTGGGCAATAAATGTCGGCAGAACAGCACTGACAACGACCGCCGCCACCAGAACAGAAAATTGAGCTTGATTAATAATTCCCGAAGAAAGTCCATACATGGATGATATGGTTCCCATGGTGAGGCCGGTACTCATGAGGAGCGTGGTGAACATCGCCTCTTTTTTAACGTATTTTCGGGCAAAAGGATAGATACCTGCAATCTTCGTCACCTGCTTCACACCAAAGAGCACAGCGAATAAACCAAAATTCTGGGCAAGCATCTTTAACGAGATATTAATGCCACCGTTGATGAAGAAGAAAGGCGTAATCATGGCAAAGGCAATCACCCGGAGCTTTCTCTGAAGGAGCCGGTTTTCGCTAAACGTTTTGGAAAGCACCAGGCCGGCCACAAAAGCAGGCAGGATCGCGTGGCTCGATCCCAATTTGGAAACATAAATGAAGAGGAAAAGAATGAAGAAGAGGAATTTGATTTCCGGTTCGATCACCCGCTCACCATAGCGTTTGAAAATGGAGGGTGAGATTTTAGGCATGATAAAGATGACAACAATAGATACTCCGGCAAAAACCAGGGTGAAAACATTGAACTCTGCGAAGATGAGGCTTAATGCCAGAGCGGTTCCAAGATCGGTAATGAAACAGGAGGCCATGAGGATCTTCCCTATCTCATAATTCGTCAGGCCAGTTTCGACAAGCACGGCATAGACGACGGCCAAAGAGGTTGTTGAGAGGGCAATTCCCCCAATGATGGAGGCATACCAAGTCCAGTGAGCAACCCAATGGCAGTAGGCGATGGATCCCAAGAATGGAGCAAGAAAAGAGATGCCCCCCATCAGAAGACTTTCCTTCGCCTTCTCTCTGAGAATAACCAAATCCACCTCGGCTCCGGCTAAAAAGGTGAGGAGGATGCCTCCGAAACCCGCCAGAAACGTAAGCCAGGGTGTCGAGGAGATCTTGAGGAAATTCCCTCCGATTACCCCTAAGGTAATCTCGATCAGCGCAACCGAAATGCCCGCCTCAACAGAAATAAGGCTTGCCAGAAAAACCAATAGCCCGATCACCAAAGCAATATACTGATCAGCCAATGTTAGAACTCCTTTCACCACTATCCATTAGTTGCTTTAATTCCCTTTTCAGTTCGTCCATCGTCCGGCGAATTGCATCGGTTTGTCCATGAGCCTTGGACAAAAGGGATTCAATCGTGGCCAGCTCATCCTGAACATACTTCAAGGCCTGCTTCTTCATCCCCTCGATGGCTTTGTTGATCCGATCCTCCCATTGCGCGGCAAGGCGGGAGAGGTTTACAAACACCTCGTTGGGGACCTCGTTTATGTAATGCCTCTCAAACAGCGGGCGAAAGATGAACATGGGAATTAAAAACCAGATCAAACCAAAATGGAAATCAAAGGTCCGACCCGCCCTTATGTCCGGCTGATGGGGTTCGGCCACTTCAATCTTCCAGTCGGCTTCGGCAAGCCGCAGCCCGAGCACTCTTTCGATGTTTTGGTTCAAAAGGGTCCTAAAAGTTTCCAAGGATCTGGAGAGACTAGCATGCGCCTTTTTAAGAGTCCCAAAAAAATGCTGATGTTCGGTCTTGGAGATATGACTGATCTCTTCGGTCAGGACTTCCCGGCGCCAATCCTCATACCGGTGTGTGAGCTTCCCGACATTACCTTTCCAGGAGGGCAGTTCTTTTTGCAGCATTTCCACAAGCTTCTTTTTGAGTTGAGGCTCATGAGACGCTTCGAGATAATTCTTGATGAGTTCCCGGGTTTGCTCGGCATTTTCCCGGGCAATCAGAGTCATTTCCTCGCGGATCAGTTCGTAATTCACTTTCTCATCTAGAATCCGCTTCCGTAGCTGCTCCCGGGCAAGGTCGGCCTGTTCGGAGGTCTTCAGGGCGATCTCCAGATAACTCAGGCAGCCTCTTCCGACGGATTGGACTTTGTACTGCAGGATCTTGTTAAATTCGTCTTCCCGATTCCTGGAGAGGGGTCGAAAGACCTCGCTTTCCAGCCTTTGTTTCCATCGTTTGGTGTCCAGGCGAGTGGAGTAAAGAAAAATGGGAAATTCCTCGTGCAGTTCCCGTTGGAGTGCGGTCAGGAAAAAATGAACGACTTCGTTTTGCTGCTCCGGGGAGAGAAGATCGGCCTTGGTGAGGAGGAGAACAATTTTGGGTGTGTGTCTCCGCAATTCCCGAATAAGCTGCAAGTCGTTCTCCGCCAATGGACGATCCGAACTGATGGCCAGCAAAGCTGTTCCCACCTCCGGGAGCCAGTTTTCCGAGGTCTCCATGTGATATTTAAAAATGCTCCCCAGGCCCGGGGTATCTACGAACCGCAGCCCGGGGTACTTGTCCAAGGAGGGGAGTTCCACATCCACCACTTCCACATTTCTCTGGTTGGCAGGGTTTTTGGCCTCCGAGGTAAATTCTCCAATCGCTCCAATGTCTACCTCGGACTGCCGGCCATCAAAGTGCCGGACGATGGCTCTTTCTCTTTTCCCATATTGCAGGCGGGTGATTGTAGTGGTGACGGGGATAACACCGACAGGAAGGATGGGTTTTCCGATCAGACTGTTGAGGAAGGAACTTTTCCCGGACTTAAATTGCCCCAGGATGGCTACGTCAATCAGTTGATTTTGATGAAGAAGATTTACGCAGGCTTCGATCTGGCGATTCAGGGAGACAATATGGAACTGATCGCAGATCTCCTCAAGTCGGTACAGTAAAGCTTGAGAGGGATGTGGAAAGGAATCAAGAGATAAATCTTCTGCTGAACCCATAAAAAAACTCCTCCAGGTCTTTCCCTGCAGGAGTTATCAGCCTCAACGGCGGTTACAGGTGAACTCCATCACCTTTACTGAAAATATTAGGGCAGAAATCTAAAAAAGTCAACTTTCATTTAATATTTATTTCATTCTTCTCCGTCCGTGGTAAAGGCATTGTTTTGACGGGAAAACTTATGTATCATAAAAATAAGTATTTTTTCTCTATTTATAAGGAACTTGAAAAAAAGCAGAGCGGCGTCGAGGGCTGGGAGGACTGGGAATCAGGGGTAATGATTATTAAGGAATCGCAGGAAAGATATAGGAAACAAAGAAAGTAACATCTTGGGCAGCGCTCAAGGAGGGAAGAATGATTACAATGATTAAGTCTGTCCATGCAAGGGAAATCCTGGACTCTCGGGGAAACCCCACGGTCGAAGTGGAAGTCTGGTTAGAAGGGGGAGCTTATGGTCGGGCGGCTGTCCCATCGGGCGCATCGACAGGAGCCCACGAAGCGCTTGAACTCCGAGATGGAGATAAAGGCCGTTACGGCGGCAAGGGGGTACTCCAGGCAGTTGAGCATGTCAACAAAGAGATCGCTCAGGCCTTAATCGGCCTCGATGCACTCGATCAATCAAGGGTGGATCAGGTTATGATTGAACTTGACGGAACCACTAATAAAAGCAAGCTCGGCGCCAACGCTATCCTCGGAGTAAGTTTAGCAGTTGCTCGTGCTGCTGCAGATTCGGTTAAATTGCCTCTCTATCGTTACCTGGGAGGCGCAACCGCTAGAGTTTTGCCTGTACCCATGTTCAACATCCTCAACGGCGGTGTCCACGCCAATTGGCAAGGCACAGATTTACAGGAGTTCATGATTGTTCCCGTCGGTGCACCTACATTCAGGGAGGCTTTACGATGGGGGAGCGAAATTTATCACACCCTGAAAAGCGTTTTAAAGGAGGCTGGCTTCTCCACGGGCGTCGGAGACGAGGGTGGTTTCTCTCCAGTGCTGAAGAAGAACTCCGATGCGGTGGAACTGATCCTTAAAGCTATCGAGAAAGCCGGTTATCGCCCCGGCGAGCATATTGCTCTTGCGCTTGACCCGGCTTCCAGTAGTTTCTATGAAGACGGATACTATCACCTCCGAACGGAGGCCCGCAAGGTGACCTCGGGTGAGATGGTCGAAATGTACGATGAATGGATCAGGAAATTTCCGATCATGGTCCTTGAAGACGGGTTGGCTGAGGATGATTGGGATGGTTGGAAGCATCTCAACGAGAGTTTGGGTGACAAGATCGAGTTGGTGGGCGATGACCTATTCGTCACTAACGTCAAACGCATCGAGCGTGGTATCGCTGAAAACGTTGCCAATGCAGTCCTTATCAAGCTCAATCAGATCGGTACGTTGACTGAAACCATTGCTGCAATCGAGATGGCCCGTAAAGCAGGTTGGGGCGCCATGATCTCTCACCGCAGCGGTGAAACGGTGGACAGCTTCATCGCAGACTTTACTGTAGCGATGGGCACGGGCCACCTCAAAACGGGTGCCCCCTGTCGTGGCGAGAGGGTTGAAAAGTATAACCAACTGTTGCGTATTGAAGAGGAACTTGGCGATGAAGCCACCTATGCGGGTCGGAAGGCTTTCGTCCGATAGACCTTCACGTCACCTCTAAGTCTTCCTGTTATTTAGAGATCAAATAAAAATGAAACCACTACACTGAGGAGGAACCAACCGAGGGTGATCAGCAACCATGGCAACCACACTTTTTGATCAACCGTATCATCGCCGAAAAAGGTCTTTACGAACCTCTCATTCTTTGAAAGGAGGTAAATAGCAAAATTCAAAACCATCGGCATAATTGAAACAATCAAAACTATAATCCGGAGCTTTCCCATGTCTCTCTCCCTCTGCCCAATTTGTTATTTTACCACAGCAACGGTGCAGGGAACGAGCCGGGCAATATTTTGGAACGTACTGCCCCACACCCGATCATAGATCTTTGAATGGCCCTTTCTCATTCTTTTGCTGTCATTCCTGCACAAGCAGGAATCCAGTTTTTTCCTTTTAACGTCCTGGATTCCCGTTTTCACGGGAATGACAACTCTGATGCTCTGTTGTACGGATGCTCGTGGTCGGTCTCATTCCAATGCCATGAGGTATAGGTCACCAAGAATTGGCCGACCATCTCGCAAAGTCTGTACTGCGCCTCAAGGCGAGGGGTTTCCACCATCCCCGAAAGGGACACTAATGTCCGTAGTCAATCTCTTCCGTGCGGAATGCAATTGCCACCCGACGTTATCCAATAACAGGGTCATGGAATCGAGCCACTGTTTGGAATGCCTTCCCGATCTTCGATTCCGAGGATATCTAATAGAGGTCTCCAGGCATGGCGCTCACAGAAACCCCAGGTTTTTCGAAGATCCCGGCGAATTTCCGGAACCATGATGCTGCCCTGGATGTACCAATACAGATAGTGGATCTCTCCATTGGATAATTTAAACTCACCCATAGCTGGAGAATCGATGATTGCACTCATCGCATGCAGTCCCCTAATCTGGTGCAACACGGGACCCAATGATTCCCATAGCTCTCAATTCCCTTGAGGCAACTTCCCTCATTCTCAGTGGGTAGCCGCCCGTTAGCTCGGCTAAATTCTTGATTTGACCTTCTGTCCAGTGAAGCTGGTGCCGCTCAGATAGATTGTCATAAAATTCGCACACACTCTTTTTACCGAGATGCTGAAGTTCGATTATCTCTGACGGATATAATTGAACCCGGAGGCGCAAAAAATCATCTTCGGGGACGAAGCTCTCCACAATCGCCACAAATTGGAACCTCTTTTCCCAAGCGAGATAGCGGATAAGGTCGGCCTTCTGAAAAGAAAGCTTTGCAATGTTATCCAGGACAAGGACCTGTTTTCTCCTGCCGCCAAGATCGAGATGGACAATTCGAAACCGAGTGGACTTATAGTTCATTGATTCATATTCATCCTTGAACTTCCGTCTCCCGGTTTGCTCCGCGAGTAGATGGCGGCAGATCATACGAGGCGTCTCGGAGAAGTCAACAAAAACGAATCGCCATCGGCCTTTCATGGCATCTGCTATATGTTTGATGAGGCTCGTGCGTCCCATACCGTATTTCCCCGAAACGATCACATTCTTTCCTCCCTCGAGTGCTTCTTTGATCTGCCCTATCTCTTTCTCTCTACCTACAAAATACATGCTTCCCTCTCTGTCGTCATATTCCAGGCCAGTAAACGAACAAGACTCTCGGCATCCTTTAAAATACTTCCTTGAAATGGTATTTCGAAATCAAGGTCATTGCCTCCTTGCTCCGGTTAGAAGGCGAATATTAGAAAAATGATCTACTTTAATATTTATCAGATTCAAATAAATAAACTTATCAATAAAGATAGTATTCCAAAAATAATAAGAGTAAATATTGCCGCTTCAAAAGCGACTTTTAATGATTTTTTTTATCCGTATAATGATGTGAATATTCTTCATAAGTGATAAGAAAAGCCATTGCAGCTGCAATTGGGCTAAGCATTAGCCCGATTAATATAGGGATGAAATTAATTTTCATAATCGATCAGGTTTTTGTTTTGAATATTAGAAAACAAAAAAGGACCTCAGCTTCCTTTAGACTGTTTCCGGCAAATGGAATGTCGAAATCGACGGTAACGCTCCCACGAACGATTTTCAGCCGAAAGAAATGGAAAAGCCTCCCGTACATCCTTTTCTCAATTAGGTGGGCTGACTTAAAAGCATCAAAGGGAATACAGGACACATTGACACCAAAGCTAAATACATCAGGCCTGACGGGAGTCTCTTCTGTCGCAGAGATGAATCCGAAATTCCTGACCGCTTCTGATCGGTTCGGAGGGACCGTTGCTCATGGAATGTGACCACCACGATTTCTCCAGAAAGATCAAAAGGTAAATCCCATCATGTGGTAAAGAGATAGCCGCCAAACAGTAACATCAGAAACATGAGCGTTATGCAAGCGGCAATAAATCCAACTTGCCAGTAAGCCTGACGTGCCGTTTCCACGACGCGGAGAATATCCGTTAAATCGTTAATCAGAACTTTTGCCGCTCTCTTGGCCATAGGGGAACTCCGCTCGACAAAAGATATTCCCACATCGGCTGATTTAAGAGCGATCACGTCATTCGTTCCATCGCCGATCACGGCGACCCCGTGGCCTCTTTGTTGAAAACTCCTGGCGATGATCCCTTTCTGCGATGGTGATAACCTGGTAAATATGGAAACATATTCACACTGTTTCGCAACTTCGGAAGGCGGCATCTTCTCGATGTCTCTCCCTGTCAGGTAAAATTTTGTGGCGTTTTCAATGCCGATTTCTGCACCAATTCTCAACGCCGTCTCCGTCCTGTCGCCGGTGAAGATCACATTTCTGATCCCTTTTTTACTCAGCTCAAGTAGAACCGCTTTAGCGTCCGACTTCAGAGGATTTTCCAGCCGGAACAAACACAAGAACGTATAGCTTGAAGGAGGCTCTACGAAAGAGTTCTCACTGTAAGCCAGGGCAATGACTACGCTGCCGCCATGGCTCATCTCTTCCATCTTGACCCGAACCGCCGACAAAAACGAAAGATTCTTGGATCTTTTTTCACCCAAGGGAGTCACATAACTATTGCACCTCTTCAAAAGAATCTCGGGATCTCCCTTGGCAAAATAGATCCGCTTTCCACTGCAAGCGTGATCGAAACCACAGGCCATGTATCTTTCTTCGGAGTTGAAGGGTTTTTGATATATTCTTTGATACTCACGTAAGGATTCATCTATGTTAACTCCATTTTCCTCTGCAAAGGAGATCAAAGCGCGATCCACGGGGTTGGCGAACGCCACAGTCTGGTGATATGCACGGTCGTGACAGAGGGTGCAGCCAATCAGGATGGTGTCCCATGTTTTGCGGTCCCTGACGCAGTCGATAGAGGGATTTCCTCCGCCAAGATAAATATCTTTTACCTCAATGTCCCGTGACGTAAGCACACCCGTTTTATCGAAAAGGAACACGTCAACCTTTCTTATGTCATCGAGAACCCCCTCATGGCGTAAAAAGATGCTGCGTTTTAACAGTTTCTTTTGCAGACGTCGTAGAACGAGGGATTTCAACAATTGGATTTTTTCGTCCCTGATATATCGGCTGGACTGCTTCAATATCTTGCCATACTCCGTATCATCACCCGTGGCGATCACAATCCCTTTCCCGTGGCCCCGAAGCACGTGGCTCCCTTGAAATACCCGAACCTCGGTTTCCGGTCCGACACATTTTGGGACAGGCATGATTTCCCCTGTCAGTCCAAACTCATCCACCTCCAGTTCCGATGCCTCCAGTAGTTTCAAATCAGCAGGAACAATATCCCCTGTTTGTATCAGGACCAGGTCTCCGGTTCGCAAGTCATCTGCGGCGATGTTGACAATCATGCCTTTTCTGACCGCTGCCGCCATGTCGCCTTTCAAAAGCTATCCCTCCCTAAACACGCTCGTGTATTGAGTAAGAAAACCGCCATGCAGCGGGAACAGAAACAAAAAACCGGCGATACGCCGCACATGGATCCTCACGTCTTCAGGACGGACGGGCCGAAAGGGCTGCTCGGGGCTCATGCGAAACTGAATCGCACGGCTCTGACCGAATCGGCCATGAAATCGGATTCGTCTTTGTCCAACACATGACAGATCGGACAACCACGATATTCCAGTCCTTCTCGCAAAGATCGCTCCATTTAAGTTCTCAGTATTGCGTCGATCCGACAGAGTCAAACAATCGATTCCATCTGACGAAGAATTGAGATCATTTCGTTCAATATGGGATCCAAGGTCTCTTTTACTCCCAGGGTGATCTCGCCGTACCCCTTTAATTTGTCGGAAATAACTTCTTCCACCTTCGCAGAAAGGTAAACTGAGGTGGCCTTAACGATCCAGCGCAGTACTCTCTCTCTATTCGTCAAGTCAAAAGAATCCTTTAGATGAATCACATAGCTGATCAGACGATCTATTCTTTCGTTTAGCAGACTTTTTTCTTCCTCAGTGAGATCGTCCACAATATGGAGAAGTAACCTCTGTCCCTCACCCTTTTGCAATAAGCGTCTGAGCTGTCTGAGTTCATCCTCCAGTAATTCCAACGTCAGCCGCAAAGCGTTCTTTTGACTCGGGTTCAACATCCATTTTCCCGGATACTCAGAGGCGATAGCATCAAGAAATCACCTCGGTATTTTTCTGATCAGAAAGAACAAGGGCATAGAGGCAAGCTGTGCCGCCACGGAGAATGCAATGAGTAAGGGGATCGAGACATCATAGAGAACTCCCATTAATGCGCTCCCCAGAAACCAGAACAACCCAAAGCCTGCATTGAATACTCCATAGGCAGTGCTTCTTCTGTTCATAGGAACCATGCCCGCAATCGCAGCCCTCATGATCGATTCTTGAGCGCCCATGCCGACCCCCCACAGAGCCATTCCAAGAAGAGCCAAATAAAACCCCCCTAAGAAGACCAGAGGAGCAAAAACTGAGGAGATCAACGAAACGACAATCAAGATTGAAAGACCCACCCGGTCAAAAAGGCGGCCAAAGAAAAGTGCGGCGAGGGCGTCAACCCCCATGGCAACTGCATAGAAAACCGGAACCCAAACTTTTGGCACCACGGATAGTTTCTCAAAATGGAAGGAGATCAGGGGAAAATCGACGTAGCCTGCTGCAATTAATGACACCGCAGCAAGATAAAGCCAGAATGTGCGCGAAAATCCCCCTGTTCTTAATTCGCTAGAAGCAACCTCCAAATCACGGGGACGGGGATAGAGCGCTCGTGCCACAAGAAGCACAGCCAGCGCCAGTAGAGCTGGCACGAACAGAATGGCAAAGCTTATCCGATAACCTCCATTAAGATATAGCACCGTGGCAACAATAAGCGGTCCGAGAATTGCGCCGATCTGATCCATTGCCTCATGCAATCCGAAACCCCAACCGCGTCCTATGCTCTGCGTAGCATGCGAAAGCATGGCGTCACGTGAGGGGTTGCGAATCGCCTTTCCCATTCGTTCCATAATCATGAGGAAGGCAGCAACCTCCCAGCGCCCTGCCAGGGCAAGAAGAGGAACAGCCGCCAGGTTGACGAAATATCCAAAGAGTGTGACCGCCCAGTACTTCCCTGTCCTGTCACTGACATAGCCTGAGACAAGTCGAAGACCGTAGCCGATCAATTCCCCAAAGCCTGCAACTATCCCTACTATCGTTCCACTTGCTCCGAGAATGGCCAGATACGGCCCCGTGATGCTGCGAGCCCCCTCATAGGTCATATCTGCAAAGAGGCTTACAACACCCAACAAAATGACAAACTTGAGGGCTGTTCGCTTTGAAATGCCCTTATTCCTATCTGAATCCAATTGAAGTTCCACTGAAAGATTCCCTCCCGTCTTAAATTGTACCGTGACCCGTTACCGTACCTGAAGAATTTTCCTCGCCAGTTCCTGGACGTTGGGACTCGGGTCTTTTAAAGCCTTTTTGATGACTTTTAAGGCTCTCTCGTTTTGAAAATTGCTTAGAGATTTCAAAGCAGCCCTTCTCACTAAAAATGAGGCATGGTCCATCAAGCGGATCAAAATAGGCAGTGCTTCTTCCCCGTCCAACTTTCCGAGTGCAATAGCGACCATCTCGATAAAAAATACGTCTTCTATGCCCCTCGGCTTGTCAAGCACTTTAGCAAATGGCTTAATGGCACGTCGGTCTCCTAACTC
>Ga0299915_10001677_pt1 | contig 16323 bp, 13 predicted proteins | sample RVTome_13_FD_200263 | JGI IMG/M metagenome (GOLD analysis project Ga0299915, IMG submission 200263) | Soil microbial communities from uranium-contaminated site in the Upper Colorado River Basin, Wyoming, United States - RVT92D227 (version 2) ... | reverse complement strand
GCACCATACCGGCTCAGGCGCCGGTCGCGGGGAGACCCCTGTCGCTCGAGGACCTCTTCTCACCCTCGCAGCTGGATAAATATAAAAAGAAGACCAAATATCAAGACCGGATTGATATCTATCATGGTGCTCTCGACAGCCTGGCATCCAGGATGCGAGATCATCTCAAAAAGAAGGAATTGGCCAAGGTCGAAGAGTATCTCAGCAAGATCCGCGCCCTGGCGCAGAATGCCCGGCAGGAGCCTGCGCGCGAGTCTGCCAGCAACAAGGACCTGCGCGCCAAACAGGTCCGAAAGTTCGAGATCCGCATCCGGAAGCTTGTCTCAACCCTCAACAGCGACAAACTCTCAGTCCCCTTCGATTTCCGGGAAGGGTTCGAGCTGGCGGCCCGCGACCTGGAAGAACTGCGCAATCAACTGCTCATCCAAATATTCGGGGAGGCGGCGGCCCCCAGAAATCCGCCGCCGCTTCCCTGGTAGCCGCCGGCACTTTTCACAAGCTCTCCACTGTCGTAATCCGGTTCGCCATCATGTGGGGGTGGATCTTTTTGACAGGATTACAGGATCAACATGATTCGGTCCTTGCCGACAGCCAACAGACCCCGCAGGCAGGGCACGGGATGCGCACACAAGAGATATGCAGTTGAAAAAGAGGGCAATTGCCGCCCGGAATAATTCACTTGAATCCTGTTATCCTGTCGAAAACACATCAGCGAATTTTTGGAATGCTGTACTTATACGCACGGTCATAAACAGATGCGAATAGGAAGCATTCTCGAATGCGCCGGCCGCGCCCATGGTGCAGGCTACGCTTCCCTGATCGGCAGGCAATCGGGGTCGGAATCGGTATCGAGGTCGCAATCGCGATCGTAATCGCCACCGATTCCGATTGCGACGGCGGTACCGATTCCGATCCCGACCCCGACGCCGGAAACGCTAAGTGTGCGTTTAGCACATTCGCAGATATTTATGTCCGCACGTATAGCTTGGCTCTGTCCCCGTCTGCGCTGCCGCAGTAATCAATTGCTGATAAATGCGGACCAGGGTTGCCATCCGGCCACGAATGCCCTAAATTCTTATTCAAGAGCCCGATTCTTTATGAGGAGGAGCAGCATGCCAGAAAAGCAGGGTAAAGGAAAAGTAGGATTGGCTTTAGTCATCGGCGGCATACTGGGTGCAGGGATCGCATTGCTCTTCGCGCCGCAGTCAGGCCGAAAAACCAGGCGCCAGTTGCATCGCCTGGGCAAGAAAGCCGTGAACAAAGCAGAGGCGGTAAAGCTCGACCTTCAGGATTCCTTCGATAATCTGGTCACGGATATCGCCGAGAAACTGGAATCCGAGGTCGAAAAAGGTCGCGACTGGACCGAGGAACGCCTGGCCGGCATCCGCAAGGCCCTGGATGCAGGCAAGAGCTACATCGGAACCGAAATCGACAAAATCAGGCACGGCTGAAGTTTCGCGCAGACATAAATTCACATTTTGGCGCGATGACTACGACTGATCCCGGCCTGCCTCATCGTCCGCGATGGGATACTGCATCGACAGCCCGCCAGTGCTCGAATCTAGCTGAGTCCCCTGCCAGCGTGCGATGACAGCGGCAGCCAGGCAATTGCCGGTCGTGTTTACGGCTGTGCGCGGCATGTCGAGCAGCGGATCGATGCCAAGGAGCAATCCGATTCCGGCGCCTACCACGTCGGAGGATACTCCTACAGAGGAGAGTCCAGCCGCAGTCACCACCAGCCCGAAGCGAGGAACGCCGGCGATGCCTTTACTTGTCACGAACAGTGTTCCGAACAGGGACATCATGGCGCTGTCGGCCAGCGGCATTCCATATGCCTGCAGCAGGAATATCGTCGCCACCCCGACAAAAAGCGTGGTGCCGGCCGGATTGAGGCTGAGGCCTGTGGGCATCACGAACGCTGCGGTCGGTCGGGGCACGCCCATTTTCTCCATGTTTTCCATAGCCCTCGGCAGCGCGGCAGAAGCGGAGGCCGTCGCCAAGGCGAGGACGAACGGCTCTTTAATTGCCTGGAAAAAAGCCCGCAGGGGAATCCGGAATATCACCAGCAACATCGGAAAGACGACAAAGAGCAGCAAGGCGAGCCCGAGATATACTGCCCCGATCAAACTGAGGAATCCCAATCCGGCGCTCATCCCCTGACGCCCGACCAGGGCGGCGGTGGCTCCGAACACTCCCACCGGCGCCGCCAGCATAATCACACCCGTGAATTTATACATCACCTGGGCGAGCGCTTCGCAGAGCCTGAGAACAGGATGGCCCGCCTTACCGGCCAGAGTCACGGCAACGCCAAAAATGACCGAGAAGACTACAATCTGAAGCACATCCCCGCGGGCCATGGCGTCGGCGATGCTCTGAGGAAAGATGCGCACCCAGAAAGACTCAGCCGCCTGGGCGACAGGTTCCGCGGGAACTGCGGGATTGACCGCAAAGCCCTGGCCCGGTCTGAACATGAGCGCCAGACCCATCCCCAGAGCCAGCGCGCCTGCTGTGAGAACTACGAAAAAGCCGGCTGCCTGCAGCGCCAGACTCCCCAACTCGCGCATCCGGCTCTGAGACCCGATCCCAACCACCAGGCACGAGAAGATCAAAGGCGCGATGATGACCAGGACCAGTCGGATGAAAATGGTCGCCAGGACCTGAAGCGACTGGGCGTGAGCGGGCCAGATTGCGCCCACAATGGCGCCGGCCGCAAGAGCGATGAATATCTGAAGCGTCAGGCCGGGTTTTCTCGGTGTCATTGAATAACGTGCCGTCAGCCACTAAGGGTCTGTCAGGAAATAAGTAATGCACTTCGGCGCGCGCGCCGGGCGGGCAGATGCCAGGCGCCGCGACGCAGGCGATGCCGCTGAGCATCGTCGAGGAGCGGCAACGCCGCAGATGCCCGCCCGCCGCCGCGCCCCTTCGGGCTGCGGCGCCCAGGCCCGCTGGCTTTGTCGCTCGCTCCTTACATACCCAAAGGATATGCTCGTCGCTCGCGCCGCGCCAGCGGGCCTGGGAGCCTGCAGCGAAGTGCACCACTTATTTCCTGACAGACCCTAAAGGGGGATCGCGGCGCGCGGATCTGCAATCGTCTGCAGGCTGGGCATGCTCACGGCATCAGTGCCCCGACGAGAGAGTATCGGCAAAAAGCCGGCTTTGATGAGCGACTCGGCCGCAGCGCCTGTCATCAGCGCCTCGGCGCAGGGCACTACGGTCGTTTCTCCGGACTCTTTATATACATAGATCGGCAGCCCGTCGAGACGCTGCACTTCGCTGGCCGGTTTCATTTCCCAACCGCATTTTTCAAATGCCGTCGCGTATGTCTCCGCTACCGCGTAGGCCGGGTTCCCCCAGAGCAGCAGGTCATGATCGTTTGCTGCTATTCCTTCTTCAAACTGAAATGTTTCAGTCGGATCGGAATCTGCGCCGTAGGGCATTCGGCAGAGGAGGCGCGGCAGCGCCAGCGCAATCCAGTGTCCCGGTCCCGACCGACGCAACAGCTGCCACGCCTTGCCGGCCACTCCGCCAAAATCCGTCGGCGGGCGCTCCGGTTTGCCCAGATCCGTGAACGACTGCCAGCCGAAGATGCTCGGGCTGGCCCCGGCTATGAAGGGCGCCCTCAGCCTGGCCGCAAGGTGGCCCATGCGCTCCAGTACCGCAAGGTCCTCGAGCGTGTGCGAAAAATAATAGTCGCCAACCAAAACCGAGGGCGCGTCGCTCCCGGGGACAGAAGCAGCGCCTAGAAGAAGTCGCGCCAGATCCGACTCCTCCAGCTCTCTGCCGGAGGTGATGTCGCCGAGTATTTCATCCTTCGTGACCTGCAGAACTCTCAACTGGATCTCACCGCCGATGTCGGCGTTGCGCACCAAACGAAACAGGCTGCGCCACGTCGACTCCAGGGCCTGAAATGCGCGTTCATGCAGGATGGAACGGACCGACCCCGAGAGCAGACCATGGATTGCAGTACTCAGCGCTTCCTGTCTTCCACTGTCAACCCTGACTGCATGCGGCGCGACAATCTTCTCAACGAATCGCCGCAGGTTATCGGACCGCTCTGCCGGTCTTGCGGGGAGCGGCAATTCCCCTCCCTCCAGCATCGCATCGAGCAACTGCGAGGAGTCCACGCCTCGCGGCGGGGCGCTCGGATCGGCGGCCGATTTTTCCGGCAGGCAGATCCATGCCTTGAGCTGAGATTCGATTTCATCCAAAGCGGAGGGATCGCCCAGCCTGGAGAGCATGCTCTGCACCCGACGCAGCGACGGGATCTGCCGGACGATCCGGTCCGGGTGGAAATCTTCGACACTGCCAAAAACCAGTGTCACCCGCGGTTCGGATGTCCCCCCTTCAAGAGGCAAAGCCAGCACCCCTTCCCAGCGCGGGCCTATTCGTTCCATGACCGAATCGAAGTTGTCTCGGTCCACTTTTATAAACCTCCGCTGCAGCAGCGGCGCTCCGCTGCCGGCAGCAGCGCCCAAGTCGCCCAGCACCGCAACGGTGAATTTGCGGTCCGGATCCAAGCGTTCTTTCTGGCCGGTCTCGGCCGCATCCATATCGGAGGTCAATCGGATCTCAGAGCGCGCGTCTTTTTTCACCATGGTGAGAATCTCCTGGATGAATCCTCGGGTCTGCCATCCCCACAGCTTCTGCCTGCCCAAGCATAGCCCGGACATGAACGCAGGTTCAACCTCAATTGGGATTGCATCGGACCACAAATGCGAGTTAACCTCGCAGTCGCAGAGATTCCTATGAGAGCGCTCAGGCCGTATATCCAACTCCTGCTGCTCGGTCCGGTTTTCGTTCTGGGGCTTTTTTTCAACGGCGCCGCACAGAGCAAATATGAAGTGATCGGGAAAGTGCTCCAGAGCGACGGCAAGCCTTTCACCGGCGCTGTGGCGGTGGTCTTTCTCGAAAGCGCTTTTTCTCCGTTCGCCATGCGGAGTTTTGCGGATCGTTCCGGCCAGTTCAAGTTCAAAAATGTTTCCCCCGGGACTTACAACCTCGTAATCCATGTGCCCCGCAGGGCTGAATTGCGCAAGACCATTGAAGTCGGCCCGAGCCTTGCCGACTCCAAGAACAAAATCACGCTCGCCTTTCAGCTCGAGCCGGGCAGCATTTCAGAGGATGCCCATTTGATATCCACTGCTCAACTGTCCCTCCCGGCAGAAGCCAAGAAGCAATACTGGAAAGCGCAGGACCGCCTCGAAAAGCGGGACGTCGAAGGCGCTATCGCCGAGCTGAAAAAAGCCGTCCGGATCGCGCCGCAATTCGTTGAAGCGTGGAACTTCCTGGGTACAATCGCCTATACGTCGCGCCGCTATAGAGACGCTGAAACATATTTCCGGCAGGCGCTGGAGCAGGACGCCGACGCTTACAGCCCGCTGGTGAACCTCGGCGGCGCCCTGCTCTCACTCGGCCGGTTCGACGAGGCCTTGCCGTTGAACCAGCGCGCCGTGTCGATGAGACCCGACGATCCGCTGGCACACTCGCAGCTGGGGCAGAACTACTATTTTCTTGGCCGCTACGATGATGCCGAGCCCCCCCTCAGGCGCGCAAAGGCGCTTGATCCCGGTCACTTCACCTTTCCACAGATAGTCCTGGCGGCAATCTATGAGCGCCGCAACGACATGCCCTCCGTTATCCGCGAGCTGGAGGACTTTCTTCAGCGGCATCCCGACTCCGATCGTGCGGACCCAATGCGCATCAAGCTGAAGCAAATCAAGAATCCTCCCGGCTAAAGTAAGAAGCCACGGATTTCACGGATTCCGCGAATTAGGCCAGGGTAATCCCGTGGAACCCGTCGCGAAAAGAGAAGATTTTCAAGCGCTAGATCGAGTCGAGTTCCAGCGCAGCGTCGAACCTGTCGTAGAGGCGGCCGAGAAAGGCGATGATGAACCCGGCTTCGAGGAGCAGTCCCAGCGCCGCAATCAGCGCTGCCGCCGGAATAATGGCGATGCCGAGGAGCCAATAGCCGGATAGAAACGCGAGGGTGAAGAGCACGCCGGCAGGCAGCGCCGCTAAGACGAGAACCAGCATGGTCCCGGCAGTCACGATCAGCCGCTGTCCCATTGCCTCGATACCCCGCTGGTGCTGCCTTCCGAGCTGCACCCATCCCGGGAGGATCAGGGCTGCCGCATTCTGGACCAGCACGCCCATGCCGGTCAGAAGAGGGAGCAGAAGCGCCAGCCCGGAGCCGAATGCAATTCGCTGTTGAACCTTCAACGCTGTCTCGCCGATGCTCGGAAGGAAAAACGCTGCCACAAGCAGCAAAAGCCATTGGGCGGCTGCGAGGATCGCCACCGGCGCCAGCACCTCTCCCAACACGAGACTCCATCCTGGAATCGGGTAGGTCTTCAGTTGGACGACATACAGCAGGTCGGTCCTCAGATCGCCCCGGACGATGATGGGCCCCATCAGGGTCAGAAAAATGAGCATGATAGCAGCGACGGATCCCACAACAGCCGGGAGGGAACGCATCACGCTCCCCCTGTCCCCCAGTGACACCGCGGCGATCACTCCAATGACGACCACGATCGGTATGAGTGCTCTCGGGCTGAATCTGCCCGCAGAGATGAGGTTCTTCCAGAAAAGAGCAATGTACTGCGGACCCACGTCATTCAACCTGAAGAGCGGGCGTCGGGCGCGGGCCGGCAGTGGCGCCTGCGGGCCGCCGCGACGCACCGCGTCCAGCATGGCGGCGACCTTTCGAGCGCGCGCCAGCGACGCTTCTTCAAAGCTGACATCACTGTGGATGACCCACAGATAGGCCATGATCATCATGCCAATCGCCGGGATCATGGACCGGAGAAAAGCCATCCAGTCCGCCGCAAAAGCCGGTCGAACCAGTCCGCGGAATGGCGCGAGCAGGCAGCCGGCGGGGCCCGTCTGGCTGATGGAGGCCAGCCATCCCAATGCCTGCAGCGGACTTGCTTCCTCGAGCTGCGTCATGGACGGTCCGGACCAGCGCAGCCACATGACAGCAGCGACAACAAACCCGCCCGCTGCCCCCAGAAACCAGAAACGGTAGCGCCGCCCAAGGGCGCCTCCCTCTTGCGGATTACCCTTCACCAGCGATGTCCCGAGTCGATAGAGACCGAGAAATGTGTAGACCACCCACAGCGTGATGATCAGGTGGAGCGGATGAGAGAAGAGGCGGCCGCGCCCCAAGAGGAAGACCGATATCAGCACGCCCAGCAGAATGCCGAGCTGCCCCTTCACCATGCGAAAATGCAGCAGCGTTCTCCGCGAGAGCGGCGCCGGAAAGAGGAACTGGACTTCCGCCTCGGTGAAGTGAATGCCTTCGCCCTTTCCCGGCCATACCCAGGGGAACAGGACCACGGCGAACAGCAGCAGGGCAAATGCTGTTTCCAGCACCGGCAGGAGGGCAGGGTCGAGCGAAGCCGCAGGCCTGTTTCCAGGAAGCCCCATAAGCTGCCGGTGAAACACAAGCACCAGGTAGCCGATGCCCGCCAGGATCGAGATCAAATACTTGGGCTGCCGAAGCCTTTTGAGCCGGGCTGCGAACCGGTTCCTGATGCTGCACGAAAAATAGAAAACCAGGGCGCCGATCATCTTGCCGCCAGCTCGTCCTCATCTCCGGTGATGCGTAAAAAGATCTCCTCGAGGTTGGCGTCTTCCTGCAGTTCCGGAAGGCTGCCGGAGATCTCATCCAGGGACCCATGGATGACCTTGCGCCCGCCTTTCAGAATCAGGATGCGGTCGCACAGCTCTTCAACCAGATGGAGCAGGTGGGAGCTTACGATTACCGATGCGCCCTCACGCGCTCGTTTCAGAATGGTCGACTTCATGCGCCGGATCCCCAGCGGGTCGAGTCCTGTGAGCGGTTCATCGAAAAGCAGAATCCGGGGTGAGTGGAGAAGCCCGCAGGCGATCACCAGCTTCTGTTTCATTCCGCGCGAAAGCTCGCCGGGCAACGCACCAGCCTTGTCGGTGAGCTCCAGTTCCCGGAGCAAAACGTCCGCTTGCGCACGGTGGTCGCTCACTCCGTATATGCGGGCCGTGAATTGCAGGTGCTCGGCAACCGTGAGGTAGTCGAACAGCCGCGGCTCATCGGGCATGAACGAAATGACCCGCTTTGCGCCCAGCGGGTCACTTTTCAGATTGTGGCCGCAGATGATTATTTCACCGCGCGTGGGCGGAATGATGCCGACCATGCAGCGCAGCGTGGTGGTCTTGCCGGCGCCGTTCGGTCCGACCAGGCCCAGGATCTCCCCCGGTTCCACGCGAAACGAGAGATCGCTGACTGCCGCCGACGTCCCGTACACTTTTGTGAGGCTGCGTACCTCAATCAATTCGACACCTGACCTCAAGGCACAGCCGGCAATCCCGGCGAAGACAGCCGGCTGCCAATTGCCGGATCCATAAGCAGCATCGTGCGGGCGCCGCGCTGGAGGCCGGCGCCCATCAGCCAATGCTGACTAGGCGGGTACTTTCACTTCACTCTTCGGTTTCTCTTCTTTCTTATCCTCGGGACGGATAGGAGGTTTCCAGTCGACACCCATGATGTGCTGTTGCATCCAGATGATTTCTTCCACATCCCGCGAGCGCTGATGGTGTGGCTCGCGAAAACCGTGCGGCTCGCGCGGATACCGCAGGAACCTCACCGGCACGCCCCGGTCCTTTAGGCCGGTGTAAAACATCATGCTCTGGCCGATGGTATCGGTAGTGTCTTCCTCCCCGTGGATGATGATCGTCGGTGTCTGCACGCTCTTGATGTGAGTGTACGAAGACATCTCGCGGTACTTCGCCGGATTGTCCCATGGCGTGCCGCCGATATACCACAGGCGCACGTCGTGGTTGAAGCCCGTTGCGTATTCCGAGGTCCAGTCGCTGACCATGGCGCCCAGGCTTGCGGCTTTGAATCGGCTGGTCTGCGTAATTGTCCAGCCGCCCAGTATGCCGCCGTAGCTCCAGCCGCGGATCCCCAGCCTGTCAGGATCAGCAATACCCCGGGCAACCAGAAAATCCACGCCGGTCATCAGGTCGTGGTAGTCACCGCCGCCCAGGTCGTGCATGTTGCCTCGCAGCAAGGCATCGCTGTATCCGCTCGATCCTCGCACGTTCGGGGCTAGAGCGGCAAAACCCATGCCGGCATAAATGTGATAAATCGCACTGAAGCCGGATGAAAAAACCCCTGCCGGACCGCCATGGACATGGAGGATCAGCGGCAGCCGCGTCCCCTTCTGATAATTCTCGGGCAAATATAGAATGCCCTCTATCTCCAGGCCGTCCTTGCTCTTCCAACGGATCACCTCTGCCTCCGCGAGCGCGAGCTTCTCGACTTGAGGATTGGCCTTCGTCAGCTGCGGCCTTTCCCCCGTGGCGGTGTCAAGCACACAGATATCAGATGGAATCCGAGGTTCCGAATAGGTTCCCGCTGCCAGCCTGCGATCCTTGCTGTAGCTGGAGATTCCGAGCACTCCCTGCACATCCGCAACCGGCGTGACCTTTCCGGTTGCCACATCCAGGCGATAAACAATTCTATGGGTGCGGTTCTGGGCGTTGAAAAAAATAGTCTGGCCGTCCGGTGTCCACGCATAGTCCGAGACACCCTGTTCAAAGCTGCCTGAAACCAGACGGCTCTGCCGAGTGGCCGGATCGAGCAGCCAAAGTTTCCCGTTGCGCAGCTCCCATTCCTGCGTGTCGGCCGCCGTATAACTGATGTGTTTTCCGTCGGGCGACCAGGCCAGATTGCCTTCCGGCGCCTTGTTGTCCGTGATCCGGGTCATCGATCCCGATGCTACGTCGAAGACGGCGATTTCCGAGAGGTAGCCCGCATTGCGCGCGTTTTCGGTCCGATAAGTGACGGCGACCTTCAATCCATCCGGCGAAGGCTCGTAGTCGCGGATGATGATCTTATCCTTGCTGATCTGGCGTTCCTTCTGGGTGGCAACATCGATCAGCCAGAGCTGGTTCCAGTGCCCGCGCCCCTGGCCGTTGGGACCCTCGTCAACCCCAATGACATCTTCGCCGGCTTTCTCTGCCTTTTTCTGCTCTTCCGTCTTGGCTTCGTCGGCCAGGAAGAAGATCTCCTTGCCGTCCTCCGCCCAGCGGAACGAGGAGAGCCCATCCTTGTGATCGGAGAGCTTCCTTGCCTCGCCGCCATTAGCCCGGATCAGATAGATCTGGCGGCCCTGCCCTTCCTTCTCCCTCTGGCTGAGAAAGGCTATAGACTCGCCGTCGGGCGACCAGGCGGCAGACGAGTCCTGCTCGCCGGAGAGAAACTGGAACGGCTCTCCCCCCTGGCTGGAGACCATCCAGACGCGCGTTTTTCGCTTGTTCTCCTTCCAGTCGAGCTCCGACCTGGAGAACAGGACCCATTTTCCGTCCGGGGATATTTGAGGATTGGATACCTGCACCAGGTCGAGCGAGTCATCGACCGTCATGGGCCGCCGCGCCGGCTCCTGAGCCAAACAGAGCGGCAACAGAAATACCAAAACCAATAAGAAAGGCCGGGATCCTGGTTTCATGGGCGTCTCTCCGTTCGATGTAAGTGAATCGGCCTCGCATTTTACCATGGAATCCCTGCGCCGCCGGCGGCGCGGACGAAAATGCCCGCAATTCAGACGGCAGCAGAAATTGGGATCCGGTCGGCCGCTGGGTGGGTCTGGAGACCCACCCCCGCAGGATGGCGCTTGTGAGGCAAACGAACCGATTAATGCCGTCCTCCTGTGGCCGCCAGTCTCCGGACCGGCGCTCTGCATGACTTTGCCGGAAGACACCAAACCTAAGCTGGTCTGTATCGAATGACCACAAAGCTGTCAGCAATCAGCTCGCCCGAATCGAGGAAACGCGGTGTTCTGTTGTAAGAGAGCTGACAGCTGATCGCTGACGGCTGAAAGCTTGGGGCCTTCGCCCTGCTGATATCAGTGCTGCATATGTAAGGCGCTTGTTTGGTTCCGGTTTGTCCGGGTTAGGGAGCAACTCCACGCCGCAAGAAAAGTTGGCGCACATGCAGATGAATGCTGCTATTCTGTTAGACGCTGTGGAGGCCGGCCGGCGCGCCCCTCTGTCGAGGCGCTCGCGAAAGTGATTGAATCCCTGCGGTGAAGAAGCATGAACATGCAATCCTTCGACATCACGACCGGCTGTGACCTTCAGGAAGTTGACAACGCCGTGAACCAGGCGCTCAAGGAAGTGCGCCAGCGGTTCGACTTCAAGGGGCTCAAAGTCGATATCGATTTCCGGCGCGCGGAAAACAAGATAGTGCTGCGCGCGCCGGACGAGTTCAAGCTGCGCGCTCTATGGGACGTGCTCCAGCAGAAGATGGTTCGGCGCAATGTGCCGATCCGAAACCTAAAGGCGGGGAACATTCTGCCGGCGGCCGGAAGTACCGTCACCCAGGATATCGACCTTCAACAAGGCATACCCGGAGATACGGCCCGCGAGATCGTGAAGCTCATCAAGGCGCAGAAAATCAAACGGGTGCAGTCCGAAATCCAGGGCGACCAGGTCCGCGTCTCATCCCCCTCGCGCGACGACCTGCAGCGCGTTCTCGCCCTGTTGCGCGAACAGGACTATGACCTGGAGCTGAAATTCGGCAATTACCGCGGCAACTGAGCCGCCGGTATGCCGCTATGCGACCGGATGGCCGTACAACCCTGCCGGCCTTGATTCAGTTCCTCTTCTGCAGTTCTGCCAGAATCGAACCCAGCTTCCTCAGCTCTTCGCCGTATTTGGCCCAGTCTCCCTGGCGCTGAGCCTGCACAGCGCGCTCATATGAGTCTCTCGCCTCGCGGATCAGCGCCGCCGCGTCAGCAGCGGGCGAGACCGCTCCGGCCGGCGCCTGAGCCTGGGCTTCGGTAGGCGCTGCCGGCGTCGGGGCAAGCAGCTCGCCCTTGAATATGCGCTCGATCGACCGCTCCAGCGTCTCTTCCATGGCAATCTTGTTTTCGTAAGCCACGATTACCCGTTTCAGCTCCGGGATCTTCCCCGCTTCAGCCCGCAGGTAGAGCGGGCGGACGTAGATCAGCGACTCCTCGATCGGAATCACCAGCAGCGTCCCCTGGATTACCTGCGACCCCCGCTGGTCCCAAAGCGACAGCTGGCGCGAGATGTCGGCGTCCTGGTTAATGCGGGCCACGATCTGTCTGGGGCCAAAGACCAGTTTCTGCTTCGGAAAGCGGTAAACCACCATCCCGCCGTAGGATTCCCCATCGCTGCGCGCCACCATCCATGCCGACAGGTTGTCCTTGCCCCGCGGAGTGAACGGCAGCATGAGGATGAACTCCTCTTCGCGGCTTTCCTGCGGCAGGCGCATCACGGTGTAGTATGGAGACATTATGCGCGCGCCTTCGGCCGACCCGAGCGCCGGAATCTCCCACTGGTCCTCTTTGTTGTAAAACACCTGGGGGTTGGTCATGTGATAGATGGAATAGATCGCCGTCTGGATCCTGAAAATATCCTCCGGGTACCTGACGTGACTGCGCAGGTCGGCCGGCATCTCGGAGATTGGCTGGAAAACTCCGGGGAAAATGCGCTGATAGACTTGGATGATCGGATCCTGGGCATCAGAAACGTAGAGGCTTACCGACCCGTTGAAGGCATCGACCACCACCTTCACGGAATTCCGAATGTAGTTGCCCATGCCGCGGGTCGGCGTGGAATAAGGATAGCGGTTGCTGACGGCATAGGTGTCCTGAATCCAGAACAGCCGCCCGTCGGAAATGACCATGTAGGGATCGCGGTCCAGCACCAGAAACGGCGCCAGCCGGCTGATGCGCGTGGAGAGGTCACGGAAGTAGAGGAAGCGGCTCTCGGGATTAAGCAGCGGCGACAAAACAATGTTCGGATCTCTGAAGTAGAACGCAAAAAGCAACTTTCGGAAGATCGAATGCACGGCGATCCCGCCTGTCCCTTGGTAGGAACTATAGACATTCTCTGAGCCGGACGGATAATCGAACTCCTTGGCCTCCGTGTTGACGACCACATATCCCTTGGTCAGTTCCCCATAGTAGATCTCCGGCCGCTTGATTGAAAACGTCTCTTCGGCTGAGCGAGGAGGAATGTCCTGGACCAAAAGAACGGGCAATCCTTCTGTAGTCACACGGTTCACAGGACCCAGCGTCAGGCCGTATCCGTGGGTGTAGCTCAGGTGCTCGTTGATCCAATTCCGCTCCGGGAGACTTGCAGAGTCCATCTCGCGGGGAGAGAGCATCATCTGCTGGGGCATTCCCTCCAGACTGTAGCGGTCGTTGTCGACCGAAATAAAATCGTAGTAAGTACGGATCTCCTGAATCTGACTGAAGGTATCCAGGAGGGGCTCGTGATCCCAGAGCCGGATGCTGCGGATGGTGGCGGCATTGGCCTGGATGTCCTGCACCGTCAGATCCTTGTCCACCAACAGCTGCCGGTCTTCGACCCGGTCCAGGTTGTAGGCGCGCAGCGTTGCTTTGATGCTGCGCTCGATCTGCGGCGACTCCCGTTCCAGCTCGTTGGGGCTTACAACAAACCTCTGCAGGATTCCCGGATAGATGCTGCCGGCCAGCATGACGGCCACATAGAGCGCGCCTGCCAGCAAGGCAGGCCGGTTCGTGGAGGCAAAAACGTTGAAGACGCATAGCGCCGCCCCTGCCAGCGCAACAATCACCAGCACATTGAGAAGCGGAAGCCGCCCATGCAGATCGGCATAGTTGGCGCCATACAGCAGGTCATGGCCGGAAAACAGAAGGGCGAAGCGGCTTAGGTAAGAGCTGAGCGCCAGGCATAGGAACAGCAATGCGAGCAGAAAGGACACCTGAGTTCCGGTGCCGCTCCGCTTTCCGAGGCGCGTGAGTTTCTGCGCCTTGAAAAGGCCCTTGACGAAACCGAGCGCCAGCACGCCGATGAGGCTCAATCCGCAGAGCACAATCCCGAGCCGGACGATCTCGCTGAGCAGCGGCAGCGTAAAAAAATAGAATGAAATGTCGAGCTGAAAAACCGGATCTTTCTCTCCGAACTCGACCCGGCGCAGCCAGCGCCAGATCAGTTCCCACTGATCGGCGGCCCGCGCCGCGAGGATGAGCCCTATGATCAGCGAGGCCACGCCCAGCACGCGGCTGACCAATTCCTGGGAAAAGCGGTAAGGCGCTATGCCGCCGTCGGCCGTGGGAATGCCGATTTCGATCGACCCGGGCCCGCGGCTGCCGAACATCAGATTGAAATAGAGGAAAAGAAAAACGACGGCCAGAGTGGCCGCGCCGACCATGCCTTTGGCATAGATCTGCGTCGTGAAGATCACCGTCTTGTCCAGCTCCTGGAACCAAAGCCAGTCAAAATACAGGTTGAGGGCGAAGGTCAGGCCCCCGGCCGCCAGGATGATGATCAAAAGTAACAGTGCCCAAGAGATGTTTTTGCTCATCACGCTCCTCACATTTGAAAAACTTGTGCCAGCATTACACGATGCCGCCCTCAAATCAAGCAAAGTCGAACCTGTCCTCGGGATGCCGGCCCCTCCCAGGCCCGGCGCCATACCCCCTTGATTCCCGTTTATGGTATCGTTCCCGAGCCATGAGCAAAGAGCGCACAGCCAAACCCGGAGCGATTCAAAAGCGGGCGCTGATTCGCGCGTCGGCAGCCACCGTGTACCGCGCTCTGACTGAAGCGGGCGAGCTGACCGAGTGGTTTTGCGACCGCGCCGGCGCTGATCCGCGCGTCGGCGGCCTGCTTACCGCCTCCTGGAGATGCGGCAGGCAAATCCAGTGCGGCCGCGCGGTATTCCGCCGTCTGGAGCCGTTGCGGCTCCTCGAACTCGAATGGCTGGATGATGCGGTGGACGCGCATGCGCAAGCCGAACCGCACACGCTCCGGTACATGATTCGCACCCGCAAGGATGGCTGTGAGCTGATCATGAATGACGATGGATGCCCACTGCCGGATGAGGATGCCATGGCCGCACTCGAAGAGGGCTGGATATCGTTGCTGCGCGCTCTGAAGGATCATTGCGAGGCACTGGAAAGGTCCTTAAAGTCGAAGAGGCATCCGGAATGACAAGCGGTATCGAGAAACGGCACGGCGGAGATCGCCTCCGCCCTGCCTGTGGTCGAACGCCGATCATTGCCCTCGGAGCGTCGACGGTCATCCTCCTCATGCTCGCGGCAGCCGACGCGCCGGCTGCAACGCTCACACCGGCTGCCGCGCGTGCCTGGGAGCGTTACTATCAATGGGCCGAAGCGCGGGTAGAACGCCAGGTCAGGGATGGGAAGCGGTTTCTGATCCAGGATTTCCTGCCCGCAGAACAAAGAGCGCAAATCCAAAGCAAGCTTCGGGCGGGAGAGGCCTGGATCGAGCGCGTAACCGGCATAGTCCCTGAGCACGAGCATTTTGCAGTGCCGGATGCCGAGATTCATCACTGGTGGGGCGCCATCCTGGTGCCCGACACCCGACTGCCCGCGCTGCTGCGCTTCCTCCAGGACTATGACCACCACGGGGGCAAATTCGCCGACGTCGAGCAGTCCCGCCTGATATCACGTAAAGACAACCATTTCAGGTTTTTCTTCCGCCTGAGGCGATCCAAGGCATTCATAACCGCTTACTACCACACAATCCAGGAGGCCACCTACTTTCCGATCGACGACCGGCGCGTCTATAGCAGGAGCAACGCGGTCAGGATCGCCGAGCTCGAAAATCCCGGCTCCGCCCACGAGAGGGAGAAAAAACCCGGAGATGATCGAGGTTTCCTTTGGCGACTTGTCAGCTGGTGGCGCTTGCAGGAAACCGACCGGGGAGTGATCGTGGAGATCGAGTCCGCAAGCCTCAGCCGGGATATCCCCACGGCCGTCAAGTTCATTCCCGGGCTGAGCAGTTACATCCGCTCAACTCCCAGAGAATCCATGGAGTCGGCCCTGGCCTCCATCCGCGCCCGGTTTGCGCCCCCCGATTAAGCCGCGCCGGACTGCCGGACCTTGACGGCGACATCAATCCCCTGCCGCACGCTCTGCGTCACCACGCAGAAATCCTCGAAGAGTTCCAGGCAGCGGTCCAGCCTGGGCTGGTCTTCAGGTTCATAGGCGGGCTCAATTTCAACCTCTATCCCGCTGATGCGCATCCGGTTCTTTTGGTTGCGGCCCATCCGCACCTTCACTCCGGTATGCATGGAGCGGACGCGGGCACGCGACTTTTGCATGCAAAAAAGGAGGCTGGCGCTCAGGCAATTGCCGACGGCGGCGGCAAGGATGCGGGCGGCGTTCGGCGCCCGGTCGCCGCCGAGCGGCTCCGGTTCGTCCATGAGCAGTTCGCCAAAGTGTTCCTTGTCGAACTTCACCCGGAACTCAAAGTCGCGAATCCGGTCGAGCGTGATGGAAAATTCGCTGTGTGCGGACGGCTCGC